>TARA_R110002074_G_scaffold2929_5_pt1 | contig 10195 bp, 8 predicted proteins | sample TARA_R110002074 | Tara Oceans TARA_R110002074 (sample SAMEA4397215) | marine metagenome | biome: Polar Biome; feature: [MIX] marine epipelagic wind mixed layer (ENVO:01000061); material: water (ENVO:00002006), including particulate matter (ENVO:01000060) such as... | depth 10-100 m
CACACAGTTCTTGGTGTCTGAAGGTATCCCAGCAGAGCCTGATGTTATGAAGCCTGAGTCCACGACAGTGTTCAGCTTCCCAATGGCATCACCACGTGGGGCGGTTACACGCACAATCCTGTCGGCTATTGAACAGCTTGAGTTGTGGCTTACCTACCAGCGTTATTGGTGCGAACATAAGCCTAGCGTAACAATTTCAGTGAAGGAAAATGAATGGATGGATGTAGGTGCTTGGGTGTACAAACACTTTGATGAAGTGTCAGGCATTAGCTTCCTGCCATTCAGTGACCATACATACAAGCAAGCACCATATCAGGACTGTACAGAAGATGAATATAATGCTATGTTAGTACAGATGCCTAATAGTGTTAACTGGTCAAAGCTGAAAGACTTTGAGAAAGAAGACACAACTACAGGTGGACGTGAGTTAGCGTGTACTGCAGATGCCTGTGAAATTGTAGACTTGAACGCAGCATGATTGAAGGAATGGACATGCCTACATGGTGGCAGTGGTGGCTGATACTAGCTATCACTGTCAACACCACAATCAATTTGATTGTATTCTTTAAGCACAGATTTAAACGGAAAGGAGTTGACAAATGAGAGAGATGATGATACAAACATTAAAGCAGCACGCAAGGGCTAATACCCAGTTGCATTGTATGAATATTGAAGTTTATCTTAAAAACCCGGCAGGTATCGGAGAGCATTCAGATATTATGGAAGCTATACAAGCTGAGTTAGATAAGATGGCTATGCATGAAGACAGACTAGATATTCTGGACAACTACTTTAATGAGTAGGTTTGTCTGGAAACGGGGCGAGGATTGGTTGATTGCTAATCCACCCCGCAAGTCTGAACAGTGGGGAGAATGGCTAAAGGAAAAGGAAAAAGATGAAAACAGGAAGACCAGAGAAAACGATACATCCTGACTTTCAAGAGTTTTTTAGAAAAGATGTTAATAGTAAAATGACTGTTAGAAAGTTAGCAAATAAATATAATGTATCTGTAGGAAAAATACACAGTTTAAAAAAGGAGATGAAAATGGCAGAAGAGAATAAGCAGATGGTTACAATTGACGGAGAGGAATATGCACTAGATGACTTGACAGACCTGCAGAAGTACTTATTAGAACAAGTAATGGACTTGAAGGGCAGGATAAAAATTGCACGTATGCATCTTGATCAGCTTAAAGTTGCCAGTGCAGAGTTTGGTAGAAGCCTATCTGAATCAGTAAGACTAGAATCTCAAGGGGAAGAGAATGAAAAGGCGTAATGGATTAAGTAAATATGATGCTCCACTTAAGTTACAATACGAGTGGGGACATCAAGACTTTTTTACTTGGGGTGAATCTATTGGCAAAGATAAGAAAATTAAACCAAAGGTAGAAAGGAAACTGCACCCTAACACCATGCAGTTTCGTGAGTGGCAAAGAGGCTGGAATGATGCTTACAATGCTAACCTAAAAAGGGTACAAAGGAATGAACAATCTAGAGCAAGAAGCTAGACAGTGGATGAAGGAGAATAGGATGAGTCAAATTACAGGAACAACCTATCAAGAGAAGGCATGTGAGACTGCCATCTTCCCAAAAGAAAAGGCCACAGAGTACTTAACTCTGGGCCTTAGTGGGGAGGCGGGAGAGATTGCTAACAAAGTAAAGAAGTTTATTCGTGACGGTGCTACACAGGATGAATACGAAGCCAAGAAGATTGAGATTGGCTACGAGATTGGGGATGTTATGTGGTACTGTGCCGTACTAGCACAAGAAATGGGGATGGACCTTGGACATATCATGGATAATAACTTACAGAAACTGGCTGATCGCAAGGCTCGTGGTACTCTTTCGGGTAGTGGGGATAATCGTTAGGGTACTGCCTATAACAATGATTATTCTGTGGTTGTCATATGTGCTAGGGATAGCACTTACAAATACTATATGTGATTGCGCCAAAGATTTTAATGGTTGGTGAGAGTTAGAATACTGGACATAAAAAGAGGGGGCTTAATTGCCCCCTTTTGTTATTTGTATGTTATGTTTCTTTGATATATACGCATAAGATTTTTTCTAGACAGATCATCTTTATATCCCGTTTCAGGCATAGTATATTCGTCAAGCATGTACGCAAAATCTTGATCCTCTGCAAAAGAACCTTTTCCTGCTTTTGCATCATATTCTTTTTCCATTATTTCTCTAATTTCTGCTGGAATTTCTCTATAGTAACGAACTCTATTTTTTCGTTGATAGTCTTTTTCTGTATCACCTATTTTATATTTGCTAACCTCACCTACAGCCTCTCCTTTAATAGTTTGTACTACGTCTCTTAGATATTTTCTTTTCAGTGTATCGGTTTCTATGCTTTGATAAAAAGGCGTAATGACCTCGTCAGACAATACATTTTCTATATGATTACCTAACAGTGCTTTTGCTTCATTATCTAGTTGAGAATCAAGTGTTCTTCGTGGAGCAACTTCAACCCAATCAAACTGCAATCTATTTAACTCATTTTCTGCGTAGTTTCTACGTTCTTCAAATGTAACTCCTGTAATTTGTTTAAGTATCGGATTTACATTTCTTAACGGTATTGTTTTAGTTGTTGATTGCATAGCCTCTCTAGGATTAAGAGGTGAATACAAAATAGGATCATCTGTTGGCACAGGTAGACTACGTGTTGCCTGTTTAAACAGATAAGGCCAAAATTGTAAATCTTCATTTAGCGGTACATTTATATATGCTGGGTCATATTGAGCATATATATCTTTAATCATTCCCCCACCAACAGCAAAAGAACCTAAATAGTTACCTAAAAATTTAGCTACTCCTGCTTCAATCCTATCCGTGCCTTTTGCCTCTGCTGTTTCACCAAGAAGTAGTTTTACAGTGCCATCAATAATATCTAGCCCTGTGCCAGACCTAAACTGACTACCAGTTAATGCTTCAATTGCTTCTCTAGTATTTACTTTTTCAAGAGCAACACGGTCATTATTGTGTAATGCGGGAAGGCCATACTCTGTTTCAAAAACACCACCGGGTTTGCCTAAACGATAAAGCATGTCTGCTATGTAAGCACTAGCCATAAATGGCCCAAGCGCAGCTTTAGCGTTTACTACACCACCTGATGTTGGGTCTTTATACTCATAGAATTTAGTGTTCTCATCACCCATATGTACACGCATAGCAAAGAAAGCACCTAGTGTAGCAATACCGCTAAACTGCTTGCCTATTCTAACTGCCATATCCTGTGATCCACCACCTGTTTTATTTAGTATACCGCCTATGTTTAGTACACCTAAAACGGGGGTGTGTTCATACACAAATCTAAACTGATTTATTAAATAACGTGGAAATGGTACAACGGCTGATCCAAAAGTAGTGCTTGCACCTTCAATAAAGGTATCAGCAAAAGTATTAAAAAATCCTTCTCTTCCCCTAAACTTTCCTGTTTGATAGGTAAAATCTAAAGCCTCATCCATAGCACGAGCAATAGCTTTTTCTCCTACAAATCCAAACTTTTCTTGCTTTAAAAGATCACTAAGACCGTTTATTCCTCTCTTTTTAAATACACCATCTGGGTCAATAGAAATCATTTTATCTATTTCCCGTGAAAATATAGCAGACTTAAACATATTGTCTGACATGGTATTAAAAGTATTAGCAAATCTAGCGGCTCTCAAAAGTGGGCTAGTTTCTACACCCGATAGATTTGCAATATCTCCCAACTCCCTGAATAATTCTTGCGATTGTTGAGAATTACCCAAGCGTGGATCACGAAGCATTTTTGTTAAAATAGCTGTTTCTTGTGACTGCATACCAAAAAACATATCATCAAAGAAAAGACTCTTACCTCCAGCCTTCATTTGTGCAACACCAGTTTTAACAGATAAATCTGCAACAGCTTTTAGTTCTTTATTTGTAGGAGAGCCAAGTCCTTGTACGCCACCTTTAACTATATTATATGATCCAGCACCTAAATTTTCTAGTGCATACACATAGTTTCTCCAAAGTCCGTTTGTAGTATTTCTAACAGTTGTTGCAGCTTGCACGGTCATAAAACCAATACGTGTTTTATTTAATGCAGTAATAAAATTACCAACACCTAGTAAATTAAACGCTGAAGAATCTAATTCTTTTAGTTTAACGTAAGCAGTTTCAGTTCTAGAACCTAACTCCATAAGAGATTTATCAATCTCAGTGAGACTAGCTTTAAGTTCATCTGAGGCGGCTCTAGAAAGTCTACCCTGTGCGCCAAGTTTAGCACCTGCTTCTGATATATCTGCCACATAAAATGCACTAAACTGATCAAGCGTTATGCCGTGATCTTTCATAATCTTTAGCATACCGTCAGTAGTAATTTGATCACCCTTTAATCCACGAGCAATACGGGAAGTAATACGCTCTTGTGCATCTTCCTTACTACCTTTAGTTACACCATCTTTTGGACCAATTTTTCGCACTGCTTCTGTTGCGGCAGCAGCAATGTTTTTTATCTCCATTTCTTGAAGACTTGTTGTTAAATTTTCATAACGAGAATATGCTTTTTTGCGAGTGCCTGTTAACTTTTTCTTTACTCTTTTACCTTCTTCTAAAGCACCCTCTGTAGTTTCTTTTAATGACAGCTTTAGCATTTTTTCATTTTCTTTTGCTACTTTGCCATATGTTTTGCTGTTAAATATAGGTTGTGTTTTCTTTTTGTATGCGGTTTCAATAATCCTTTTTTGCTTGCCTAATTCTTTAATTGCATATTGCTCTGCAACATTAGAACGTATAGTCCTTTGTGCGCCAGACAAAGTTCCAAAAATGCCCCCTGTCAATGCAGAAAGACCTGTTGCTACGCCAATATTGGTCAAGTCAACTTCATCATAGTCTTCTATAGTTTTAACACGTGTTAATTCTTGTGCAGTTACACCAGCACCAGCACCAACTACTTCAACTGCACCTGCACCAATACCTGTTTTATATCCACCTGCAGTAACACCACTACCTAGATTTTTTGCTCTTTGGGCTAAAGAAACACTTACAGGGTCTTTACCTTTAATTTTTGCCATAGCCCGTTGTCTTGCTGTATCAAATGTTACATCGTCTAATTGTTTTTTTGTAACTTTTTGACCAGACTTCTTGGCTGCTTGTTTTACTACTTCACGAATACCTAATTTTATACCCTGCTGTGCAGCAAGTGTACCAGCTTTTGCAGCACCAAAAGAAAACATTCCAGCATAAGTTGAAGGCGCAGTAAAAACGCCACCCAAATAATCTTGAGCAGCGTCTAACCCAAAGTCAGTGTCCATGCGGTCATAGGTATCCATAAGCCTACCCATACGCCTTCTACCAGCATCGTCTGTCTGATTATTTACATAATACAGATCACGCATAGCAGTAACTTCATTTACATTTTGATATCTAAAGTGTTCCAAAAACGCATCATAAATCTCTTCAGGCTTAGAGAGGTCTTTGTCCTCACGTTCTGCAAGAAAAATTTGTGCATCTTCTATAAACTTTTCATTGTTTACAAGGAACTCTTTGTTTAAGACAATTTCAGTCATTTATGAATCCAAAAGAATGTCAGCTTGTTCTCTAGCTACTTTAGGTGAAGTGCCGGGATTTGCAGCTATAATAGCTTGCACTACTGCTCTCCTAGCTTTATTTCTTTGCAATCCACCAACAGATGGAGGTAGATTTTTAAATGCAGCTACAGAATCAGTTACTGATTGAGATGTTGTGTTTAGAGTTGTAGATTTTTTATTACTTATTGTTGAGTTGGAAGGAATATATGCACCAGCGTCTGATCCGTCATCATCATTATTATTTCCATCATCTGATGTAGTATCATCTGATGCATCATCATCTTTTGTTTTTGTTAGTTTCTTAAATAACTCTTCATCCAGAATATTACCATCTGCTCTACCAAAAGTTAGTATACCAAAATCCTCTTGCTCAAATCCTGTTTGCTCTGTACCAATTGGAACTAATTTATTAGATGTTTCGTAACCTTTATTTTCTAAAAATGATTGAATTAGAAAACCAGCTTCCTGCATCATTTCGTCATTACCTGAGTTTTGCATTTTTGCTAAAATAGTAACAGCTTTATTAATTTCCATCTCTAACTCAAACGCACCATCTATAGTGTCTTCAATACGTATACGATCACCTAGCATAGTGCTACCAGTTGTCTGTAATTTGTATGTGCTTGCCACAGCACTTGTTATCATGTTAGCATAACCATTGAAATCTGTTCTTGAAAACTCTTCTGCTTCACCTGTTTGTTTACGAGTATCCTCTCTTTGCAAAATAGCTATTTTAGATGCAATATGTTGAATTCTTTGATCTTTAGATAAATCATCGGGAGTTTCAGTTTGTGCTACTGCGTCCTTCATCAAACCTTGAAAGCGTTTTACTTCTACTCTAAATGGATCATCTGTACGAATAATTAAATCCGCATCATAACCTGTTGATGCAATAAAGGGTAGTGCTTCGTCAGGATCATCCATTACAGTTTCTAAAGCAGCAATGCTTTGTTGTGCTTCGTCTTCAACGGTTGGTCCACCAAAAACTCTATCTAAGAAAGTAGGTTTAACAGGAATGCCAGAATCTGTTAAATTAACAGGTGTAGGTTTACGGGTAATACCACCAGCAATATTTCTAAATGAGAGATTTGTACCATTAGCAGCAGCCGTGGCATTAATTTCGCTTAGTTGACTTATACCAAATCTTTTATTTTGATCATATAATCTTTTAGCTTCTGCTTGTGCGCCAGCTAAAGTTTTGGTTTCAATTAGGTACTGTGCAGCACTAAGAACTTCTTGTGAATTAGCAGATACACCATCAGGTGTTAGACTAGCAGCAAGTGATTTAACTTGTGCCTCATTAGCATCCAGATCATTAATATACTCTTGCTCAATACGATTTGTTTTTTCAAGGCCATAGGTGCGTAACTGGTCAAGCGTTTTGTTTCTACGATCTTCACCTTTGTCTATTGTTTCAGTAACGCCTCTAGCTATACCTGCCACAAAATCAGGATCAGTTATATAATCTGCTATATTTTTTAAACCGGCAAACATTATGTTCTCCTAGACATTAAACCAGTGTTCTCTATTACAGGCTCGTCTTGTACTTCCTGTACAGACTGCTCCTGCACAGGCTCCATCATATCTTTATTATCAGCTTCTGATTGCAACAACTTACCTATAGTTGCCGTTGTTACAACATTTTGATCAAGTTCCTTGTTATCAGCCAAGCCTGTGTCATAATCTACACCTGCAGCATCACCAATAAGCATCATAGTTTCCATGATAACTGGTATCATTAGAATGCCTACATCAACAGAGTGCTTACCTTCCATTACTCCTGCTAACTGTAAACTGTTAGCAATAGTAGTCAGAGGAACACCCATTTTCATTGTGTGAATAAGGTTTTTAGCAAAGGTATCATCTGCTATTTGTGTTATATAATATTCTGCCGCATCATCTACGTTTGTAATATCAGCAGGTTGCTGCCAAGGTCTAGCACCTAACTCGTGCGTCAAAGACATGCCGGGAATAGGACGATCAAAAGATTGTTCGTTAGGTTGCATCTTTCATATCCTTTATTTCTTGTCTGTCTTTTTTAATTCTTTGTTGTATCTTTGCTACAATAAAAGCAGGTTCTTTTTCTATGCTATTTTTATTAGTAGGCATGTTTGTTTTTTTAAGTAGAGGTGACATCATACCAGAAGTACCACTAGTTTTTTCTCGTCTGTTTTTAATTTCAGGAAGAGCATTTATTGATGAATATATTTTTGATGCAGGATTAGTTATCATTTAAATTTACTCCTTATAGCCTTATCCATAAAGTAACGAATGGCTTTTTTAATACGAGGCTTTGTTGAAACAAACTTTGCAAATGTCTCGCCATAATTTCCATACAGACATACCAGCCATTTAGGTGCGTCTTGCTGTAACCATAAACGAAAGCGAACCCAATCTGTGCTGCTAGGTCCATATACTTCACGGGCAACCCAACAACCAAATATACCTGTTTCAATGGCGGCAGAGCCTAGTCTTCCAATCAAACCACCGATTGCAGACTTAGAAGCAGAACTGTTTGTAGCATCTGCTAGTGCCTTTTGAGCATCTGCATCTAGTTCTGCAACTGCTACGCTTGTCAAGCGATCTAACTCATTTTCAGCACTTGTCCATGCCCACTCCATAGTGTCAGCATAGTGAGTCCATAAATTATCATAGGCACTTTTACTAATATCTAAAACAGCATTAGCATTTAGTTCATTAGCCCTATTAACAGCAGCCGTATCTGCAGTAGCAATCTGCCTACGCCACTGTGCATTAGACTGTGCAATTACAAGTTGATTCTGTGCGTTGAATTGATCACGCTGATTATTCATCTCTGCGTTAAAACGCTCTACTGTATTAGCTTGACCTGCATTGAACTGTGCCTGTGCATTTTGCTGTGTAGCATTAAACTGTGATGTCTGCTGTCCCAAGTTAGCAAAAAATTGATCAACTTGATTTTGACTAGTGGCGTTAAACTGACGTGCTGCATTAGTAGCTGCTGCATCTGTGAACATAGACTGTGTACGTTGTTGTGCTTTAAACAAATCAGTTTGTTGACGATTAGACAGGTTAGCCATATCAAGTTGCATAAAGTTTGATGCATTTTGTACAGCACTCTGTTGTCTATTGTTTAGGTTAGACGAATCCATCTGCGCTAAAGCAGCAGCCTCTGCCATCACCATAGCCTGTGAGTTAGACAGATTATTAAGGTTCATTGTATTAGCAGCACGAGAGTTTTCTAGCTGTACCTGCTGTTCAGCAGTAAAGTTCATGTTAGCAACTTCACTAATCTTAGCAGCGTTTTGAACACGGGATTGAAAGGCTTGGTCAAACTCTTGACCCATAAATGTCGCACGTTGCTGTGCCGCAAGCATAGCACGTTGCTGCTTGTTTGTCAAGTTCTGTGATTCAAACTGTGCAATAGTCTGTGCATCAGCAGAGGCAATTGGTAAAGCAGACTCCATAGCCGCTTGAACCATAGCTTGACCAGCTATAGAAGAAGCACCAAGCCCTCTTTGAGCCATCTGTGCCTGTACACCCCTCAATGCACCTGCAGCCCACGCTGGTGGGTTTGTAGCGTCAAAGTTAGCAGTTAACTGTGCAAGCTGACCTTGTACTGTAGCTTGTGTAGATGGTGCAGCTTGTGCAGCCTGTACCTGTTCAGTAAAGGTGGCAGCAGTCTGTGCGTTAGCTGCGCCAGTAATTAACTCACCAGATTGTATACTTCGTTGTACAGGGCTATTGATTAATGTGGCATTACCTTGTGCTTCAGTTAGATTACCTACAGAAGATGCTGTTTGCTGTGCAGCAGTTACTTGTGCGCGAGGATCAGCAACATTAGTCTGTGCAGCCTGTGTAGCATTCATAGCTGCATCTACAGCAGGTGCAGCCTGTGCAGCACTAAATGTGTTAGCAGCCTTTTCTTGCTCTGCTACTGATTGTGCTGTCATTGCCATTGCAGTAGGCACAGCTACTTGACCTGTTACAGCCCCACTTCCGGGTGCTACATCTTGACCCGGACCAGTTGGTGTCATAGCAGCTTGTGTTACACCACCTTCAGGAACTCCGGGTGTAAACATACGTTGCATTGTAGCTTCACCAATTGTGCTAGGTGAAGTTTGTGATGCAGCAGGTGTGGGTGCTGGTTGTGCTGCAGGTGCAGCCATACGAGTGTTACCTGCGTTTGTCATTGGTGTGTTGCTGTAGTCTGGAGATGGTGCCATTTCACCTGTTAGCAAGTTAACAGAAGGACCGGGGCCACCCATATTTCCACCTACCTGCAAACCACCACGTGGGTCAAAATATCCTTGCTTAACAGTTACACGTGTACCGTCAGGTTTAAACGCATACTCACCGCCTGTTCTTGGCATAACTGCTGTGTATGGTCGCGTAGAATCTGTAGTTCTAGTTAGCGTTTCACCTTGTTGTGGTGTGTAAAAATCTGGACCTTCAGATAAAATTCCACCTGTCTGCATCTTACGTACCATACCACCTTTAGCCATAGTCTGTGCAGCTTGGACAAAGCCATTCATACGTGCCTTACGTGCTGGGTCTTGTTCAATGTATTGTTGGAACTGGCCCATGTCACCAGAGTAACCCATAGCGTTTGCAATCTTATTCATTGCTTCAGGTTTAAATGCTTTGAACATCGC
>TARA_R110002074_G_scaffold553_3_pt1 | contig 10190 bp, 20 predicted proteins | sample TARA_R110002074 | Tara Oceans TARA_R110002074 (sample SAMEA4397215) | marine metagenome | biome: Polar Biome; feature: [MIX] marine epipelagic wind mixed layer (ENVO:01000061); material: water (ENVO:00002006), including particulate matter (ENVO:01000060) such as... | depth 10-100 m
TAGAATTTAGTTATAAGGAATAAGAGGTAGATTATGGAGTTAAATAGAGTAGTTACGCCGATTGATAATTACAGATTTAAGAGTAGGGATTTAGAGACTGCTTTTATCTCTCAGGATTTAAAAGGATATCGCTTAGAGTGGCGGGAATTAGACGTAGTTTTACCGTCTTTAAAAATTATTTTTAGGATTATGCGAGATATTTATAGGAAGGTAAATTTAGATGGTAAAGATTTAGAGATAGTGGATAGAGATACTACTGTAAAGATAGGATTTGGAGAGTTTTACAAGGTACTAAATCTTGAAGAGAGAGAACATCTCTTAGAGAATGAGAGAAAGAGACTTTCACGGATACGCCGTACCTACGGTTCACTACCTACTCAGCCTGTCTCTAAGAGAGAGATAATGATGGTTAATGGTACTGGATATAAGGTTAATCCTAAGACTCTAAGACCTTTAGAGAGAACGTGGTAAACTAAGGAGTAAAAGATGAGGCTTAATAGTTGGAAAGATTTACAAAGAAATAAGATAGAGAGGTTTATAGATAGAGTTGAAGAGGTGCTGGAAGTTTGTATAATTATTTTCTTAATAACAATACTAATAAAGGTGGTAGTATATGTCATACACTGATAATGATTACTTATTAGATAATTTATCTGGTGAGGTTAAAGAGTACTGTGATTATCTCTTAGATGATGAGGAGGTAGGAGTTGAAGAGATGGCTGTATTAATAGCGGATGATTTTAGTATTAATATAGATGATGCTAATTCTCTCTTTGATTTATGGTTTGCGGAGAGATTTAAGAGAGAGGTTAATAGTAAAGAGGTTGGTGAGTGTAACAAGGTAGTCTTTAAACATGACTGCCGATGCAGTAAAAGAGAGTCAGTTCTCTTGTAATATTAGAGTTGAACCAATATGTTCCTCTAATATAAACGGTAGGTGGCTGAGAGGTTAGGCATTAGATACTAAATCTAATTATGAGAGTTCGATTCTCTCCCTACTGTCAAATAATAATAAGAATAGGAGATAGTAATGAGTAAGAGAAGTAAGAGAAAAGATATACCATTTGACGTAGAACATAGCTACAAGAGTTATACGCTTAAAGATGGTACTATATTTTGGGCAAAGTCTAATAAAGATGCGGTACTCTATAGGAGTAAGTTAGGGGAATGAAAAGAGATATAATTAAACCCACTCCTTTTAGAGTTAGAATTAATAACAGAATCAGTAAACTGAAGATAAAATAAGGCTAATAATGAAATACAAAATGACTACTACTATCGGTTCCGCTTGTGGTATGCCGGTAGGTAAGAAGATTAGAGATATATCTTACTTAAATGACAAAGAAGCTATTAAGCAAGAGAGAAAGTTGTTCTTTACTGATACAAGAGCTACTCGGTTGCTTATAGAGAAGTTTAATGAACTTAACAATGACTATAAATCCCATGTAAAAATAGAGATTAAGAGATATGGGAAAACATATTAAATAATACTACGGAGAATCAGAGAAATGTTAAAAGAGATATTACACCACTTATTAGGCTCATGCGGAGAAACTCATATTAGTCTTATGTGGGTTGTTTATTTTGGGTTTAGTCTAAAAATTAAGAATATCGTATATATGTTAAAGGAGTTTATGAGATGACAATAATAGGAGAAAAGGCTCTTATAAAAAGCGTTGTTAGAGCTTACCATATACCTAACTACAATAAACTATTAAAGAGTTTAAGAGATAGTGGTACTTCTACTAATTCTTATATATTTGAAGAAATAGCTAAAAGAGAGTTAGCCGGTGTAGATTTAGTAGATTATATAGATAGCATAAATGTAAAAGCTAAAGATATATGTGAAGTAGTATTAGTATCAAGCGGACAGATGCATCCTATTATGACTCCTACCTGTATAGTTAAGTTAGATAATGATATCTATATAGCTTTAAAAATTGAGGATTTAATATTTATAAATCCAATAGATGGGGTAGATTTTGTTTATAATAATAGAGGTAGATTTGTATACAAGTATATTACATACAACTATGATGTAGAGTACGGTGTTACGTCTTATTCCGATATAGATGGGTGGAGTAGAGAATGTAATGGAGCGGATTTATCTTATAGCAAGATGCAATCCAGTTATACATTTCTTGGGAGATTTGAATGTGATTTTACAAAATTACCGGAGAGTGCGACTAAATTTAAAGATATTAGAGATGTGCCATTTGCCCGCATGGAATGGATTTTAGACAGTGCTTATCTCTTTTATTATAGAGATGTCGCCTTGACCGAAGTATGTTCTTCATGTAATATATATGTACATCATTCTGAGAGTACTAAATTGCGTTACAATGATATAACTCTATGTGAATCGTGCTATGAATCAGCTTCTATAAAGTGTGATATATGCGATGCTGATAAAAACCCTCATGCTTTTAGAGGTAGAATTTTCGAGGATGATTATAACTCTGAGTATAAAAATCACCTTAAACTAAACGATATAGAGAATATCTGCGACCGCTGTTTATCTGCTAATTCTAAGACTTGTGATTCTTGCGGGAAATGTGAGTTTATAGATATTAGCAAACTAAGAGATAAAAATAAGGCAGATAAATATATCATGTACGAGATATTAACAGATAAATTTAGTAGATTTAACAATATTACTATGTGTCGTAAATGCTATATAATAAGAATAGATAAGAATAGTAAGCTACCTATAAGAGGTAAAATTAGTCTTATAGATATTGGGGAACATACTTCTAAAATGGTAAAGGTGGATAGGTTTATAAGCGTAGAGAGCGAATTAATAACTGACTATCAGGATTATGAGGAAGCAAGAGAGAATGTACATGTACCAAGAAATTGGAGTATCTGCGGTGATTCATCTCTTACGGATGGCGGAGTAGAATATAAAACTATAAGTCCTATAAGGGGCGATAATATCTATAACGATTTAAGAGCATTGGAGAAAACTTACTATAATGGAGACATGGATATAGATAATACCTGCGGTATACATATACATATAAACGCTTTAGATTTTGGATTTCAAGAGATGAAGAATTTACTATTGATATATAACTCTATTGATAGCACTATTTTTGATTCTATGCCTTATTCAAGAAGAGAAAACTCAAACTGCCAACCTCTAAATGGAGATAATACTGATATAATGGTAGACATACATAATATGAGAGATTTAGTAGATTATTGGTATAGAGTAATAGGTAAATGCGAACCGGATGAGTCTCATTATAATAGTAGTAGGTATCATGGTCTAAACTTACACTCTAAGTTTTATCATGGTACAATAGAATTTAGATATCACGAGGGAGAGATAGAGCCTGAACCTATAATATCTTGGATAGAATTTTGTAATTCAACCATGACTCTTGCGAGAGAAATGGCAACGGATAAAACAGATAGTAAAGCCCTTAAATCACTTATGTTAGATAGTAATGTTAGTGGGTTAGAGGTTATAAGCAATATGGGTAGAGATAATCTTAACTATATTGAAAACAGAATAAAAGAAAATAACTAATAAAGGATAACTATATGTGTGGAATATTTGGATTCGCAAAAAAGCATGAATCTCAAAATGATAATCAAATAGAAAGGATAAGAGATGTTTTGACCTTTCTTACGGATGAGTCATCTGTAAGGGGTATGGATAGTACAGGGTTCTCTATTATGAATCCCGATACTAGAGATACCTATAAGACGCTATCTGCTTCATGCGACCTTATATATGAAGATATTTGGGATGATATAATATCGAACATTACAAGAGATACAACTATTGTAATAGGACATACGAGGTTTGCTACTCATGGTACAGTTAATATATCAAACGCACATCCCTTTACTATTGGAGATGTAACGGGGGCGCATAACGGAGTAATACATAACTATAATAAGATAGCAACTTCTCTTAATAAGCAAGTTTCTGTAGATTCAGAAGTTATATTCGCTTCTCTTAGCAGGTTAGAGAAACATAAGGCTTTTGAAGATATTTATGGAGACTTTGCTCTAACGTGGGTAAAAGAGAGTAATAAGATAATCAATCTTGCAAGAGAAAGCGGTAGACCTATGCACATAGCCTATTGGAAGAAAGCAAAGACTCTATTTTGGGCTTCTACTAAGGAGATATTAGAAGATTCTCTAAGATATGCGGGTTTGCAGATTGGAGTATCAGTGGTAGAGACAGATAAGGTATTCTCTTTTAATACTGATGACTTTAGCAATAGTCCTTCCTTTGAGGAGGTAGGTTTCTACTCCGTCAGCCAAGAGAAAAAGTATGGCTATAATAAGTATGAGTGGGATGATAAAGTATGTATGATGTGTAGCGGTAATGTTTATAGAGACGAGCTATGCTATACGCACTATCGCCAAGATTTAGATTATCAAGACTTATCTTACACTTATGACGATAAGGGGATTTTACATACTCTATGTGGTGGATGTAATGAGTCTAAATTAGAAAGTTCTTGCGTGTGGGACTATAGTAGCTATAAGTATATATGTAATGAATGTTCTAAAGAGTTAGGTATGACGCAATGTTCGTTCTGTTCTGATAATGTTTATAGTATAGATATTGTAACAAGCAATGGATACGATGTTTGTGTAGATTGCGAAGATGATGTAGATATTTTATTTGGTAACTTTAGTAATGGAGGTAAAAATGAAAAAGAAAGTACATCTATTAGGTTTTCCTAATCCTGTCCGTCTTAAATCAAAGAAATATATTCTATCCGTACTCTATGATAGAGCTAAGAAGAATCCGTTTATAAGAGGTCTTTCTTACGATGAGTATTTAGAATTTATTACTAAACAGATAGAACAGATTGGAGGAGTTAAATTAGAGAGCCCTAACGAAAAGGAGTTATATAATGCTCTAAAGAGTTTAGGCTGGATAAAAGTTGTAAATGCTTTTATTGTAGGTATAATTTCAGTTAATATTGGTATTACATAGGTATTATTATGAAAGAGAATAAAATAAAATGTTACACTTGTAGCATAGAGATAGAGGAAATAGATAGCATAGCGTTCGATGGTGCTTTCTACTGCGAGCCTTGTTATGACGAGATAGAGGAATGTGATAAATGCGGAGAAAAGGAATATGAATTTTCCGAGGTAGATAACGAATCATGGTGTAGTAGCTGTGTAGATAGTTATGCATACTCTTGTGATAATTGCGGAGAGTATGAGCACATAGACAACTCTTATAGCGCTAACGATTGGTATAATACATACTGCGAAGATTGTTATAGTGAGCTTTACGGATATTGTTATAGTTGCGACAGCTCTTATCTCCATGAAGAACTAGTATACTCTAATGATTCCTATTATTGCGAAGATTGTCATAATACATCAGGTACAGAGATTATAGATAGCGCACCTACGAGTTATCAAGGTAATAGTATTGATAATGGTAAATTTGAAAAAGTTAATATTAAAAGACTTGTAGGAATGGAGGCTGAATGTGTATATAAAGACAGTAGTAGAATACTAAGAGCACCTACCGGATGGAATATGACTTCTGATTCAAGTATATCGTCCAGTGGTGATTATTCGGGGATAGAATGGGTCTCTATACCGTCAAGAGGTGATGCGATTCATGATATACTAACGGACTTAAATACTTGGGCTAAAGATAATATGGCTCATGTTAATAAGTCTTGTGGATTCCATGTGCATATTGATGCTACTGATTTAGATTGGAAAGATTTAGTATCTATTGCTATTGTAACACAGAAATTAGAGAATTATATATATGCAATGTTACCTAAGAGCAGGAGAGAAGTTAGTTGGTCTAAGCCTATTAGAATCTCTAAAGATTTTCTAAAAAGCGTAAAATCTCATGAGGATTTTATATCTGAATGGTATACCTCCTTAGATAGTTCGCCAAGTAATGATAAGTATAATGACGCAAGATATACAGGTTTAAATTTACACGCACGTTATTATTTAGGTACAATAGAATTTAGATATCACTCTGGAACTCTAAATCTAAAAAAGATGCTAAATTGGGTTAAGATTTGTAATTCAATAGTAGAGACAGGAATAAAACTTAACAGAGATAGTGAATGGTCTGGTAGAGAATTCTTTATGAGCGATGATTTGTATACCGTTAATGATGTATTAGATAAAATGGAGAACTTAGATGATGGAGTTAAGGGCTATATGGTAGAACGTATACAGTTATTTGAAGATGATGCTAATGAAGAGGGCGCAAGTATAATAGACGATATTCAGCCATCCCATGCAGTAGGTGAACTTATCTATGATTTAGGCTTAGGTGAAAATATGGGTGCAACTATTGATACATCTGAAGCGGGATATCAAGTGCCATACGAATCAATATCTTAATTAATAGGAGTTAATATGAAAGAATCAGTAACAGTTATACTAGAGATATCGGTATATACTGAGAGTATAGATAATGGGAACTCAGTAGAGGAGTGGGTACATCAAGAGATGGGATGGTTAGAGAGTTCCGGTATATATTTAGATTGCATAATAGGTGGCGGAGAGAAAGATGAAGTAGTTAATAATCTATACTTAAATACAGGAGAAAGTAATGGGCAAAATTAAAAGTATGCTAATGGATATGAGTATACGAGAAGCTGAGGTTTTATTGAAAGATAAGAGAACAAATAAAAATTATAACCCGACTATTGAGTTTAACAAGGCAATTAACTCTGGCTGGTTTAAGGAAATAGCAACCAGAATGGGTAAAGAGGAAAATAATAATAAAAGTACTTGCATAGATGAGGTCTCAACCTCTATATTAAATAAAGATAAGAGGTCTAAAAAATGCCATTAAAAGGATTTAAGTATCCCGATGGGGAGACGGTTAGTATAGAGAACGTACTCAAGGGAGATGTAGACCTAGAAAGAATGGGGGTATCTCTACCTACTTTACTTCACATGTCTGAGCAGAGACCAAATGATAGACCACCGTCTACCACTGAGTTACTTATAGGTACTTGTCAAGCTTATTTACAAAGAACTGCTGATTATTATATTAGCCCACAAGATAACGCATTTGCTTTAGCCGGTACTTTGCATCATCTTAAATTAGAGAAATCTGCAGATGGATTAGAGCGACTATTACCAGAATTAGCTCTTAAATATGAAGATATTACTGGTATAGTAGATTTATATGACTCTAAAACTAAGACGCTTACAGACTATAAGAATACAGGTTCTTATAAAATTAGTCAGTTACTAGGCTTGCAGTATAAAATGATTAATCATCCTACGGAAGTCTATAAGAGGGGCGGTAAATGGGGTAGAGTTGGTAGCCCTAAGAGAATTAAAGAGTGGTATGCTAATCCCGAAAAGGCTGATTTTGGAGATTGGGGTTGGCAAATAAATTGGTATAGGTTACTGTTAGAGAAATCAGGTTACCCAGTAGAGGAAATGTATGTTCAAGCCACAGTAAGAGATGGCGGTATACAGATGGCGAGGGAAAGAGGAATAGATAAAAATATATATCTTATACCTGTGCCTTTTATACATGACGACCATCTAATAGAAAAGTTTTTAGATAAAAGGGACTTACTTAATGACAGCTTATTAAATAATGACTTACCTTCAATGTGTGATTCTGAGGAAACTTGGGGCGGTAAGAAATGTGAGATGTATTGCCCTGTTAGGGAAGTTTGTCCGTATATAAATAAGGAGATAATGAATAATGGGTATTAACAATTCGCCTATTAAGAAAGAGATAATGATGTTGGATTTTAGAATATCTCAATTAGAGATAGCCCTTAGTAGCTTGATGCATGTAGTAGCTAATCAAGATGAAGAGTTAGATGAATTTAGTAAGTTACTAAATAAAGCTGAAAAGTTAATGAGGAGTGATGTAGATATACTAAAGCTACTAACTTCAAATAAAGGAGCAGATGCATGAATGAAGATACGATGATTACGGGTAATAATTACAGTTTATCCGAGGTTGGAATTGGAGATATAAGGGAGACTCATAATAAAGTTTCCTTTCTTAATACGCCTAAGTCTTTTGTTAAAGATAGGAATGGCGTAGACTATGTTGAGTACTCTTATATGCGAGAGATAGCAGATAGGTATTTCCCCGGATGGTCTTGGGTTATACTAAAAGCTGAGGCTTTAGGTAGTGAAGCCTTTATGGTTCATGGGAGACTCACTTGGTACGATGGAGGTATCTGGAGAAATGGTGATGCTACTGCGGCTCACGATATAGCACAAAAGAAAGATGGCTCGGGATTTGTTAATGTAGGTAATAGCGTTAAAGCAGCGAATACAGATGCTATAAAGAAGGCTTTTAATATGTACCTTAATATCGCAGATGATGTTTATAGGAACAGGGTTGAAAGTACTATGCTAACAAGTGATGATTTAAGAGTTATAAACAAGGCAATGGAGGGACTAAATGAGGAATGGAGCGCTAAGATATCAGCAATCGTAGATAACGGTGAAGTAGAGCGTAGCGATATAAAAAAGATATTAAACAGAATAGAAATAATAAAAAAGGAGAACACATGAGTTCAATAAGTTCTATATTAGACGATACAACTGGAGGCGATTCTTATTACGACCCTTCTCTAGACCAAGGAGGCGTTATGCTTCCGGAGGGTGAGTACTATGCTCACGTAACAGATGTATCTATTAAAGAGAACGTAGTAGTGAAGAGTAAGTTCCTATCGGATATTTACAATCTCACATTTACTATAGCAGATAAGTCTGGCGAGAATACCTATAATGGATTATCGGGTAAAGCATTCGTTGGAGAGAGTGTTAAATCTAAAGGGTTCTTTAGGTTTAAGAAACCTGATGTTGAAAAGCATCCTAGCCTATCATCTAATTCCGGCTCAAATAGAGGATATATGGAGTTATTAAATGGGTTAAGGTTAGAGCTAGAAAAGAATGACAGCGGATTATTTTCACTGCCTATTCTATCGAATTCTGAGTCAGAGGGCTTACCTGCAATAGTCAAAGTTGTTCATGATAAGTGGACTAATAGAGACGGTAAAGAGATGGTTACCCCAAAGGTAATATCGGTATTTGAATGGTCTGATGGAGAAAGGGATTTATCTAGCCTCCCATTTTGAACATTGCTAGTTGGAATGAGATAGAAAAAGCTTTCACAGATAAATTTGGATGGGATAAAGGTATCGAATACATGCTTAGTATTTCAAGAGATTATTTGAAATATGGTAGCGTGGAAGAGATGGAATCACATGAAGAACATAATCTAAAGAGAGCTTTAAGATTAAAATACAATAAGGAGAAGAAGTGCCAAGAAAACGAAAAACAAAAATAGCTAAGATTAGAACTTGGTTAGAAGCCGGGAGACCAATTACACCCGTTACTGCTTTTAACCGTTTTGGTTGTATGCGTCTAGCGGCAGTTATACATAGCTTGCGTGCTAGTGGACTTACTATATATACAGACATGACGAAGGGTTTTGCGACCTATAGGCTTAGTCTGTAGTAAGTTAATAATAACAGGTCTGGGGCGCACCTTAAGCGCCCCTATAGAACAAACAGGAGAGATAAAATATGATGGATGAACCATTTGATATTAATACACTAAGACGAGGTCCATGGGATGATGAAGCTATGAAAACAGTAGAGCTTGAAGAAATAGCACCATACATGAACGAAACTCCGATTTGCGAGCAAACGTTCATTGATTGTGGATTTGAGAGAATAGATGTTCCGGAGGAAGAAAGCGGTGGTGATAAGTTTCATTACTACACATACGATTTCGGAGCTACTTATGAACCATCGTTAATTTCAGAAATGGATTTTACAGGGGTTCAGCTATTTAACGAAGAGTATAAAACTTGGCATACTGAAGGCGAATTACAGCTTTTGTTTATGTTATTTTTAAAAGAAGGAGAAATAAAATGAAACAATACGAAAAAATAGCTAGATGGATACTTACGGACTGTGATTCACCTATTGATGAAATAGAGTGGTTATTGGAACAGATTTATGACCCAAAAGAAAGCAGAGTAAAAATAGATTTTGATAAAGTTATTTGTCCGAAAATAGAAGATGATTATGATGCTGTTTTTGAACAACTGGAGCCGCAGTTCAGAGATGGAAGAGAAATAAAATGAAGATAGAAAAGAGTTTTCAGTATGTCATAAAAGTGGCTGAAAAAACAAAATGTAATGAACTGTCTCATAGAAAAGGACAATATCA
>TARA_R110002074_G_scaffold92179_4_pt1 | contig 10189 bp, 8 predicted proteins | sample TARA_R110002074 | Tara Oceans TARA_R110002074 (sample SAMEA4397215) | marine metagenome | biome: Polar Biome; feature: [MIX] marine epipelagic wind mixed layer (ENVO:01000061); material: water (ENVO:00002006), including particulate matter (ENVO:01000060) such as... | depth 10-100 m
TCAGGCACAGGACTTTGTTCATAAAAAGCGGATGGAGTTTGAGGAGATGCTGGGCAGAAAAATGCAAGAGAACCAGGAGATCAAATCGACCGATTACTTCAATGCCAATGCGGTTGCAGAGGAAGCCGTCAAGAATGTTCGCAGTGAGATAATTAACGTAGAGATGAAGAAGCTCACAGAAAAAATCGAAAGAGCATATAAGATTATAGACAAGTTGTCTGAAGATGGCGTTAGTTTTAGTCGGACGCCAGAAGGTTTGAGAGATGCACTGGAAAGCAAAGTTTCCGGAAGTTTTGCCAACATTGATATAGATTATATGGATAAGGTTCCTAGGTACGGAAAGAATGCAGACGGCAAATATTCAGGTGATGGTTTAAAGATACAAAACGCTCTAAAATATGATCGACAACTTTTTGAACTGGAACGCCGACTTAACATATTGGAGGGCAACTAATGTCTAGCTGGGAGGCTATTTCCAATTACATGAGTGAGCGGCAAGAGAACCGTGACATGGGTCAAAACGATTATATTCGAATGGGGGAGCAAGGGTTTGTCTATACGGATCGTCAGCCCTATGAACTTACTGAAGATCAACCAGATGAGTATGGCTTGCCTGGGGTTATAACGGCTGGCGGTGGTTTAGACGAGGAATTAGATACACGGCCATCATTGACTCAGGGTCCAGAGGATACTTTAAGAGATACAGCAAGGTATGAAACACTAGAATATTTTAAAGAAGAATTTGGTTGGAACACACAGAAAGCAAGGGATTTTGCTGAAACATTATGGGGAACGTCTGGAGACCTTTCTAAAACTGCATTTGGCATTGGAGTCGCTGATTTATTGCCGCCCGTATCCGCACCGTTGACCATGCAAGAAGGGATTCAAACATTTGGCGAAGGTATGGAAACCGGAAGCGGCACCGATATGGCCCTTGGTGCAGTCTTGACAGCGGCCGGTGCATTGGAGGCTATCCCAGTTATGGGAGTTGGATTTAAGATGCTCAACAAAGCGGCTCAATCGGAAGTCGTAAAAGAGTTTATAACCGTGGCCGGTGATGCCTTTAACAGAACTGGAGAGATTACACAGGATGCATTAATCGAAGCCGGTGAAGCGGCACAAGCACGACTCGAAAGTATGATGTCGGGAACAACTTTATCTGCTAACCCAATCGGTGCAGTTGGTGACATGGCTGTTGTTGGAGCAGGGAAAATCGCATCGAAGTTTAAAACTAATGTTGAAGAAGGTCTTAATAAACTTGCAGACGTTGGAGCAGTTGATGATATAAAACGTCGAACCCTAGCCGACTTACATGAAAGGATACCGCCAGAAACCCGTGTTGCTAAAGATCATGTGCCTGGGGAAAGAATGGAACCGGTATCAGGCGGTCGGTTTACTGATCTTGATTTAAACGCTAAAGGGCAAGGCTTTAATGGAACACAAGACGATTTGACTCAAGTGTGGGAAGAGAGTGTTAGAGAAAGCGGCAACATAGCGGAAAAAACAGTGGCACGGTTGGAAATGTCTCCCAGACTATTAGAGTTTTGGGACAATGCTTTGCGATTGTCTGATCGGGGAAGATACTGGTATGAGGTTTCAACGGAATCATTTAAAGACTTGCTTCCTGATTTATCAGCGGAAGAGCTAAAAAAATTCATTTCTGTTGTAGCATCAACGTCTCCGGTAGCAAATCCTTTTCAAAATATGCAACGAGCCGTTGCGGCATTTTCCTCATATTTAAGAGGAGTGCCCATCGATAACGATCTAGTAATACCTCGTAATGTTCGAGATGCTTTGGTAACAGGTGAACTGGAGGGGCTCAAAACGGGATCGTTTGGCGGCACTATGCAATACATAGACGGCCTTACAGATATTCCTCCTTTATCGACTAATGATCGGCAAGTTGCGTCTTCATTTGCAATTAGTGGAGAAGACGTTGCAAATAATCCAGAATTATACGAGGTTTTGAGTAGGTTCTATACAAAACTGCGTGATAACTTGAACGCCAAATTGCCTCCAGGTGCGGAGCCTTATGAGACATGGCAACTGCAAGCATTAGGGTGGATTCAAGAGCGCACTTTATCAGGCAACCCGTTTAATGATGACTACTTAGATGCATTAACTAAAATTGATCCTGGTGCATCTGTAGACCGAAAAAGTGTTTTACAGTTACTAGAAGAAGGTGGCGTTAATGTTCCAGAAGGTATACTAACCAGAGAAATTTTAGAAGACCCAAGGGTAGCGGACATTCTTTCACCGACAACAATGCCATTTAGAGAAGCACCCATCGCCACTATTGAAGTTAATACCGTGCAAACAATGGCTGGGGCACGGGCATCCGACTTGTTACAAAAGGCCGTTGATCAAGGTAATGATGTTGCTGTCCGTACATTTAATAAAATGGTCACGGGTGCCCTTTATAAAGCATCAAGAGGAAAGACCTCCCCATTTGCCCCAATAATCTCCGCTGTTGTTGGTAAAAGAATAAAGCCTTCACGGATTGAAGTGCCAACGGCTGACCGTCCGTTTGATGTTGCTGGAACTTATAAAGGACAGATGTCCCCGAATATTAGGGTGCCACTGCAAGGTCTAAGCAATGACGACATTAATGTGGTTATGGCTGGTATGGCGAAAGCGTGGAAACAAGAAGGCGTACCGGCGACTAGATTTACAACTGCCTTGGCCGACTCTGCACCGGCAGAAGGATCGATCCGTACCTATTCAGTTTTTATTAAGACAACTGATGATGTAGGCGGCGATAACTGGCTCAAGTTTGCGGACGCTCTGCCAGAAGTGAACGAGATTTCTGTCAGGCGAGTGCCAAACGGCTATGTACTTGATATTCACCCTGACTATGAAAAATGGGTTGGCCCCGTTTCAGATGCAGTTGAGGATGCGGTCTTTAATAGCCTTGGTGACCTTGCAAAGAAAGCAAGTATAATGTATCGTAATGTCACACCGTTTAGTTACGAGACATTGGCTGGTGCCGATGATACTATTAACGTTTGGAAACAGAGGATCAGAAAAGATGCCATCGAAAAAATCACAGCCAAATCAGGGATCGATGCAGATGCCGCAAGCCGGTTCTTCAATGGAGATGATGGGGCAATTCAAAAGATTGCCAGTTCTAAACGAAAGCCAATTGAAAGAATTAGGGCTCTGGGACAACGACGAGTTAGTGATTTCGACAAGGCCGTCGAACAAGCCCAAGACCTCGGCGGCTCCCTAGCGGAAGGTCAGCGTAAATGGGCTGAACAATTTGGTCCTGGCCTCGAAGGCTCGGTTAAACCAAAACCGGTAAAAAGTACCCCAGCGGTTGAACGATTTCTTGCGGAACCAAAGGGGCGGCCTTTGCCTATGACGGGGAGTCCTTAAATGGCAACTGATCCAAATTTAGTTATGGAAGAATCACAACCGGAACTGGGTCTAGAACCAGGGGTTGATGTTGATGTCTTGCCGGTTGAGCCTGTTGTACCGGAACCTGAAGAAGTGCAAGTAGCTGGGTTGGGCAGTATGGTCAAAGCCGCCAAGAAGTTGGCTGACGATATTAGCGTTGATCCGGTCACGCCAAAGCAACCGCCTATCAGTGAAGTGGTCGAGGGCGAACTTATCCTCCAGCGTGTACCAGAGGTATCTGCCCAGCAATTTCGTGATCACTTTAACTTACCTGATGACTTCGATGTTAAAATGCCCAACATGACCAGAACTATGCCTGACGGTTCTGTCGTCAACGTAATGAATATAGAAGACGATGCGGTTAAGTGGATTAACAATATGCATCGTGTTTTTGATGAACAGATTAAGGTCGCTACCCGTGGCGAAAGATCACTAGATCAAATCGCACGTTCTGCAAAGACAATGGGTATGCATGGTGCAATGCTAGAGTTACTCGGTCGCAAAGTGGGAGAACCCTTTAATGCAGAGCAAATGTATCGTGCGATTTGGGTGCGTAGTGCGATGGCAACTGAATTGGATCGTGTCGTTAAAGAGGGAACGGATGAGGAATTTCTGCGGATTTTGCCGTTTGCCGCTAGTATAGAAGTTCAAACGTCTGGAGCAATCGCTGAATCGGGAAGAGCTATGGCTGTTTTATCTCACGCTGGAAAACTTCACGTTACGGATGCATCGATTAAGAAATTGCCAGAACTGATCCAGGCTTATAACATTACGCCTGAGACTTTAGGAGACATCCGTGCGTCCTATGCCGCCGTTCCTAAAACGGAACAGCGGATGCAGTTCCTTCGAGTGCTTGCAACGAAGGGAGCGAATGCATGGGTTGAGGCCTATCTCAGTTCGTTATTGTCTTCACCGGTAACACACGCTGTTAATATTGTTGGCAACGCTATATTTGGGGCGATACAGGTTCCAGAGCGTTTGACGGCTGGAGCCGTTGGAGCAGTACGCACTAAGTTAAGGCGTACCAATTTCTTTGGGAATCTTGGTGGTAAAGACCGTGTTTATATGGGTGAAGCCTGGGAGCAGATTGTCAGCCTCTCAGATGGCGTACCGGCAGGGTTACGGGCGGCGTACAGAGCTTTGCGGCATGAGGAGGGCACTTTCGGCGGCCCTGGTGCAACCAAGGTTGATACACGGGTGGACCGTGCTATCAGTGCCGAATACTGGAACATGAAACCAAATAGTGCGTTTGGACATTTTGTTGACACCCTGGGCATCGTTACCCGGTTTATGGGTTCCCGTATGTTGCTTGCGGAGGATGAGTTTGCCAAGGGCATTACCTTCCATATGGAATTGAAGTCACAGGCCCGAAGGGTAATGAACCGTCAGTTAGAAGAGGGTATGGATCAGGCAAAAGTTATTAAGAACGGAGCTAAAATCCTTGCCGGTCAGGATGCACAGATTGTCAAGAATGCGGAGGACTTTGCTGTCCGGTCAACTTTCCAAGGGGACATGGGGCCTATCTCATCGTGGATGAATAAAGGAATGTCTCATCCCATAATGAAAATATGGCTTCCGTTTTTCAAAACGCCAACCAACATTATTAAGGAGACTTTGCAGAGGACTCCATTAGGGGCCGTGATGCCTTCCGGTTTCTGGTCAGAGGTTGCACAAGGCGGAGCTAAGGCGGATGCCGCTATCGGTCGCATGACATTTGGCACCGGTATATTTGCTACAGTTGCATCTATGTCAACCGGCGAGATGATTGACGGATTTAAAATTACGGGTGCCGCACCCCAGGACAAAAATGCGGCCGCCGCCTGGAGACGAAACGGATGGACACCTTATTCCTTTTCGCTCAGACAGGAGAACGGAACATGGAAAAATTACGATTATGGCCGCTTGGCTCCTGTGGCCGGTATCCTTGCAATGGCCGCCGACTATGCCCACTACTCTCAGTATGTAGAATCTGAAAGCGAATTAGAAGAGTTGTTTATGCGATCCGGTTCAGCCATGTATATGGCTGTATCAGAATTGCCCATGCTTCAAGGTATATTTAGCTTGACGGAGTTGACCGGTTCAGAATATGAGGGAAGAAATCAAAAATTTGATCGAGCATATGAACTGTTAGTTAAGCAAGTAACCGGTGCGGTGATTACATCTTTTCCTTTGGCACCGACCGGCGGCCTGACAGCAACTGTAGAAAGAACGCTCAATCCGTTAGCCAGTGATGTAAAACCATCGACAATGGACACAGAAAATGCCTTACAGACAAGCGGAGCGGCTAAAGGATTTTATGAAGCCTTGAACCGTTTCAAGTCACGCAACCCGTTTTTCTCCGACTCCGTTCCGCCCAAGCTAAATTTGTGGGGGGAGAAGATGCACCAGTGTCATAACGGATCTTGGTGTTTTATCTCACCGGTTCGTGTCCAATCAACAAAAGGAAATGTTGTGGACGAGGAGATGGTTAATCTGGGGCTTGGTCTTCGTATGCCTTCTCGAACACAACGAGGAGTCAAGCTGACATCCGATCAGTATAACGAGATGATCGACCAAATTAATAACCACGGCAGTGAGACAATGCTGGAAGAAGTGGAAAGTTTGCTTGATCTAAGCATATATCAGGAAGCTCAAATTGGAGGACCAAAAGGTAAGTTGGATCAAATGAAGACTATCCTGACACGCCGCAAGACGGATGTTTTGGATGAGATGTTTGATGATCCCGACTTTGGCTTGGGAGATAAAAAGAAAGCCCTGGAAGATCATTTCAAGGAATCTGGAAAACGACTAAAGCAATAATTTTTTTACTTTTTAACGGCAATAAGGTATAAGACAAAAAAAGGGTTATGACATGGCAATAACAGTTGATGCAGTCCACCGAAAAATTCAATACACTTCAAGCGGAAGTTTGGGGCCGTACTCATTTTCGTTTAAAGTATTGGCGGCAACAGATATAAAAGTGTCTGTCGATTCTACAGTAAAAACAGTAACGACTCATTATACCACGGGGTACAACAGTGACGGTACTGGGGCCGTTACTTTTACAAGTGGTAACGCCCCGGCAAGTGATACCTTGGTTACAATCGAATCGGATCAGTCTATTAGCCGCACGACAGATTATTCAACTGGAGGAGATTTTACGGCGGCTAGTATTAATGACGCTTTAGACAAATTAACTATTAATGATCAGCAAATTGAAACAGAGCTATCTAGAAATATTCAACTCTCCAACGTAACGAAGCGAACCACCTCTGGCACTGGAACGAGCGGCCCATTGTTTTGGCCTTATGAAACAACTGCATCGAACAATGCCAGCAAAGTTGTTGCTTATAATTCCGCTGGCACGGCTTTAGAACTTGGTCCGACAACGACAAGTATTTCCGGTGCGTCAACCAGCGCAACCAATGCGGCGACTTCAGCGGCGGCGGCGTTAGTTAGCGAAAATGCGGCGGCTTCTTCTGCTACAACAGCGGCGGCCACAGCAACCACATTATCGGGAGCTTCTTCAACAACTTCACTTGCCATAGGCACTGGGTCTAAAGCGTTTACAGTTGCATCTGGTCTTGCCTTTGTCGCTGGAGATTATGTTCTTGCAACCAGCAATAGCGGTGTCAGTAATTATATGCATGGTCAAATCGCGAGTTACAGCGGTACGACTTTGACGCTCACATCAGCAAATGTAGGTGGCTCCGGGACAAAAACAGATTGGACAATTCGTAGGTCTGGCCCTCTAGGGGCAACGGGTCTAACGGGTAGCACTGGTTCAACTGGGGCGGCTGGTGACGATGGTGAAGTAAGTGAAGCAACGGCAGTAGCTTTGGCTATCGCATTAGGATGATTTTAACAATGGGGGAAGTATCCCAAAGGAGTAAAAATGGCGAATACGTTTAAAAGTGCAACTGTTAGACAGATGGGAACTGGGGCAACGGATTTATACGAAGTCCCTTCAAGTACAACTACGATTATACTTGGTCTTACACTTGCAAATACAAATGCTTCAACAAGAACTGTATCAGTGAGTTTTATTGATAAAAGTGTCCACGCTTCTAATTTAGTTTATTTGCTAAACGAAGTTTCAATTCCGGGAGACACGACACTTGAGGTGTTTGCAGGACAGAAGATTGTTCTAATGACAACTGATGTTTTGAAAGTTTTGGCAAGTGCAACAGCAAGTATTGACGCAACATTATCTTATATGGAGATTACATAATGCCTTTCCTTGGATCACAGCCAGCCGAAACAGCTTTAACAACAGGAAATTTGGGCGATAGCATTGTTAATGAGGCAAAGATGAAAATCAGCAACAGCCCAGTCAACGGCTATATGCTCACAGCTCAAAGTGGCGACACAGGTGGCTTAACTTGGGCGGCTACGGCTGGTGGTGGTTTTGCATCTATTCAAGTTTTTACAAGCAATGGCACATGGTCTAGGCCTACTGGAATTATTTTAGTTCGGGTAATTGTTGTTGGTGCTGGAGGCGGTGGGGCTGGCGGTAATTCTGGTGGTAATGGAGTTGGCTCTGGTGGAGGCGGAGGTGGCACTGCTATAGAAGTAATAGATGTAAGCAGTACGTCTTCTGCCGCTGTTACAATTGGTGCGGCTGGTGCGGCTGGTGCGGCCAATGCCGCTGGATCTGCTGGAGGTACGTCTAGTTTTGCTAGCTTTTGTACGGCAACGGCTGGTGCTGGAGGATCTGCGGGAAACGCTGTCAATAGAGATGGTGGAGCAGGAGGTCTTGGGGCTAACGGATCTTATAATATTAATGGGTCGGGAGGTTCTTCTGGAGGAAATGACGCAACAATGGGAGGTGCTGGTGGTGGTGGGTCATTTGTCGGTGGTGAAGGTGCTGGTAAAGAATATGACTCCAATAACGAAACTGGAGCGGCTGGATTAACATATGGGTCTGGTGGATGTGGTGGGTTTAATAATGGTGCTGGTGGTGCTGGCTATGCTGGAATTGTAATTGTTGAGGAGTATAAATAATGACCAAGAAAGCTCTTGTTCATGGCACTAGAATTTGTGAAGTTGTTGACACACCCTTTGAAGTAAGCAGTAATTTAAGCTGGGTTGATGTCGCTGATAATACAGTTGCTAATCAAGATACATATGTCGATGGAGCAGTAGTAAAATATGTTGCTCCTACTTTAACGTATATTGAAAAACGAGTATTTGAATATCCTTCAACAGGCCAGCAATTCGATAAGCTTTATCACGATGGAATTGATGAATGGAAGAAAGTCATCAAAGCCGTTAAAGACAAATATCCAAAGGAGTAAAAAATATGCCATTTTTAGGAGTACAACCCTCAAAAGGTTTAGTCGGTACGGCTGGTATTGATGACGATTCCGTAACAGAAGCTAAAATCGCTAATGACGCTATTGGTCTTACGGAGTTAAAAGCAGGAACTGACGGCGAGCTAATTACGTGGGATGCTAGTGGAAATCCTACGGTTGTCGGGGCTGGAACTTCTGGACATTTTCTTAAATCACAGGGGGCTGGTTCTGTCCCAGTGTTTGCCGCACCTTCTAGTGGTGGTAAAATTATTCAAATAGTAAAATCACAAATTTCTGCTGTAGCGACTACTACAACATTAGTTCCAATGGATGATACAATTCCACAAAATAACGAAGGGTTTGAAGCTATAACTTTAGCAGTTACCCCAACAAATTCAAGTAGCATTTTAATGATTGACGCTATTATAACATTTGAAGGAAATGAAAGTACAGGTGATAATACGATCATGTCTTTATTTCAAGATTCTACAGCTAATGCACTTGCATCAACGTACGATTCTGGTGCACGATATTTTGTAAGTAATTCAACATTACGTCATTCTATGGTAGCAGGAACAACATCTTCAACAACTTTTAAAATTAGACTTGGCCCACAACAATCAGGAACTTTAACTGTCAATGGACGAAGCAGTTCTCGAGTATTTGGAGGTGTTTCAGCGTCAAGTTTAGTTATTACGGAGTACACAGCATGACTGTAAAATGTGAATATATAGGAGATATTATTGGATGGAAACATTCCCATCAATCGGGAATGACAACTTTAGATGGTGAGATTATAGAATTTCCTGGTGGTATTCCATCTGATAGTGACATCAATACATGGAAAACAGAGTATGATGCTTATGTTATAGCTACAGCATATGTAGAAAAACGTGCTAATGAGTATCCTTCTGTAATTGACCAGTTAGATAAAATATATCATTCAGGAATTGATGAGTGGAAAAAAGTTATTAAAGCTGTCAAAGACAAATATCCGAAAGAATAAATTATGAAAAGATATAATCATTGGTTTTGGCACAGTAAATTTATGATATTTTTATATAAGTTTGAAGGCAAACTATCTAGCTGGCTGTGGCAAAAAATGTGGAGTAAAAACAATTGATCCTCTCACCATAATCTCTGCAATTGGGGCTGTTCGTGCCGGATTAGAAGGTGCGGAGAACTTGAAGTCGATTTCGGGTTCCATCAATGCTCTCTTAGATTCTAAAGACGAGCATGAGCGTCGAGAAAAAGAAAAACCAAAAACCTATAATCAAAGTGTTCTTGCTGAACGTGTTGGCGATTCGGGCGAGGACGAAACTGACCTCAGCGTGATAATGGACGAAGTAATTGAAGAGCAGAATCATAAAATCCAGTTAGAGAATTTAAAACGAGAAATTAATTTTAAATGGCCGACCCCACAAGGACAGCCAAGCACATGGGACCTAATTTTAAAAGCTAGAAAAAAAGCGATTGAAACAAAAAAAGTCCGCATTGAAAAGCAGAAAGAACAAGCAATA
>TARA_R110002074_G_scaffold16461_1_pt1 | contig 10186 bp, 9 predicted proteins | sample TARA_R110002074 | Tara Oceans TARA_R110002074 (sample SAMEA4397215) | marine metagenome | biome: Polar Biome; feature: [MIX] marine epipelagic wind mixed layer (ENVO:01000061); material: water (ENVO:00002006), including particulate matter (ENVO:01000060) such as... | depth 10-100 m
GCTGTATCTACTAATGCTGAATGGGCTGACCGTCTTGGTATACCTCGTAGCGCTGCGATTAGCTGCAATAAACCATCGGGTACAGTCTCGCAGTTGGTGGATAGCGCCTCTGGGATACATGCTCGTCATAGTGCCTATTATATCCGTACTGTCCGTGGTGATAACAAAGATCCATTGACGCAGCTTATGAAGGATCAAGGTATTCCTAATGAGCCGTGCGTTATGAAGGGTGATACAACTACTGTGTTCAGCTTTCCACAGAAGTCACCAGCAGGTGCAGTAACACGTAATGATATGACAGCTATAGAACAGCTTGAGCTTTGGCTGATATATCAACGTCATTGGTGTGAACATAAACCTAGTGTGACTATCTCAGTGCGTGATGCTGAGTGGATGGCTGTGGGTGCGTTTGTGTATGAACACTTTGATGAGATGTCAGGTGTGTCTTTCTTGCCACACTCAGATCATACTTATCAGCAAGCCCCATATCAGGATTGCACAAAGGAAGAGTATGAAGTATTATTAAGTTCTATGCCAGAGAAGATTGATTGGAGTAAGCTCTCTGACTATGAACAAGAGGACAACACTGTTGCAATGCAGACTATGGCTTGTACTGGTGATGTATGTGAAGTAGTAGATTTAACTTAAACCCAAAGGAGAAGTAAAATGACAGGTATTGAATTTATGGCAGTAGCAACTATTGGTGTAGCAGCTATTGGAGAAGTGGTCAACTTAGCAGTAGAGCATGGTCCAGCCTTGATTGAGCAAGTGAAGAATTGGTTTTAACATGTATGCTTTACTGTTAGTTATGATGTTTGAAGGTAAGGTACAGGTACACGCCTTTAATGGTTTGTTTATGGACAGTGCGTCTTGTAGTGAGGTAGGTTCTAAAATGGAAACACGCTTAGAAGATTCAAAACCAGGACCATCAGCTACAGCTAAAACGTATTGTTTCCAAATACCAGAGAGTGCATAATGTGAACATAGAAGAAGAAGCTAAAAAGCACACACGAGCTAGGCAGGAAAAGTTCTACGATAAGTTAGTTACCTTATTGATACCTGCCCAGCGTCACATATCTACTAGCCTGTATGAATCTAAATCAAAAGATAGAGCACTACAAAGTATAGAAGATGCTATCTTATTAGCTAGACATGCAGCAGAAATAACTAAACTTAAATAAAAAAAGGGGGCTGTCGTGGCCCCCTCTTCTTTTCTTAGTTACCCTTCTTTAGGTAATTGAGATGATCTATGTATGAGTTGTACATGTTTAACTCTCTGAAGTTGAACTCTCGTACCTCTGTAGAGGAGACACCGTTACGCTTCATATACTTGAGAGCTTCTGCTTGTTGCTCTTTAGTACCCTTAGTGTAAGCCTTATAGCGTAACCGATCCATGAAACCAGGGTTCTCGTAATAGTCTAACATGTTACGTGTTTCTTTACGAGCCTCTTGAAGCTCATGCCTTACCCTATCTCTACGATACTGCAGCAAGCTTGCACCTGCAGGTAAACCTTTCCCCTCAGTAAACCGTTCATCCTTTAGAAGTCTAGTCATTCTAGGCTCTAGCATAGGAGCAATTGACTCGTTAAAGATCCTGTCGTACATAGGGATCTTACCACGTTGGTCTGCTGTCCATGTCTGTAGTTCAGACAGAGAGTATACTTTCTCTGCTGCTGTTCTACCTTTCTTAACGTTGATACCTAGTATCCTAGCTAACGGATTAGCATCATAGACATCACCCTGACGTGTAGCTACCCGTAGCTTTTCACCAGTGATGGTATCCGATTCCCCTATTAGTACTTCTAAGATATTGTCAAAGTATTTAGTTGCGCTCTGTGTAAACACTGCGCCACCCTTAGCTTGTCTAACATCCTTAGCTGTATCCGTGTCAGTCAGGAAGCCTACCATTCTGTTAGCTGCATCAAGTGGACGAGTAAAGCCAGCAGCAATATTACCTGAAGATTTCCACAGTGCGTCCAAACTTTTACTTCTGTTACCGCCTTCTGCATTAAACACCATGTCCATAATGTTGAACAGGTCATTGGCAAACTGTGCATCTCGTGCAACCTGACCAATGGCAAGCTGATTACCTACTTCTTGCATAAGCTCTTTCGGTACAGGCTCACCTTTACGTCTAAGGTTTGCAGCCCTACCTATAGCCAAGAAAGCAGACATAGGGAATACGTTACGTACATCTATGATAGTACCACCACCTGTGTTAATCTCGTTGAAAGCTAGACCTTGTTTCTCTTGCTTCTCTGAGTACATCATAGCCATGCCTAACCCTGCTGTACCAACTAAAGCTCTAGACATAGCCTCAACGGACTGGATGTCTCCATCCTTAGCTATACGTGCTGCAGCAGGAAGTAATGATGCTGGACCCCACTGATAAGCTGTAGCTACAACGTTGTTCATAAATCTACCAAACGGTATGATAGTTCCTAAACCTGGAGTGTTAGACGCTTTCTCTACAAACTTAGCTACCTCTCCTAAGGCTTGGTCTTTTGTCGTGTAGTCCTTTGAAAAGACAGACCGTAGTGTCGTGTCAATAGCAGCACCAATAACGTCATCGTCTATCTCCTCTAGTCTACCTTCTTTAAGAATTGTCTTAAGTGATACTTCTTTCTTTAGCCTTAGATACTTGTCTAGTTCAGTCATAAACATCTGTGACTTAGTGAATGTATCTTGGATACGTACACCTGTAATATTCATAGATGCGTTTGTAAGTCTTTCTATATTCTTGTAATAAGGATCATTAGGGTCCATACCAAAACGCTTAGCGCTACGTTCTACTCCCCCTGCTACTGTTTCAAACAATAGACCTTGGATGTCAGACTTTCCTGTTTCATCTTTAATCTCTTGCATCATCTTCATGTAAGCGTCATGTGTTGTGAAAGGATCAGCAAAGTTCTTCATCTTTTGAGCTTGTATTTGAGAATATACTTTAGCTTGTTTAACTAGTTTTTCTGCTCCCTTGAAGTCACCTATACCGTAACGCCCTGCAGCACCAACCATGAGTAAACCAGATGACATAGTGTCAGCTACAACCTGACCACTAAAGAACTGCCCGAAGCCCATAACGTTTGCGGCTGTAGTAGCAGGAGATGAAACTAACATACGTTTCCATACGTTCTGACCGTAAGAGAACCGCTTAGCTTTTCTAGCTACAGCAAACTCAGACTCAAGTGTATCACGTAGTTCTTTACTGTTGAGTGTTTCTTTAAGGATCTCGTTACCAGCTACAACACCACCGTCTATGGTACGTCTAACCTGAGACATGACTGCAAGCTTACGTCCTGCTTTAGATACGTCTGCAGCAATAATCTCGCCAATCTCTACGCCTAAGTCAGCAGCCTCACCTAGTGTTACACCCACACGACTTCTAAACAATCCTGAGATCTCTTGTAGTTCTTCTTCTGGCATGAACCTTAACAGGTTAGTCATAATGTCGGACACCTTAGTATCCCTACGAATCTTTATACCTTTATCCCTAAAGACTTCTACAACACCACCCTTATTACCATCACCTAGCATGATTTGACGTAATAGAGTTTCAGGTATGGCGGTGTTCTCTTCCAAGACTTCCTCACCTGCTTTGACTTTCTCATCCCAGCGTTTAATACCATCCTTGATAGCCTTAGATGCTCTCTCTTGATCCTTAACGTCAGGCAACAAAGACTTACCTATAGTCTCACGTTTTAGTTTACGCTTCTCTGCTTTGAGTTGGTTTATCTTTCTAGTTCTAGCTGTCTTCTGTCCTTTGGTTGTGGCTGGCATAGCTTGTGCAGCTTGTATGTCTTTGTCTAGTGAAGCAATCTTAGCTTTATCAACTAACTCAGTTGACTTCTCTGCACGTCCTGCTATCTGTGCCTCTTGTACAGCATCACCTAATCCTGACGCACCCTCAAACTTACCAAAGGCATAATGCAAGCCACCCCCTACACCGCCCAGCGCAAGAGATAAACCTGTTTGTAACTCACTGTATTCTTCTTGAGCACCTACATCTAAATAGATGTGTTGTATAGCGTTGTCTTGAGTTGCAGCAACAAGAGCATCAATGGCAGTGGTCTGTAGTACGGCTCTTTTGCCCGCCTTCTTTAGTTCGTCTTTAGCTACCCCAGCCGCAGCCTGTTGTGCTGCATTTAGTCTGACTTCTGCTTTAGCTTTCTTTGCAGCTTTACGTGCTGCCATAGAAACTTCTTTGCTAGACGCACTCTTAGCTATCATCTTCTGAGCCATTAGAGTACCAGCCTCAATGCCAGCATTCTCAGCAGCTTGCTTAGTAGCACCACTCTGTGCTGCACGTTTAGCGGCTTGACTTGCTGCCAGCGTGATTGCTTGCTTACCTGTTTGTGTTACACCTAACGCAGCAGCCTTACCAAAACCACCAGTAAGCGCACCCACATAGTTTGTAGGGTCTGACGCTGCAGCAAACACGTAGTCTTTCACACCGTCTAACGCACCATATATACCGTCATTGACAAACACATTACCTAAGCTGTCATACAAGTTATACGCCTGTGCAGCCATAGCCTTAGTGTTATCATCAGCTTTACTTATAAAGCGTACCTCACCTGCAGTAGACACAGCGTTGGTATTAAAGAAACGCATATGATCTACGAAGTCTTCTACTAAGGTTTCTTCTTCCATGTCCATATAGTCAGCACCCTTATTGGCTGACATGTAGTCACGTATAGTGTTGAGGTTTTCGTATCTATAAAGATCCTTCTTCTTTAACTTCTGACCTTCAGGTATAGGACTTTCAAAGACATCCTCTTCATTGTCTAGTACAATAGAACTATGCTTATGCATAGGTGGCTCTACTTTCGCAAAGCCACCCTCATCTAGTCCATACTTTTTAAATATATCAACTTGGTTTGTCATTTAAGTGCTTCCTTAACAGCATTAGAATATGTGGTTCCTTTAGTACCGAATGCATCAGTACCTACCATGCCACTTTTTAACCAGCTATTTGCGCCAGACCAACCTTGATTGTGTGCGTAAGCTAATACAGAAAGTTTTTCCGCTAGGGAAAGGCCTTTATACTTTTTAGAGTTAGCTGTCAAGTAGTCGTGATTCTTGACTGTATATGCAGCAAAAGCCTCTTCTTGTTTTGTCCTGTCGTTTCTAAAAGATTCTCTTGCTTTAGCATTATGCTCAAGGGAATAGCCTAACAAACTAGATGCATCTATTTTAGCGTCTTTACCCATTTGGTATCTACCATCATAATGATCGTTATACCCACCTTTTACAGAGTAATCACCCTGAGATTCTATACCTGCAATCTCTTCTCTGTATATATCCCACATTGATTGGTCTGCACCTATATTGTCAGATACAAGTGTGTAAGCTATATTAGATATATTCTGTGGTTTCTCTACAAGAGAGGGTGCTTCTACAGGATCATTAACTATCTTTCCTGTATTCCAAGAACTTTTTTCCGTAGTGGTATTACTAACTAACTTGCCTGTATTCCAAGAACTTTTTTCCATGTCACTCTTTCTTATATAATTTTCCATCGGAAGGATCAATATAGTAAGAGCCAATAGGCAGATTATTGAATATCTTCTCAGCTTCATTAGAACGAAAATCTCCAAAAGTATAAGGGTTTTCTCTAGTATACTTTATTTGAGAAGTATTGTCAACAGTTTTCTCTGGTTCTGCAGTTACCTTAGGAGAGCCATCTTTGTTGTAATCTTCTCCAAACAGTTCATCCCACTGGCTAGGCTTTAAGTTATCTGGTGCAGCCATCTCACCTGAGAGTATCTTATCTCTAGTTGCACCATCCATACCTGAGCCTCTGAACTCAGCGAATAAACCCTCTGCTGGTCTTGGTGGTACACCTAAAGATATACCTCTACCCTCATCTGTTTCTGTCACGTAATGTAGCTTACCATCAAAGCCGCCCTCTGGCCCTAGCTCACCTGGAAAAAACACCTTCTCTGGATCTACCTCTGGCTTATCTTTTGGCAAAGGCTTATCACCGTAAGCTATAGAGGATGGACTTAGAAGTCCTTGCTTTTGAAGGTTAGATACTAGGACTTCTATTTCATCTTCATTTACAACCCTACCGTCTAACTTCATACGAGAGACTTGATCACCTTCACCTAGTGTAAGCTCTACAACCCTACCTTTACCATCTTTTGTTTTAACGGTAGTGCCGATACTGATGCCTTCTATATCAAGCAAGCCATCCACAATATACCTTTCCAAATCATCCTGACTTTGGTAGTTATTATATGTAGCTACGAATAGTTCATCACCCATCAAACCCTGTAGATTAACAGATGAGTCTTCTAAGAAACGCTTACCAAACTGCTGAGCATATGCATCTACTACACCTGCTTGTTGACGTGCGATTACAGCTTTCTTTGCTGCTTGGTAATCGTCATTATTGGGGTACTGACGTTGTAGTTGCGAATCTAAAGCCTGAGACAACTCACCTGCGTCACCATACGCTTCTCTAAATGCTGGCCCTACAGATACAGGATTGTAATCCTTGGAGGGTCTAAAGGAGAAGTAAGTTCCAGGGTCCATACTCTCATAGGCTTCCTGTCTAGCTATCTCATTGATGTCCATCATAGAGTAGCCTTCGTAGTACGCATCCTTATCTAGTCTAGCCCTTGCTGAATCTTTAAGGCCCATGCCCAGCGCAGTCTTTAGGAAGCCCTGATCCTTAGCTTTGTAGCCACCTAGTGATGGAGAAGCTAAACCAATAGAGTTGGCGTAGTGTTCAGCAGGGTCCATAGCTTGTGCGGAAAACTCATCAGGCATATCAATGAAAGCATCTAGCTCATTCTCGCTGAATGTGTACGAACCACCAGCGCTGGGCCTCTTCTCTGCTTCTTTCTGTAGTGACTGAGAAAACTCAAACAAAGCCTTTGGCCCTGCTGCAATAGCTGCATTGATGTGTTTGTCTTTTGCGCCTAGCTTTTTAAGCATATTGATTTCTGTTTTAGCTAGGTTGACTAAGGCTCTACGTTTACCTACAATAGACTTATTACGTTCAGCCTGTTCACGTTGTTGGTCTTCATAATCTTCTGCCTTTTGGACACGCTTCTGAATAGCCTTAGCTTGATCATCCATAAATGCCGTGCCAAATGCTTTAAAATTAAAACCCATAGTTATGCACCTCTCGCCATAAGACCTGCACCCTCAGGTGGCATCGACTCTTCTGCAGGTTCTGTTACTTGTTGTAGCTCTTCAGCCTCAGGCGGTTGTTCCTCTTCCATAGGCTCACCCTCTTGTTCTGAAACTAAATAGTCAGCCATAGACTGTAGCATAGACGTTCCTTCGTCCTGTGTCTTAGCTTCACGTACAGCAGCCTGTAGTAACATAGCAATCTTAGCTTCTTCTTTATTTCTCTTTTCTTTCTTGTAGTCTTTGTTAGATAACTTGTAATCAATATCATAACTACGTGCAACAGCAGCAAAGTATTCTGTTAATGCAGGCGCAATCAAAAGACCTACATCTAAACTATGTACACCACGCATAACATTAGAAAGATACAGAGTTTCTACCATAGGTACAATAGCAATACCCGATTCTACAGCTACCATGAAGTCATCTATAATTTCTTCATTAGATAAACGTTGCATGTAATACTTCAAAGCTTCTTCTACTGAAGCAATCTCAGGGGGTCTTTCCCACTGTCGTTCACCTGGCTTATGTGATGTTAAAGATGAACCCGGTATAGGTTTACTATATTCTAATACTGCCATTTTATTTTCCTACTTAGTAAATCCTGCGCCGAAGTACAGACCTACGATTGCTGATACTATATGTGTATCTAATGGTGTGATTACAAAACCCTGTGCAGTACGCCACTGTACCGTTTCTGCTGGCCCAAACAACCAGTTCCAGAAACCGCCTGTAGCTTCTGTGTACCCTACGATTACACCAACCTCAGGATACCACACTGCTACTAGCTTTGGCAAGACAATAATGCTAAACACTGCAGATAAAGCTATGATACGCCTAGTCCAAGCAAAGTGTTTATCGTTCTTACCTGCGTTCCTCGCTTCATTAACTTGATCTGCTCTGAACTGTGCAGTCTGCAACATCATCTTTTGTTGCTCCTGCTTGTTCTTCATGTTCTGCCCCCAGATAGACATGACGCCACCAAGGATGGTAGAGAAGAGCATAGTGATTAGTTCTAGGGGTAGACCAAACATTAGGGTGCTTCACCTAAGTCTAGTGTAAATCTAGTACCCTCGCCTTGAGGAACACCAAGTGCTGCTGCCCATACCCTAAGTTGTCCTAGATGTGTTTGACCTTTTAGTGCTTCTGAAGATAGTTTTTCATAGCCTTCTTCATCACCAGCCTCTCTTAGCTCAAATGCCTTTTGCATTTTTTTACCTAGTGGCCCTGTGTTAAAATCGTAAACATCTTCTACTAATACCCTACCATTTTCTATTCTTACATTGCCTGGTGCAGTTTGCCCTATAAGTGTAGCCATTCTAAACGCAGGGTCTTTTATAGAACCCCAAGCTGTTTTAGTCATATCTTTAACTAGAACACTTTTTTCTTCAAACCCCCAATCACTATATGAAAACTTATCATCCCCTCGTTTTATTACGTCAAGAGCTTTTTTTCGTAGATAGTTATAGTTTTGCTTACCTAAATCATCGGATGTTAAATCTACTTTTCCTTCGTTTCCTAAAAACTCTGCAAACTTAGCTGCATTAATAGGTAATATTTTACTAGCTAAAGGCGCTGCTTTTATTAACGCTTTAGCCTGTCCTTCTGCTGTACTTAAACTTTTAAACAAAGAAGCAAATCCTCTGAATGCCCCTGTAAAAATACCTGCCCTAGGTGTTGCAGAAGATGCAAACTGATCTAGTGCACCCTCACCAGATATCTGACCTTCTCTAGCTACACTTGGTCTAGTCATCAGACCCTCTGGTTCCGTTACATCCTCACTCTTATCTGAACTAAGTAGTCTTTCATTAATCAATGCATCAGAAAACCTATTCTCGCCAGCTATCTGATCCTCTCTAGCTAAAGATGGACGGGTATCAAATACTAGTGATTCTACTATGGGGGAGTCTGGGGCTACACTACGCAGAGCCTGTTTGGTATTTGGCCCTGCTATACCATCTACCTTTAGTCCTTCTCTTTCTTGAAAAGACTTAATTGCTTTTCTTGTATTCTTACCCATAATACCGTCTTCTACAAGAGACTTACCATTTACTGTTATACCTGCAGCGTTTAGCGCTGTCTGTAGATCCCTAGTTGAATCTATTTTTGTATAACTTCTCTGCTCTTTTCTTATAGCTTGTATTTCTTCTACACTCTTAGGTCTAGCTCTAGGTCTTGTAGACGCTAAGGGGTCCATAACCATTTTTACTTCAGCTAAAATATCATCTACTTCAGTATCTTCCACTACACCTGCAACCTTTACGTTAGCTCTACCGCCATCCGTTAAAGGCGCACCCTTATTAAGTTTAGCTAATTGCATAGCTGTAGTTCTATACTTACCGTTCAGGTTCCTAGCATCTGTCTGTAAAGTAGCTAGAGGTATGTCTACCCCTTCTTCTGGTGTATCATCAAAGTCAGCCATCCCAGCAATGAACCTAGAAGCAGAATCAGCGCCTGACGGAATAGCTTCTTCATCAGCGTCATCCTGATCTGGTCTACGTCGAGGGCGTAAGCTAGTAGTAGGAGCGCCTAAACCAGATGGTCTGGCTTTAGGTCTTACTACATCCTCTTGTTCATCTGAACCAAAGATGTCAGTTAGTATATTTTTTATTACTTGATCAAAGCTAGACATATTGGTAAACCTTTATTATTTTTTGGAGATAAATGATGTCACGACACTTGACAGAAAATTACCTGCAGCGCTACTGTAAGCTGAGTCTTCTTCAGCATCTGATTGTATTTTAGCTTTAGCTAACTCATGGTCACGGTCCAACTGTTTCTCAGAGCTAGTCCATGCAAAATCCATAAGGTCACGCTCTTGCTGCCACAACTCAGCTATACCCTGTGTAGTCAAGTTGTTCTGTGCCATAACTTCAGCCATGTTCGCTTCATTAAGTGCTGCAGTATTAGCTGTAGCTATCTCCTGCCTCCATTTAGTATTAGCTTGTGCGACAACCAGTTCATTCTGTGCGTTAAACAAATCACGTTGGTTATCAAGTTCAGCTTGGAACTTAGTCATAGAGTTCTCTTCACCTGCGTTGAACTG
>TARA_R110002074_G_scaffold26151_5_pt1 | contig 10172 bp, 10 predicted proteins | sample TARA_R110002074 | Tara Oceans TARA_R110002074 (sample SAMEA4397215) | marine metagenome | biome: Polar Biome; feature: [MIX] marine epipelagic wind mixed layer (ENVO:01000061); material: water (ENVO:00002006), including particulate matter (ENVO:01000060) such as... | depth 10-100 m
GATAGATAAATACGGTGCCGACTCTGTCATTAATGTTCAGACGGGAGAGGTAACTGAAAACAAAAAATAAGATGCCAAAGATTAGTACAATTGCAAACTCAAGCCCTGTTCTATTAACAGACAAGATGGTGGGTACAAATGTTGCGGGGACACCTACCAACGTAACTAAGAACTTTTTAGTTAGTGACCTTCTGACGTTGTTTCAATCTAATATTACATTGCAGAATGTAATTAATGCGGGCAACACTGCTACATTGCCTACGTTTGCAGACAACGCAGCCGCAGTAGCAGGAGGCCTTTCTGTAACCACTGTGTATAAAACAGCCGCAGGGGAGTTGAGAATAGTAGTGTAATGGATATTAGAAAGATAGCAATAGGCCCCGACTATAAGGGAGGTGCAATGCATTACATTGTAGGGCAGCCTATCCTTAATAATCAGTATCTTATACATCTTATCCGTCAAGACAAAGATAGCGGTAGTATAAAGATTTGGATAGAGAGAGAGGATGAGGTGGTATTATGGAAGAGCTTCACTAATACTATGCCTGTATCTATTGAGTACAACATAAATTTTTAATATTGAGCGAAGAAAAAAGAATAGAGCTACAGCAGGATATAGCTCTGCTCCTTGAGAAGAAGGAGTCTACAAAAGATTTTGCAGATAAATTAGAAATCGCAGATGCGATTCATAACATTCAAATGAAATTAACAGGAGTCAAACCAACAGATACGCATATAGATTGCATTGGTTGCGGCTCATAGCCCACTATGAAGTCACCATTTTATTTTATTACACGTCCAAAGGACGGCAAAAGGTATGATAACACCAAGTCTATAGGCGGCATTGATTTTATAACAAGCACATCTGAGGAGGACCATAAGTTCTCAAACAGATACGCTGAGGTTGTAGAGTCCCCCATTGGATATAGCGGCCCTATACAGCCGGGAGACACGCTTCTAGTACATCACAACGTATTTAAGTTCTATAACGATATGAGGGGTAGGCAGCAGAGTGGCAAGAGCTTCTTTAAGGATGACCTATTTTTTATAGACGAGGAGCAGTTCTTTATGTATAAGAGCGGAGGTGATTGGCACGCATATGATAGGTATTGTTTTGTAAAGCCTGTGCCTACATCAGAGTCATATATATTCAAGCCATTCAGCGAGGAGCCCTTGGTTGGTGTTATGAAGTATCCGAATGAGTATTTAAAATCCAAAGGAATAAATAGTGGAGACACTGTTTGCTTTAAGCCTGATAGCGAGTATGAGTTTGATGTAGACGGTGAGAAGCTTTATAGGATGTATGACCATCAGATAACTATAAAGATATGATTGACAACAAGGAGGTAAGGCTAAGGATTATAGATGCAGCTATGAAGGCTGTAGAGCAGCTTGTAAAGGTGGCTAAGGAAGATATTATAAAGATAGACCCTGAGGATGAGCTAGCTGCAGATAGGCTAAAGAATGCGGCTGCTACAAAAAAATTAGCTATATTCGATGCATTCGAGATTCTATCAAAGGTTGAGGTCGAGAGGTCGAACATAGAGATATCTGAGAAGGGGCCATCAAAGACAGACACAAAACAAGGATTTGCAGAACGAAACTCAAAATAGTTTATACAGGATTTTACAGGCATACGTCCCTGCCAATGTTATTACTAATAAAAATAGGAATAAGAGTTGGCTATATGGATACGATGACAAGTATGACATGGTAGTCATCTCTAGGACAGGAACCATTGGAGACATCATTAGTGTAAATGGATTAACGATAGCACTTCCCTCACCACCTAAAGACACACACAGGAGGAGTAAGGCAAGGGGCGAGCAGTATTGGGAGCGAAATGAAATTCCCAAGTCACTATCCAAGATAGTGTCTATATTCCAATGGAACGAGAGGTCGTCAGACTTTAAGAACCTATGGGTAGATTATATTGAGGCGGAGTTTGATAAGCGTGAGGAAGGCCATTGGTTTATGAACAACGGCACGCCCACATATATAACAGGCTCTCACTATATGTATCTTCAGTGGACAAAGATTGATGTGGGGTACCCGGATTTTCGAGAGGCTAACCGAATCCTATATATATATTGGCAAGCGTGTAAAGCTGACAGGCGTAGCTTTGGTATGGACTACTTAAAGATAAGGCGTTCAGGGTTTTCTTTTATGAGCTCTGAGGAATGTGCAAACATTGGGACGATATCAAAGGATGCCCGTATAGGTATACTATCTAAGACGGGAGCAGATGCTAAGAAGATGTTTACCGATAAGGTCGTTCCGATTACTAACAACTACCCGTTCTTCTTCAAGCCTATACAGGACGGAATGGATAAGCCTAAGACGGAGCTAGCGTTTAGAATACCTGCCGCAAAGATTACCAAGAAGAATATGTACAATACCGAGGCTGATGAGCTTCAGGGGTTGGACACCACTATTGATTGGAAGAACACTGACGATAACAGCTATGATGGGGAGAAGCTATTGCTATTGGTCCACGATGAGAGTGGGAAGTGGCTTAAGCCTAACAACATCTTAAACAATTGGCGTGTAACAAAAACCTGCCTGCGATTAGGTAGTAAGATTATAGGGAAGTGTATGATGGGTTCTACCTCCAATGCCTTGGCAAAGGGTGGTGAGGAGTTCAAGAGGTTATACAACGACTCTAGCGTAGAGAAAAGAAATGCCAACGGACAGACTAAGAGTGGGCTATATGCCTTATTCATTCCTATGGAGTGGAATATGGAGGGGTTTATAGACATCTACGGTATGCCTGTTTTCAGGAGGCCATCAAAGCCCCTGTTGGGAGTTGATAGGGAAATGATTACTAATGGTGCTATTGACTATTGGGAGGCAGAGGTTGACTCACTAAAGAGCGACCCTGATGCACTCAACGAGTTCTATCGACAGTTTCCACGTACAGAGTCTCACGCATTTAGGGATGAGAGTAAGCAGTCGTTGTTTAATCTCACCAAGATATATCAGCAGATAGACTACAACGATGCATTAATAAATGAGCACCACCTAACTAGGGGTAGCTTCCATTGGAAGGATGGGGTTATTGACTCGAAGGTTGTGTGGAGCCCTGACAAGAGGGGTAGGTTCTTGGTTAGTTGGCTCCCAAAGAAGGATTTACAAAATAGTGTTATTGATAAGCGTGGAATAAAGCACCCGGGCAACGAGCACATCGGGTCGTTTGGGTGTGACTCCTATGATATATCAGGTGTCGTTGGTGGGGGTGGGTCTAACGGGGCACTACACGGTATGACTAAGTTCAATATGGATGACGCACCAAGCAATGAGTTCTTCCTAGAGTATGTGGCTAGACCACAGACGGCAGAGATATTCTTTGAGGAGGTGCTTATGGCGTGCGTGTTCTATGGTATGCCTATCCTTGTAGAGAACAATAAGCCTAGGCTATTGTATCACTTTAAGAATAGGGGCTACCGGGGCTTTAGTATCAATAGACCCGACAAGCACTATAACAGGCTCTCTAAGACAGAGAGAGAGCTCGGGGGTATACCTAACTCAAGCGAGGATATTAAGCAGGCTCACGCAGCAGCTATAGAGTCTTACATTGAGAAGCACGTTGGTCTAGACATAGAGGGGAACTACCGAGATTCAGAGGAGATGGGCTCAATGCCTTTCGCAAGAACCCTTGAGGATTGGGCTAAGTTTGATATTAGCAATCGTACCAAGTATGATGCAACAATAAGCTCAGGTCTTGCCGCTATGGCGAATCAAAAAGGGGTGTATCTCCCGGAGAAAAAAGAGTCGAAAATAAGTATTAACTTTGCAAGGTATACCAATGACGGTACAAGAAGCGAAATAATTAAAAGATGAAGGACGTAAAAGTAAACATTTCATCTACAGGATTTCCAAGTCAATTTGTTTCTGACGCTGAGAAGGCAACAGAAGAGTTCGGACTACAGATTGGACAAGCTATTCAGTATGAGTGGTTTAGAAAAGATGGGCAATCGTGTAGATATTACAGCCAATGGAGAGATTTTAATAGATTAAGACTATACGCAAGGGGCGAGCAGTCGGTTGCTAAGTATAAATCTGAGTTGGCGGTGGATGGAGACTTGTCTTACCTTAATCTTGATTGGACACCGGTGCCTATTATACCGAAGTTTGTTGATATCGTTGTTAACGGAATGTCTGACAGGCTGTTCAAGGTAGACACATATGCTCAGGATGCAATGTCTCAGGCGAAGAGAAGCAAGTATCAGGATATGATAGAGGGACAGATGGTATCTAAAGAGGTGCTATCTATAATACAGAAGGAGTCAGGTGTTGACCCGTTTGCTATGGACCCGGCACAGTTACCCGAGACCGATGAGGAGCTTTCGCTGTATATGAACCTTAACTACAAGCCCGCTATTGAGATAGCAGAGGAGGAGGCTATCAATACAATCTTTGACGAGAACCACTATCAAGACATTAGAAAGAGGCTAGACTATGACCAAATGGTTATAGGGATATCATGTGCTAAGCATGAATTTCTTCCGGGGTCAGGTGTTCAGCTTTCATATGTTGACCCCGCTAATATTGTTTATAGCTATACAGAGGACCCACAGTTTAAGGACTGCTTCTATTGGGGAGAGATTAAGACGATTCCGATTACAGAGCTAATGAAGATAGACCCATCATTAACCCGTGAGGATTTAGAGGATATAAGCAAGTACAGTCAGAGTTGGTACGACTACTATAATACCGCTCAGTATTATGAGAATGATATATTCTATAAGGACACCTGCACCGTTATGTACTTCAACTACAAGACCACAAAGAAGATGGTCTATAAAAAGAAGATACTTGAGGGCGGTGGAGCTAAGGTAATTGAGAAGGACGACAACTTCAATCCACCCGCAGAGATGATGGAGGAGGGGAGATTTGAAAAGATTGAGAAGACCATTGACGTTTGGTATGATGGCGTTATGGTTATGGGTACAAATATTATATTGAAGTGGGAGCTTGCTCGTAATATGGTTCGTCCAAAGTCAGCAAGTCAGCACGCAATACCTAACTACGTGGCCTCGGCACCAAGGATGTATAAGGGTGTTATTGAGTCGTTGGTTAGGAGGATGATTCCTTTTGCTGATTTGATTCAGATGACACACCTGAAGCTACAGCAGGTTATATCTAGGGTGGTACCTGACGGTGTGTATATAGATGCAGACGGATTGAATGAGGTTGACCTAGGTACAGGCTCAGCATATAATCCTGAGGATGCATTGAGGCTATACTTTCAGACGGGTAGCGTTATTGGTAGAAGCTATACTCAGGACGGTGAGTACAACCAAGGAAAGGTCCCTATCAAGGAGCTGCAGTCATCATCGGGGGCTAGCAAGTCACAGATGCTTATCTACAACTATAATCACTATATGGATATGATTCGTTCAGTCACAGGACTGAATGAGGCTAGGGATGGCTCTAAGCCTGACCCCAATGCCTTGGTAGGCACGCAGAAACTAGCAGCATTAAACTCAAACACTGCAACAAGACACATACTAGACAGTAGCCTTTATATATACAGGACACTAGCAGAGGCGTTGACCTATAGGGTAGCGGATATATTGGAGTACGCAGACTTTAAGGAAGACTTTGTAAGCAAGATTGGGAAGTACAATGTGAGTATACTTAATGATATATCAGACCTGTATATATATGACTTTGGAATCTTTATCGAGGTAAGCCCCGATGAGGAGGAGAAGGCACAGCTTGAGCAGAATATTCAGATGGCACTATCTCAGAAGGACATAAGCCTTGAGGATGCTATTGACATAAGGGAGATACGTAATCTAAAGATGGCGAATCAGCTTCTTAAGCTGAAGCGTAGACAGAAGCAGGAGCAACAGCAACAGCAACAGATGCAGATGCAGGCGATGCAGTCACAACAGAATCAGCAGACACAGCAGATGGCGGCACAGAATGCAATGCAAAAGGTGCAGGTAGAGACACAGTCTAAGATACAGATTAAGCAGGCAGAGGTTGCGTTTGATATTGAGAAGCTTAAGAATGAGGCTGAGCTCAAGAAGCAGCTTATGCAGACAGAGTTTGATTTCAATATGCAGCTTAGAGATATTAGCGAGAACGCACTTCAGAGCAGAGAGAATCAGCGTGAAGACGCTAAGTCATCTCGTATCAGTCAGCAGAACAGCGAGCAGTCCAAGTTAATAAATCAGAGAAAGAACAACCTGCCGCCTCAGACCTTTGAGTCCAACGAGGATAGCCTTGATGGATTTGATATGGCAGAGTTTAACCCTCGTTAAATGATAAAAAAAAATAACTAACTTTGTAAAAATATAATCTAATGGAAATTAAAGTTACAGCAGTAGACTCACCTGAGACTAAGTCTAAACAAGAGGTAGAGAATCAGTTATTAAAAAAACACGAAGAGTCTCTACAGGATGAAGGAGCAGAGGTTAACGATACAGGAGTGGAAGGAAGCACTGAGGGTGCCGCCTCCATACCGGAACAAGAAGAAGTACAGCCGCAAGGCGAAGCACAGGAGTCCTCAGAACTAAATGAGGAAGACGTTCTTTCATATATTGGTAAAAGATACGGCAGGGATATAAACTCATTCGATGAGCTAATGACCGAGCGAGAGTCTTCAGAGGATTTACCTGAGGATGTAGCCGCCTATCTTAAATACAAAAAAGAAACAGGGCGTGGATTCAATGACTTCCAAAGACTACAGGAAGACTTTGATGATATGGACCCTGACTATTTGTTAACTCAGTATTATAAAGCCACAGAGAAGGGGCTTGATGATGACGACATAGATATTATGTTGAGTGATTTTGATTACGATGAGGACTTGGATGACGAGACCGATGTAAAGAAAATTAAGTTAGCAAAGAAAAAAACGATTGCAAAGGCCAAGGGGTACTTTGAGGGGATGAAGGAGCAATACAAGCTTCCACTTGAGTCAGGTGGCGGTGAGGGTTCGGGACTCAACTCAGAGGAGCTTAAGGACTACAAGCAATACATTGAGTCTGCTAAGACCCAAAAGGAGCAAGGAGAGCATAGAAGAAATTGGTTTACTGAAAAGACCAATGAGGTATTCGGAGGAGAGTTCAAAGGTTTTGAGTTTTCTGTTGATGAGAAGCCGATACTATATTCACCTCAATCTGCACAAGAACTAAAGACTAAGCAGTCTGATGTAATGAACTTCTTAAATAAGTTCATGAACGATGACGGTCTAGTCTCTGATGCAGAGGGCTACCATAAAGCGATAGCAGTAGCATCAAACCCTGAGAAGTTTGCTCAGTTCTTTTACGAACAAGGCAAGGCTTCGGCAACTGAGGATGTAACCCGTAAGATGAAAAACATTGATATGTCTACACGGAATGCACCTGAGGTTTCTACAAAGGGCGGGATGCAAATTCGAGCTATAAACCCTGACTCGGGGAAGGGCTTGAAAATTAGAAGTATTAAAAACAAAAATTAAAAAAACAAAAAATGGCAGTACAAGCAGCACCGGGATTTGATTTGCAGCCATCTGCAACGCAGATTCCCACAGCAACAAACTACATTACCGACTTTAATTTCTTGAATCAGTATCTTCCGGATACATACGAGAAAGAATTTGAGCGTTACGGTAATAGAACAATCTCATCGTTCCTACGATTAGTAGGTGCAGAGATGCCTTCTAACTCAGACCTTATCAAATGGGCAGAGCAGGGAAGATTACACACGAAGTATACGAACTGCGGTTTAGCACCATTAGTGGCTCAATCCGTTGCTACATTCCAAGTGAACGACAACCTTACACCTGCAGGTTCTACAGCAGGAGCGTTAGGGACACCATCAATCGCTATCCGAGCAGGGCAGACGGTTATGATTGTTCAGAACAACGGAGCAGGAAGCAACAAGGCTATCGTAACAGCGGTTCCTACAGCTAATACATTCACTGTAGCATTCTATGAGGCCGCAGGCTTCACAGGAGGTACAGCGTTAGGTAACGCTGATGTTACAGTATTTATCTACGGTTCTGAATTTAAGAAGGGTACAAACGGAATGCAAGGTTCCTTAGAGGCTGACGATATAATCTTCGACAACTCTCCAATTATCTTGAAAGATAAGTATGCAGTATCAGGTTCTGATATGGCACAGATTGGATGGATAGAGATTCAGACAGAGAACGGAGCTAACGGATACCTATGGTATTTGAAGTCTGAGCACGAGACTCGTCTACGTTTTGATGACTACCTAGAGACTGCAATGATTGAGGCGGTTCCTGCAGAGGCAGGTTCAGGTGCTATCGCAGCAGGAGGTGATGTAGGTAACAAAGGTTCTGAAGGTATCTTCTACGTTGTAGAGAACAGAGGAAATGTTTGGGGAGGAGGAAATCCTGTTGCCCTTGCAGACTTTGATGCTATCATCTCACGTCTTGACAAGCAGGGTTCTATCGAGGAGAATGTTATCTTCCTAGACCGACAGTTTGGTTTTGACATTGACGATATGTTAGCAGCTCAGAACTCTTATGGAGCGGGTGGTACATCTTACGGATTGTTTGACAATGACGAAGAGATGGCTTTGAACTTAGGTTTCACAGGATTCCGTAGAGGTTATGACTTCTACAAGTCTGATTGGAAATACCTAAACGACCCAACAATGCGTGGTGGTTTACCAACAGGTGCGAACTCAGGTCGTGTAAACGGTCTATTGGTTCCTGCAGGTTCAACTACTGTATATGACCAAATCCTTGGAAAGAACGCTAAGCGTCCATTCCTTCATGTTCGTTACAGAGCTTCAGAGACTGAAGACAGACGATACAAGACTTGGATTACAGGTTCAGCAGGTGGGGCACGTACTTCTGACTTAGATGCAATGGAAGTTAACTTCCTTTCTGAGAGAGCGGTATGTACCTTAGGGGCAAACAACTTCTTCTTATTCCAAGAGTAAGACTAGTTATAAAACCAAAGGGGTGTCTTAGGGCACCCCTTTATTTTTAAATTTTAAATTTTAAATTATATCAAATGAAAACAAAAGCAAAATTTGTAGACAAGCACTACAGACTAATTAAAGAAACAGCTCCATTAACATTTATGGTGCCATCACGAAACACCCGTAGATACCCCTTATTGTGGTTTGATGAGGAGAAAGGACAGAACCGACCTCTTCGTTATGCGGTAAATCAAAAGAGCCCATTTGAGGATGAGCAGGATGGTAATGCTATTGTAGAACCTATTATTTTTGAGGACGGATTCTTAATGGTCCCAAGAAACAATCAGGTCCTTCAAGAGTTTCTTGAACACCATCCTATGTATGGTAAGAAATTTAAAGAGGTAGACGAGGAGAAGACAGCAAGCGAGGACGTAGAGTTCTTAAACCTAGAGGTTGACGCATTGGTTGAGGCTCGTCAGTTATCCTTAGAGCAGCTAGAGAGTATCGCTTCAGTAATATTTGGCACGGATGTATCCAATACATCCACCGCTGAGATAAAGCGTGATGTATTGATATATGCTCGACAGTATCCGGAGGACTTCTTAGATATTGTAAGCGACCCAATGATAAAGCTTCAGGCAGATGTCAAGAAGTTTTTTGATGCAAGCTTACTTACTTTTAGAAAGAATCAGCAGGAGGTATGGTTCAATACACCTAACAACAAGAAGCGTATGTTAGTTATTCCTTTTGGGGAGGACGCATTCTTTGTTGTTGCTAACTTCCTTAGGAGTGATGATGGTATTGAGACGTTGAAGATACTAGAGAAACTACTAGATTAATTTCTGTATCTTTGTGGTATTATTAACCCATTAATACTTTTTACAAATGGAAAAATTTTTATCATTACAGGTTACAGGCGAACAACGTCAATTAGTAGCTGCAACGGATGTTGTTTTAGTTGAGCAAGCATCCACAACAACAGTAACTCTTAATTATGGAGGAGGAAAGGTTGTTACACTTACTCACACAGCATTAGCTGCAAATATTGAGACTATGAGAGATTTCATTCAAAACAGCCTGTTGTCGGCATTGTCTACAGGATGGACATCTCCTGCATATGTTGCTAATATTCCTGCGTCAGTAGTATCTGATGCACCGGGTGCAGTAACTATAACAGGTATTGCAGTATCGTAATCTTTAAGCAGTAACACAAACAACATTAGAGGGCTTTTAAGGAGCCCTCTTTTTTTTTGCTTATCTTTGTGTAAAGAAGATAACGA
>TARA_R110002074_G_scaffold191002_2_pt1 | contig 10155 bp, 9 predicted proteins | sample TARA_R110002074 | Tara Oceans TARA_R110002074 (sample SAMEA4397215) | marine metagenome | biome: Polar Biome; feature: [MIX] marine epipelagic wind mixed layer (ENVO:01000061); material: water (ENVO:00002006), including particulate matter (ENVO:01000060) such as... | depth 10-100 m
GCCATCAAAGCAGTCAGCCTATACGGTGGCGGGCACATTTCCTTGTGGCCGCTGCCTTTCTGAAGGCGGAATGTCCGAAAATCTTGACAGCAGCTTCACTTCCGAGAACGCATAGGGGCACAACAGCCAGAGCACCAGGAGCTTCCGATGTCGACCGACCCATTGCTGCAACCCTACCAGCTCAAGCATCTGACCCTGCGCAACCGGATCATGACAACCAGCCATGAGCCCGCGTATCCTATGGACGGAATGCCCAAGGAACGCTATGCCGCCTATCACGCAGAGCGGGCCAAGGCCGGTGTGGCACTCGCGATGACCGCAGGCTCCGCCGCCGTCAGCCGCGACAGCCCGCCCGTGTTCAACAACATTCTCGCCTACAAGGATGAGGTCGTACCGTGGATTCGCAACCTGACCGATGCGGTGCATGAGCACGGCTGTGCGGTTATGATCCAGCTGACACATCTGGGTCGGCGCACCACTTGGAACAAGGGCGACTGGTTGCCGTCTGTCTCATCGTCCAGACATCGCGAGCCGGCACACCGCGCCTTTCCCAAACTGGTGGAAGACTGGGACATCGACCGGATCATCAATGACTTCGCCGACGCGACCGAGCGGATGCAGGCGGGCGGGATGGACGGGATCGAACTGCAGGTCTACGGACACCTGCTTGATCAATTCTGGTCGCCGCTGACCAATGATCTGACGGGGCCATATGGCGCCGATACGCTGGAAAACCGTCTGCGCTTTCCTCTGGATGTTCTTGCGGCGATCCGCAAACGTGTCGGACCCGAGTTCATCATCGGCTTACGCTATACAGCGGATGAGGCGCAAAAGGGAGGAATCACAGCCGAAGAGGGGCTCGAGATTTCCAAACGCCTTGCCGCGACAGGACAGATTGATTTTCTGAATGTCATCAAAGGCCGCATCCATACCGACCCCGCCATGACCGATGTGATCCCGGTTCAGGGCATGAAATCAGCGCCCCATCTCGATTTCGCGGGCGAGGTGCGCCGCGCGACAGGCATGCCCACCTTCCACGCCGCGCGCATCCCCGATGTCGCGACCGCGCGCCATGCGGTGCAGGCGGGGCTGCTGGACATGGTCGGGATGACCCGCGCACATATGGCCGACCCTCATATTGTCCGCAAAATCATCGAAGGGCGAGAGGATGATATCCGGCCCTGCGTCGGTGCCACCTATTGCCTTGATCGCATCTATCAGGCGGGCGAGGCACTGTGCATCCATAACGCCGCCACAGGGCGTGAGCTGACGATGCCGCACGAAATTCCCAAGGCAGAACTTGCGAGGAAAGTGGTGATAGTGGGTGCTGGCCCTGCCGGTCTGGAAGCCGCTCGCGTTGCGGCCGAACGTGGCCATCACGTCACGGTGTTCGAGGCCGCGGATGCCCCCGGCGGCCAGATCCGGCTGACCGCACGGTCCCCCCGCCGCCGGGAAATGATTGGAATCATCGACTGGCGCATGGCGCAATGTGCGGCGCGGGATGTGGTGTTTCACTTCAACACCTGGGCCGAGGTGGAGGATATCATCACGCTGGAACCAGATGTGGTGATCGTCGCCACCGGTGGCATGCCGAATTTGGAGCTGTTCGAGCAAAAGGGCGAGCAAGCGCATGTCGTCTCTGCATGGGATATCATCTCGGGCAATGTGAAACCTGCGGGCAAGGTTCTGATCTATGACGAAAGCGGCGACCACCCTGCGCTGCAAGCTGCCGAGATTGCGGCCAATGCGGGGGCGTCTGTGGAGATCATGACGCCGGACCGTACGTTCTCGCCCGATGTGATGGCGATGAATCTTGTGCCTTACATGCGGTCACTTCAGGAACGGGATGTGACCTTTACCGTCGCGCGCCGGATGCTGGGGGTTGCGCAGTCCGGCAATATGCTGAACGCAACAATCGGTACGGATTACAGCGATCACACTTATGATATGCAGGTCGATCAGGTTGTGGTGAACTATGGAACACTGCCGATGGACCAGCTTTACTTTGATCTCAAACCATTGGCATCCAACGCAGGTGCGGTAGATTATGACTCATTGGTCACAGGCGCGCCGCAACGCATCCAACACAACAGGAACGGACGTTTCCAGTTGTTCCGTATTGGCGATGCGGTGTCAGCCCGTAACACACATGCGGCCATCTATGACGCCCTGCGTCTAGTCAAGGACATCTGACAAGCGGGTGCCAACCCGCATGTCCGTTAATCATGCAATCTGACATTGCCCGAGGACACAGTCACGGCTTGCGCCGAGAAGGGGACTGCGGTCAGGATCAGATTTGAGCCGACGGTGATGGCGACAAGCGCAACTAGTGCCAGAAAAAATGGTTTCATCTCACGCCTCCTTGCCCTGTCGCAGCTCGTGCCCCTGCATCTCGTCCACCCAGATGCTGTGATGCTCGCGCGCCCACTGCTCTTCCACTTCGCCAGTGCCCATCGCGTCGAACGCCCCCTCCATACCGACCGATCCGAGATAGATATGCGCGAAAATGATGGCTGTCAGAACAAGGCTGACGATGGCATGCCAAAGCTGTGCGTATTGCATCTCTTCCTGCGGCGTCAGCGGATAGGGCAGCGGGTCAAGTCCCACCCAGCCCGTCACACCCCAGTCATTCAGATGCCCGAAGGTTGCGTTGAAAAGATTGATCTCGAACGGGAAGAGCAGCGAGAGGCCCGAAACCGAAATCGACGTGCCCAAGACGATGACAGACCAAAAAATCAGCTTTTGTCCCGCGTTGAATTTCTTGGCCGGTGGATGGCCGCCCCCAAAGATACCGCCGCCCTTGGCCAGCCAGTTCAGATCGGTCCTGTCAGGCAGGTTATGCATGACCCAGAAGATAAAAATGATCACCAGCGCCACGATGAACGCCCAAGAGATATTATTGTGGATCCATTTTGTGCCGATCGCGAGGATCGAGAACGCCTCATGTCCGAAGACGGGGATCAGAACCTTGCGGCCGAACAACGAAACCAGCCCTGTCACGCCAAGGATCAAAAAAGAGCTGGCCAGCAACCAGTGACCAAAGCGTTCTACTCCGCTGAAGCGTGTAATGGTGCGGCCGGTCTTCTCGCCGTCAATACGAATACGCCCGCGGATCAGATAGAACAGAGCCAGCAAGGCGATTGTCCCCGCCAAGAGAGCCGCGCCATAGATCAGAAGCGGCCCTTCGCGGAACTCGAGCCACCACATGCCGCCATCCTGGATAAGCGTGGTCGCGGCAGGACCACGGGTCTGCGTCGTCACATCGGCAGTATCATACCTAAGTGCGCGCCAAAGCTCGGGATCGGATTGCCCGCCAAGCGTGCCCAGCGGCGCCGTGGTGGGCGCCGCCGCAGCCGGATCACCCGTGGCAGAACGGCGGAATTCATCATCCACGTTCTGCTCGGCCTGCCGGCGCATGATATCATCCAACGTCTGCGCCCCGCCTGTTTCTGCGCGCGGCTCCGCTGCTGTCTCTTGCGCCACAGCAGGCGACAGCAGAGTGCAAACAAGCATGATAGCTGCGAGAAATCGAAGCATCCGATTGATCCTTAACCTATAACGTCATTCACAGATGGCCCGCGTGGGGCTTAGCCACCTTTTTGATCGTAGGCCGTGCCCCAGCCCCATGCGCCCGCACCAAAGCCGCGTGCAACGATCCGCTCCCGGTAAATCTCGGACACGGTATCGCCATCACCCGCCAACAATGCTTTGGTCGAGCACATTTCGGCGCAGATGGGCAGTTTGCCCTCGGCGATCCGGTTGCGGCCATATTTGGCAAACTCGGCGGCAGAGTGGTTTTCTTCGGGACCACCTGCGCAGAAGGTACATTTGTCCATCTTGCCACGCGACCCGAAGTTGCCCGCCTGCGGATATTGCGGCGCGCCGAAGGGACACGCGTAGAAGCAATAGCCGCAGCCGATGCACAGATCTTTGGAATGCAGAACAATGCCGTCCGCTGTCTGGTAGAAGCAATCCACCGGACAAACCGCCATGCAAGGCGCGTCCGAGCAATGCATACAGGCGACAGAGATGGAGCGTTCACCGGGGCTGCCATCGTTGATGGTCACCACCTTGCGGCGGTTGATGCCCCATGGCACTTCATGTTCATTTTTACAGGCGGTGACACAGGCGTTACATTCGATGCAGCGTTCGGCGTCGCAGAGAAATTTTGCTCTAGCCATGGGTCGTCTCCTTATGCCGTCCAGATTTTGCAGAGGGTCGCTTTGGTCTCTTGCATCTGGGTTACGCTGTCATATCCGTAGGTCTGCGCGATATTGGTGGATTCACCCAACACGTAAGGGTCCGCCCCTTCCGGGTATTTATCGCGCAGATCCTTACCTTCAAAATGGCCGCCAAAGTGGAAGGGCATGAAGGCCACGCCCGCACCCACACGTTCGGTCACCATGGCCATCACTTTGACCTTACCGCCTTCGGGTCCTTCGACCCAGACCTGTGCGCCGTCACGGATACCAAGGTTGTTGGCATCGCGTGTGTTGATTTCAACGAACATGTCCTGCTGCAATTCGGCCAGCCAAGGGTTCGAACGTGTCTCGTCCCCGCCGCCTTCATATTCAACCAGACGTCCCGAAGTCAGGATGATCGGATAATCCTTCGAGAAATCATTTTTCTGGATGGACTCATACATCGTGGGCACACGCCAGAACTTCTTGTCCTCATAGGTCGGGTAATCCGCGACCAGATCGCGCCTGTTGGAATAGAGCGGTTCGCGGTGAACCGGGATCGGGTCGGGGAATGTCCAGACCACGGCACGGGCCTTGGCGTTGCCAAAAGGCGCACAGCCGTGTGCAATTGCAACGCGCTGGATACCGCCCGACAGGTCGGTCTTCCAGTTCACGCCGCCGGACTTGGTCACGTAATCGGATTCAATCTCGCCCTGCTGGGAGGTCTCGCCGACTTCTTCAGTGCCACTATCCTCGGGCGGGAGCGTGGTCACCGGAGCGCCTTCGGGATAGCCTGCAACGGTGTTGATGCTTGCCTTTTCCTCATCGGTCAGATCGTTATCCCAACCCAGATCACGCAGCATCTGCATGGTGAATTCGGGATAGCCATCCTTGATTTCGGAATCTTTCGAATAGACACCTTCGGCCAGAAGGTTCTCGCCGTCCCGTTCTACACCGAAACGCGCGCGGAAAGTCAGACCACCCTCGGCCACCGGCAAAGACATATCGTAGAGAAGCGCCGTACCCGGGTGCTTCATCTCCGGAGTGCCCCAGCAGGGCCATGGCAGACCGTAATACTCGCCATCCGCAGGCCCGCCATTGGCACGCAATGTGGTGCGGTCGAAGGTCTGCTGGTTTTCCATGTGCATCTTGAGGCGTTCAGGGCTTTGACCCGTGTAGCCGATGGTCCACATGCCGCGGTTATACTCGCGGGTGATGTCCTCGATGTTGGGCTCGCCACCATCGTCTATGGCGATGTTGCGGAACAGCTTGTCGTGAAAGCCGAACTTCTCCGCAAACTTTGCGATGATCGTATGATCGGGCAACGATTCAAACAGCGGTGCGACGACCTGCTCGCGCCATTGCAGTGACCTGTTCGATGCGGTAGCAGAGCCGCGCGTCTCGAACTGGGTACAGGCGGGCAGCAGATAGACACCATCGGTGCGGTCCTGCATGACGGCAGAAACAGTTGGATAGGGGTCTACAACGACCAGCATATCCAGCCGTTCCATAGCAGTCTTCATTTCCTTCATGCGGGTTTGCGAGTTTGACGCATGCCCCCAGAGCACCATGACACGGGTGTTATCGGGTTGGTCAAGGTTGGCCTTGTCCTCCAACACACCGTCAATCCAGCGGCTAACAGGAATACCCGTGAGGTTCATCATCTTGGTATCGCCGAACGACGCATCGGAGAACCGCCCCGAGAGCCACTCCAGATCTTCCTCCCAGACACGTGCCCAATGCGCCCATGCGCCTTCGGACAGGCCATAGTAGCCGGGCAGAGAATCCGCGACCACGCCGAAGTCGGTCGCACCCTGCACGTTATCGTGTCCGCGGAAGATGTTGGTGCCGCCGCCAGCGACGCCCATGTTGCCAAGCGCCAATTGCAGGATGCAGTAAGCGCGGGTGTTGTTGTTGCCGTTGGTGTGCTGCGTGCCACCCATGCACCAGATGACAGTGCCGGGGCGGTTGTTGGCCAGCGTGCGCGCGACGCGCTCAAGCTGCTCACCGGGCGCGCCGGTCACGCGCTCGACCTCTTCGGGCGCCCACTGCTTCACTTCTTCGCGGATCTGGTCCATGCCCCAGACACGGGTACGAATGAACTCGGCATCCTCCCAACCATTCTCGAAAATGTGCCACAGAATGCCCCAGACCAGCGCCACGTCACTGCCGGGACGGAACCGGACGTATTCATCCGCATGGGCCGCCGTGCGGGTAAAGCGCGGATCGCAAACGATCAGCGGCGCGTTGTTTTCCTCTTTCGACTTGAGGATGTGCAGCAAGGATACCGGATGCGCCTCGGCAGGGTTGGCGCCAATCAGGAAAATCGCCTTGGAATTATGGATGTCGTTGTAGCTGTTGGTCATGGCGCCGTAGCCCCATGTGTTGGCCACACCCGCCACGGTGGTCGAGTGGCAGATGCGCGCCTGATGGTCGACGTTGTTGGTGCCCCAATAGGCGGCGAATTTGCGGAACAGGTAGGCCTGCTCGTTGTTGTGCTTGGCCGAACCCAGCCAATAGACGGAATCCGGCCCACTTTCTTCGCGGATCTTCATCATGCCATCGCCGATCTCGTTGATGGCCTGTTCCCAGCTGAGGCGGACCCACTCGCCGTTTTCTTTTTTCATAGGGTATTTCAGACGCCGCTCACCATGCGCATGCTCCCGCACGGCGGCACCTTTCGCGCAGTGCGCACCCATATTGATGGGGCTATCAAAGCCGGGCTCCTGCCCCGTCCAGACACCATTATCGACCTCAGCGATGACCGTGCAGCCGACAGAACAGTGGGTGCAAACAGTTTTCTTGATCTCAACCGCGCGGGTCGCTGCGGTTTGCGCCGTCGCCTTGGAGACTGTGCCACCCGTAGCGGCAACTGCGGCCAATCCGCCAATCGCCAGGCCTGAACCGCGCAGGAACGAGCGGCGGTCAATCGAGGCGGAGGCCGCCTGCGCCATCATGGAACGTGGCGCGCCGCGCACACTGCCATCTGTCTTTTTTCTGAGCATGTTCTTCTCCCTGGCCCTGCTGACTTGCAAGCTTGGTACTGGTCTGGTCCCCGGCGCCCTCTGGCGCCGGCGTCTTAAAAGCGCGCGGTGTCGAGGTAGGCGCGCGTGTGCTCTGTATCCTGCATCAACTGGGATGACAGGTCGACCTCTGCCGGACCGGCCTGAGCGGCAGATCCCGAAACAGCAACAACCGCACCCGGAACAGCAACCGTAGCAATCTTGAGAAACCCGCGACGGGTCGTGTCTTGTGTCTTGTCAGCCATCATACTGTTCCTTTTGCCATCGTCATTTATCCGTCACACCAAGCTTCAGCTTGTCATCCTGAACGCTTCTTGTTCAATTTTCAGAAACTCCGCACCAACCGCCCCGACGGAGGCGTAGAGAACCGAACCCTTCGCAGCCTGCATATCCGTAAAGAAATGTGTGGCCCAAGGTCCGATATGTTTGTTGAAAAACTCTTTCTGCCGCGCCAGAGACACCGAACTGCCGAACCGCCCGACAATCATGCCGCCCATCATTTCCATAAGGGAGGCAATGTTGTCTTCCGGCTCGAACGTGTTTTCCGCCCGCGTGATCCCGAGCGCGGCCATGTCGGCGCGCAGGTTGGCAAGCGGCTTTTCGTTCAGGAAGCCAGTCATGTAGTAGCTGGCGTAGGGCAGCAGCTCACCCCGGCCCAGCCCGATGAAAAGCGCATTGAATTCGGACCGTGCAGATTTCGGCTTGGACACTTTCGCGACACGGGCGAGCCCGCCAATGGCCTGACCCAGCGGCGAGAAATCGCCCGTCAATCCGGCAGTCTGCGCCAGCAGCAACTCGTCCGGCGGGCCTGCCAGCATTACGCCCAGATAATTGTAGAGATCCGCCCGCAGACGGTCCTCCTCTTCAATCTGAACCTGTTCTTGCGCAAGCATCATGCATCATCCCTGTCAAATCGAAAGGCCATCCGGCGCGGTGCGACAGATTGAGGCCCTTCCACCCGATTTTCCAGAACGGCCCCGGCTACTGGCGCTGGATCTTCGAGGGTTACAGTTTCGGCCAATTTCTCGTGTTTGTCGAGAGGCTTGGCGCATGCTTTTGTCTCTGCCTCCTGGTTCGCTGTTTCTGCCTCCTGCTCCGCCAACTCAAGCACATGTTTCAGCAGCCCCTTGCCGACCTGATAGCTGGTCTTGATTGATGCATTTCCGTAGCTTCCGGTCAGGTAGTCGTCGTCGTAATCATTCAATCCATCGACACAGGCCAGTACCGGATTGCTCCGCCACAGCTTACGCAAGGCGCGCTTGCGGATGTGCTCGGGGACGGCCTGCATCATGAAGGCTGCGAAATCATCCCCCTTGTCCATGGTGTCCGGGTCCGGCAAGCCGAGCTCCGCTAATATATCCGCGTCGCTTTTCTCTGGCGACAGCTGCTCTTCAACAATCTCCTCCGGCGCCTGGCGTGCCGCGGCGGCCTCTTCCTCAGCTTTCACGGCAGCGCGTCTGCGCCCCCAGAACGTAGAATCAGCTGTCATTTCGCGCGTCCTTCCGGCTGCGCGGTGCGCGGTAGACATCGCTGTCCTGCACAATACGCGGATCACCGACACCGCCTTGGGGGGCGTCCTCACGCCAATTGCCGCGCTTGCGCTTCACGAAGGCCTCCTCCTCGTGATGCTGTCGAAGATAATCCGCGACCCATGCCTTCATGCCTTCGGGCATAGGGATCTTCTCGACCTGGACCTCGGCGGCATCGCAATAATCCTGCGCCTCATAGGGCGAGGCGGTGGCCAGCATCACTTTCCACGGCCTGTCTTGCCGCGACTCATCAGGGCTCAGGACGATGTAGACGGATGGCGCGCGTGTAGACATTTCGTGCAGATAGGCTTCCGTGTCGGAGACATAGAGGCTCAGCGGAACGGTCGCTGCATGATATTCGGTTACCTCCGCCTCATCACGCAAGACCGTCCAGTCCGCAGGACCCGCACCAGGAAGGATATCAACCACGCGCCAGACCCACTTCGCCCACCGCGTCATGCCTGGCGATTTGCGCACCACAATCCCCAGAGGGATAGTTTGGGATTTTGGAAAGACGAAGGACAAGCGGGCTCCTCTTGGCTTACGGAATTGGCAGGGTGTTCACTCTAACGGTTTTGTGTCCAATTCATAGAGGCATCTGAGGTAATTACCTCTCATCGCTGTCCGTCATCCCATACGGACCTTTCATCCACCCCCGTTCCAATCTAACAATGCACCGAATGGAGGCGACATGAAGAAAACCCTGCTGATCTGTGATTGCCTTGGCACCCAGAAACTCGACGCTGACGCGTTGGCTACGGCCACAGGCATGACCTGTTCCCGTGTGCACACCGGGCTGTGCCAGTCCCAGTTTGATCGCGCTGCCAAAGCGATAGAGGCAGGCAACGTGATGATCGCCTGTCAGCAGGAAGCGCCGCTCTTTGCAGCGCATGCCGAAGACAGCGGCGCCCCTGCCCCCACGTTTGTTGACATCCGCGACCGCGCGGGATGGGCCGCCGACACGGCAGAGACGACCCCCAAAATGGCCGCATTGGTCGCGGAAGCAGCCCTGCCCGGACCGCAACCGAAGTCCGTTGATGTGGTCTCGGACGGGATTTGCCTGATCATCGGCGCGCCGGATGCCGCCTTGGCCGCCGCTGACAAGCTGGCGGACATTCTGACGGTAACTGTGCTGTTGACCGAAGAAGCGGAGCTGCCGGTGACCGCCCGTTACGATATCTGCGTCGGGCAACTGCGCCGCGCGGCAGGGTCGCTGGGGCGGTTCGAAGTCACGATTGACCAGTTCCGCCACATCATCCCCGGCGGGCGTGGCGCGCCGATGTTGAGTGATCCGCGTGATGGCGCGCACTCGGACTGTGATGTGATCCTTGATCTGACAGGCGGCACGCCATTGTTCCCCGCCCATGAGAAACGCGACGGCTACCTGCGCGCTGATCCGGGCAGCCTGACCGCTGTGGCAGG
>TARA_R110002074_G_scaffold368021_4_pt1 | contig 10150 bp, 3 predicted proteins | sample TARA_R110002074 | Tara Oceans TARA_R110002074 (sample SAMEA4397215) | marine metagenome | biome: Polar Biome; feature: [MIX] marine epipelagic wind mixed layer (ENVO:01000061); material: water (ENVO:00002006), including particulate matter (ENVO:01000060) such as... | depth 10-100 m
GAGTTAAATGGCAAAGCGAAGATAAGACTCGATGGGAAAGTGAGAATCCAAATTTAGTGGGCGCCGTTTACGAAGAGCCACCACCTTCTGAGCCTCCGCAAGAGTCCGACCCCAATGATCCCGAGGCAGACCCACTTGACCCACCCACAAGCGACCCATAAAACCAACTAGATTAAAAGGAAACAGTATGGCAAAAAAACCACTGCAAAATTTTAAAAATTTGATAGAAAAGACCAGGACTGCTCGAATGAAAGAGTTGCCTGTTAGGCACGGACTGGCATGTCAAGATATCGATGAACCGGTCCCTTTTTACGAACAAGCTCCTTGTGAAAAAGTTATAAGTGGTAAAAACAATACCATGATAATCTTGGGAAGAGATAGACCATCACATAGAAATTCCGGCTTAGGAGGAAGAGGAGCGACCCAATGTGGAAAGATTGATTTGATAGCTGGCCTCGCCTCTTCATTTTCCACTGATGGTCCCCCGGATTCAGATGTTGTAGTTAGTCCTAATTTTTCTTTAGATGCCTCTAGAATATATATTTCTCAAAAAACTAAAAACATAGATTCCTACATGGGCCTAGCACCATCACCAAGAGACAAAAGCAAAAATTCCGCAGCCATTGGTATTAAATCCGACTGCATTAGGATTATTGGAAGAAAAAATATAAAAATTGTCACTGGTAAAATTAGACATGAAGGTCTGGGAAAATCCGGCGAGCGAAACGCCTCCGGAGGAAAAGAGGAAATCCCCGGAACGATTAGTTTTATTGCAGGCAATTACACTGAAGATGAAAACAAAATGACACTGAATATTCATGACCTGACCAAACGAATACCTAGAAGAGTAAAAAAACTCCAGGCTTTGGTGAAGGGAGATAATTTAATTGAAGCCCTTGAAGAAATTATAGACGTAATTGATCAGTTAGCTAGTTTGGTTGAAAATAACAATTCAAAGGTATTGAAGCTTGCGCAATCATACGCAAAACACCAACATATCTCGACAATCCCAGGGGTCCCAGTTGCACCTACAAATCAGATCCCTGAGGGTCTTATGACAGCTAGTAAATCTGTTAGTCAAAAGGTTGTTGCTAAGGTTATTCAGAACAAAATAACTTTTCTTAGAAGAGATTTTCTCAAATCAACCGGTCCTCTATATATTAATAGCAAATATGTGTACACAAACTGAGGTAACCAATGGCTGAAGAAAAAAAATTCTCTGATTTTCAAGAAGATTATTGTGAAGAAAGACAACAGATAACTTTTAAAGAAAAAAAGATTTGTCCCACTTGTATTCCAAATCCAAATTACATTTTGGAAAGAAACTGGTTTGAAATGGAGGAAGGTTGGCTAGACGAATCAGAATGTAGATACAAAATTAGAGTCTCTAGAAACAAAGTTCAAGAATTTTTAATATCGAGAGCTGAGGGAGTTGAAACGCTTACCGCCAGGTTTCCAACTCAACAGCAAATAATTCGTTATGGAATAAGAAGATTGTTGGTGCAATACAATAAGTTTGAGGCAAACGAAACAGTTTGTGCTTTTGGTGGGTGCGAGTCAAACTTTGAAGACATTCAAGAATTTCAGGAATCAATTTACGAGTACAAGCAAAAACTAGCTTCCTATTATGAAACAGATTCAACACTGGAACTATCATCGGCTGGTCTTCTTGGCGGCTCGCTATTAGCCGCTGTCGGTCTTGCTGGCGGTTGGGCTGTCTTTGGCGTCGCAGCCTTGGCGGGAATAATAACTGACAGTGTCTTAGCGGCTCAAATGGCACAAGATAGAAATGAGTCTTTTTCTGATGAACAGTTGAACGAAGTGGGAGATTTTCTAAAAGGCTACTTCGGACAGGATCTAGCAGAAAGACTAGACAAGCTACAAGCCCTTTATCCTTTAATTCACCCTTATGCTTTAGAATGGTCAGCGGAAATCGAAACATCTCACGTACCAAGTCATGATGGAGAGTATTATCTTTTATCTGTTTCAGCAGAGGATTTTAACCTTATTCCTCTTGCCTCAGAGATTTCTCCAAATCCCGAAACTGAGGTAGACCCTACAAACTTGGGCGATGTTCTGATAGATGCTAAAACATTTATTGATGATTTTAATAAATTAAATTTTGCTCTACATGGGTTTAGCTTTTTTTATTCTGCTTTCCAACAAGTCGAAAAAGTTGTTATTTATCAAGAATCCGATCCTACCAAGAAACTTGATTACACATACACCGTTTCTTTGATGAATCAGTTCCGGAAAAACCTTAATAATGTCTTAAAGAGTAACGGATACCAGCGGTTGAACATTACCAGCGACTTTTTTACGACAAGAAAAAATGTAAAAAAGGTCAAGTTTAGATTTTCCCCTACCGAGACAGATCCATTTAATATCTCAAGAAACGAAGATAATCAATTAGAAATTTATGTACTCGGTGGTGATTGTCCGGATTATGTTTTATTGGAGCAATCTGATGCACTAGATAAACAAAAGTATGCTGTTGTTTACGGATTCTTGAGTAATTTACAACAGATATCAAATGATCTAAACGCACAAGAAACAAGACAGTGGCTAGATTTTACTTTGACATATTTCTTTCCACAATACACAACGGATTATGGCCTTAACAGTGGTGCGGCTAGCGAACAACAAAAAAATGCTTTAGTTTGTTTTTTAGAGCAAGAGTTGGGATTTGGTGATGGTAAATTGATTGATAGTATCACAGAATCTGTTTTATCTGCCTTCGATGTGCTACAAAAGGAATTTTCCAAACAAGCTTGTAGAAAATATGAAAAAATAGCAACGGGTACTCACTGGGAGAAAGTTGAAAAAGAAAGCTCACAAACTTGGAGCGACATCAAGGAACACAAAAAACAAGAAAAAAAGGCGGAAATGATAAAGAGGTTCTCAAAAAGAACCTATGATGAGTTAATTGATAAAGAGATACAGTCGTTAAAAAATAACCAACAATGGATAGCGTCCCCACAAGCCCAAAGGGGTGATAAACCCTCAATTGCGGATATTGAAAAATACACAGATTTGAGATTATCAGATATAAATACACAATCAATAATAGAGGGCGAATTAGAATACCATAGAAACGCCACCGGCAAAGCAGGATATGAGGCTGCCATGTATGCGCCGCAAGACAATCGTCGGAACACCGCCGACGTCGATCTAGGTGTTGAGCGTGGCTATAGAATTAAAAATAGCTCATGGTTTGATGAAGCAACGAATGCTTTTAATGAAACTTTTGAACAAGATGCATTATTAATACAAGGTTTGAAGGAGACTTTTGAAGATTTTGAAAAACCAACCAGCGATGAAGTTTTTGATTTTGTTTCTGCAATTGGAATTTGTGGGATGTCTAAGATAACAGAAAAAACTATTGAATGTTTATTGAGCGGAATATCCCTGAACAGCGCTTTGGAATTGGTTGTTAATAAATTAATTGAAAGTTTGGAATTAAGATATTTTATTGATCTTGTAATATCTAATTTTCCTGGAAATTTAAGGTCACAAGTTAATGAGATCCTGGCAGAAGAGTTTGGTGATATTGACTTGATTGAGCTTCTCACTTTAAAAAAAGAACAAGGAAGTTTTACTATTGGAGATATTATAGGAGCCGATCGTACATTGATTAATGATGCTTATAAACAAATATTAAAAGGCGACCAAGTCATCTCAGAAGACAAGCAAAGACTTTCTTTCGCATTGCAAGACCGTACTGGTAGAGCCGGAAGAAGATGGCATAGTGACATCCGCCTTGCACTCCCACCTAGAGACCCATCGTTGATGGATGGTCAATACGTTGAATTTTATGATGATGATCTGGATAAGGCACTAAAAAAAGTCAAAAGGATTCTTCGAAGAAGATTGAAAGCTAGTAATGCAAGGCTTCTAGAAGCTTCTAAAAATAGATACACAAAAATTAAAAGCAGCGTCCAGACAGAGATTAGTAATTTAAACTCATCTGATTTTATAATCACAGCGGATGATATCCAAGCCGACCCAACAATTGTTAGTGAAAAATTTGAAAGAACAACCGTTGGTGTTAAGATTGATAAGTTACTTAGTTTTATGATTTTGGAGACCATTGATTACATTGCAGATGAACTGGGCTATGATGAAATTATGCAGGCGCTCAACAACCATCCAGTTAGTGGTTTCGTTTTAGACACGGTAGGAAAATTACGCGAAGACTGCCCCAGTGAACCACTATTTTATCCTCCTTTGAAAGATTTCATGAAAACTTTCTCAGTTGACTTGTGTGACCCTACTCAATCTTTGGTGACTCCAAGATTTATTGTCCCTAGTGTTGATTGGAGATTTAATATAAAAAAGGCTATTTACGAAGCACTCTCAGAGGCACTAGAAGAAGTGCTATCATCTTTATTATCGAATCTCTTGTTAAAGACACTGTCTTTACTTGAGGGGGTTTTGTGTAAATCACTGGGAGTCGTTGGTGGTCTAGTTGCCGATGCAGTCACTGGTGACTTGGGTGAAAACTCATTTTTAAAAGCCTTGGATCGTTCCTTCTGTGGCGGTACAGATGACCAGCAAAAAGCAAGAGAATTAGCAGAACAACTTCTTGGCATGGGAGGTGACCCAAGCGCAGTTTCTCCGGATATGAGGTTCGAGCTTGAAAGAGTTTTGGTAGCGATAAGTGCTACCGGAACAACTGAGGATTTTCTGGATGCTATTACTTCCGATCCAGAGGATCAGGATCCTCAATTTAATGCTGCCGTAGCAGCAGCGGTTAGTGATGTTTCAGATAGCTTCGCTCAGATCTTAGGTGACCCCAGTCAAGTTGGTTTCTTTTTTTCCAATTTGGGAAGTAATTTATCAAAAGCAGAAAAGGATAGAATAAAAGCCTTGCTGGACGCCGGTGTACCAAACATTCCAATTAGCGATGCTATTTGTTTATCTCAGGACGAATTAGATAAATACAATAATTATAGAAACAAACAGCTTCAGAACCAAGGACTCTCACCTGAAGATGCCCGGGCCCAAGTGGCTCTACTAAATCAACAAGCCCTAGATGCACTAAATGATTTATTGGATTTGTCTTCTTCGCTACAAAGTCCTTTAGGGCCTGGCGGTCCACCAATAATTGATGCTCTTGACGAACCGACAGACCAAAGTAATTTACCTGATAGTTCACTAGATGACGGTGGCGATGGTTCAGCAATAGATAATGTTTATGACGATCAAGAGACCTGTGATGATAATCAAACTAATCCTTTCAACTTAAAATCCGATTCGCAGATGTCAGATGCTGTCGACAACTTCATGGATTCACAATATGAAACTATTGAAAAACTTATTATTAACGAAACATCTGATAAAGATGGTGTGATAGGTCAAGCGCTGACAGATACTTGGGGAAACAATTTTAAAAAACATATGCGTAGAACAAAACGACGCTTTCTTAATGCAAATTATGCAAATACACAAGAAGAGTTTGATGCAAAATTCGATAATGCCGGCATTCTTCTAACAGTTCTTAAGGATGGGACGAATGGACCATATGCTGTTTTCCCAAATACCGTAGGTATTTATCTGAGAGAGCAACTATTAGACCCGTCAGAGGTTAATTTGAATAATGAGTATTCGGTTTATGTGCGAAACAATTATCCAACTGTCATACCTGGTGTTCCACAGTTAAATGTACCAGTTGAAGAATTTGTGCTTCAAAATGGAAATATCGAATTACTATATGAGGAAGGGGTCTACACTGAACTAAACAGCTTTAAGTTTAATTTGAGTACTACTTTCCGCGGAGCCAAGTTTACTTCATTGGGTTACCATGTTGGAATTTGGGAAACATATCAAATGGGTTTAGGCTCATACGCTGACCCAAGTATAATTTTTTCTAAGCATTACGATTTGGATTTTAATGAACAAGAAATAGAATATCTTGAAACAAACAATATTAAAACAGATCTATATGCTTCTCAATTTACAGATTTTAGAGAAGAAACATTTAAAAGATATTTAAACACAACAATCAAACACTCCCTGCAAGCTGATATATCTGCAGAAACCTACAGAAGTTTTTATGAAAACATCTTAAACAAAACAATGAAGGGTGTAGTAAATAACACCTTGACAGATCCAGACGGAGATTACGATGGACACCCGCAAGGGTTTTTATTTGGATATCAAAGTGACACTCTCTTACCAGAGGACTTTGAATACACTGGCGGTGATAATGATTCAGCGACATTAGGTACTTATAAAAATCCTAGGATTGTACCTTTAAGTCCTGAATTGTATTCGGGCATTGGGATTAATTATGAGAACCCTCCTTACACAATTATTCCACATCGACACAATGGTTGGATAGAAATTTCTAAAGCCGCCCTCCCGGGTTCTGAAGGTTGTGAGCCAAAAACACCAGCAGTTTTAAAATTGGATGATGTTCGCGATCGTGTTAAAAAACTGAACAGATCCCTGCCCATTGATCCAAGATTATCTAAGGATCCAGATTGTGTTGAGGAAATACCATTTGATACAATTTTGGACCCATCTTTTAAAGCTAATTTAGACGGAAACGTAAGGACAACAATACGCGTATTTGCAACTGAATATTTTCTTAGGGGTATGGGCCCATTATCGAATCTAGAATACAATAGGGACAACTACGATAGTTTATTGGCAGACTATATTATTTCTAAGATGAAAGATTCCATGATGGAACAAGGCACCCGTTCTTCCTCGCGAAAGATCAGGGTAAAAAGAAAAAATTATTGGTATGCTTTTTTAGAACAAGCAGTAGAATGCTACCAAAGAATGATAGACATCGAAGGAATAGTCCCTCCGGATTATCTTATGGAAGATTTGGAAAAGATACAAGATTGCAGAGATTTCTACAAATATCCATCAAAAGAACTGAGAAGGAAGTTTTTCAATAAAGGGGATTACAAATCTTTTACTTGTCCTGGACGCGAACTTGATGTAGAAGATTTAAAAGATCCTAACTTTATGAATTGGGCGATCGCTTACAGGTTGTATGGTGAGAATATTTTTAAATCACCTGACCCTGTAGCCATAACCAATAAAAGATTGATCTTGCTTAAAAAAATAAGGTTTTTTTCGAAAATACTTGCGATAAGAGTGCTTGAAGAGCAAGCACGGTCTATTCTTTCTGAATTGGTACAATCTGAAATTAGGATATTGATGGAAAAATTCAAGAAACGTGTATCTGACAAGCCAAAGATATTTGATCTAAAAAAATATTTTCTAGGCATGGACGATATTTTTGAAGGCTCAACTAGTAATATTGGATTGACTGATTATTATGCAAGAAAAACCATGGGCACTGCCATTACAGGAGATATACCGGACGTAATGCCTGATGATTTGATTATGACCCACGCACATTCGAGCGAAGACTTGATGATTGTTGTAGAAAAATACTTAAAAATAACAGACAGAGATGATAAAACATTACCGGAAACTTTTTTAAATAGAGATGCGAATTTAACAGGAATTATTCCACTTAATAAATTTCAAGAAGTATTTAACACGATAAGCATGTCCAGGGGAACAACAGAAAATAGAAATTTATCTGATTTTTTTGGTGATTTACAATTCACTTATCGTGAGTCACTGATAGATTTTCTCATCAGAAACACTGCTCAATCCCAATCGTCCATCTCTCAGATAGAACTAGGCCGGAATCCCATTTCTGGAACAATATTACCTTTATTAGAAAGAGTAATATTGTTAAACCCAGAAAAAGAAACTGAGATTCGTGAAGGCTTTACTTCTTTTATGATTGGCACCACTCGTTCCGGTGAACAAGCGGAGAACATCAATATTATGATAACTGAAGACATGTTACCACAAGGCATTAGGAAAAAAGAACCATCCGGTGTAACTGGCAATTTAGGTGTTTCTTATGGTATTCGAATATGTGTGTCTCCAAAAATAGACACACCCGCTTTTTCTGATGTTGCTTTCGTTAATAATGATGCCTCAAAGATTAATAAGGCATACAGGTTTCAAGATGGAAATTTATTAATCCCGCTAATCTCAGCTGAGGTTGAAGCTACAGATGTTCCTTTGGATTTTTTCAATCCTGTCAATAATTACGATTTAGAGTGCTTAATAGATAAATTAACGTCATCTGTTGAATTTTCCATAATGTTTGATAAGATATTTTCTTTAAAACTATTTTCATCTTTGACATCTCTTTATTGTTCACATGGGTTTCCTTATTGTCTAGGGCAAGGGACAGATGAGAGAAACGAAGACGCAGATCCCGACCCAGAAAATTTAGATTTTGATAGATCTTTTATGAAAAGAACAAAAAGATTTTTAAGACGTGATTTTCAAAGTTCTTATTTGTCAAGAACTTTAGATAATGATTCCAATGAGGATGATGATGGTGATAGAGAAAGAAACTTTCGATTAGGCAATCCATTTGCAGATATCAACCTTAGTTTAAACTTCCTTAGTGGGCTTAGTTGGTTTCAGAGAAGAAGGTTGATTAACAGCCCTTATGATGCTAATGGAGAAGAATGTGCGAGTCCTGTAAAAGATTTGTTCTAAAGGAGTATTTATAACTGGAGGGATTGAAATGTCACTGTTCGGACCAAGATGGCCCCTTAAAAGAGGCAACCAAGATACATATGAACTCATATTAAGCAAAAAACAACAAATTAATTTTGAATTAAAATGTTTGTTACTAACATCACCGGGAGAAAATATTAGTGATCCTAAGTATGGTGTTGGACTTAGACAGTATTTGTTTGAAATGAACAATTTTATTACACAAGAAGATATGGTTTCTAGAATACGAGAGCAAGCATCGCGATACCTTCCAGAAATAGAATTGCTTGAAGTTACCATGGCAACGACGGATCAAGACATAGATGAAAATTCTTTAATAGTAAAGATAATTTACAGAATTGACGAAGATCTGGAAGAATTTGATATGAATATCAACAGCAACAAAGAGATAGGATTTTATTAATAATGAAAAACAAAAAAAGAATAGTAGATTACACTAGTAGAGATTTTAATAGTATTAAACAGGATCTAGAGAACCTAGCCAGAGTTCATTATCCAGAGACATACCGCGATTTTTCTGAAAACACTTTTGGGTCTTTCGTTTTAGATTCTGTTGCGTATGTTGGAGATATGCTGTCATATTATTTGGATTATCAAGTTAACGAAAGTTTTTTGGAAACAGCCTTAGAATATGATAATGTTAGAAGAATTGCTAAAAACTATGGTTACAAATTCAGGCCAAGACCCGCAGCTTATGGGCTTGCAACATTTTATGTCATCGTTGCTGCTACCACAACCGGTCTTGGACCAGATTCAAAATATATACCAGTGCTTAAAACAGGATCAGAAATCGCATCGTCAACAGGCGCGACCTTTGTTTTAACGGAAGATGTAAATTTTAATCACCCAAATAATGACGTTGTTGCTGCAAGGTTTTCTGATACCACTGGAAAACCGACAAGCTATGCAATAAGAGCATATGGCCAAGTAAAGTCGACAGTTTTATTCAGAACCACTAAGGAAGTTTCGGGTTTTACAAAATTTAGAAGAGTCAGAGTTGGTCCGGGCTCCATTTCGGAAATAATATCAGTTGTGGATTCAGATGGAAATGAATATTATGAGGTTGAAAATCTGGCACAAGACGTTATTTATGTTGAAACTACGAACTCTTCTGTTCGATCTGATAATGTGAGATCAATTTTAAAACCAAAAGTTGTCCCTCGAAGGTTTGTTGTAGAACAAGATGCTGAGGGAACGTATTTACAATTTGGCTCTGGAACAGATGAAGAAATATTAACAACAGATGTCCTAGATCCTTCTCAAGTTGCATTAAGAATGTCTGGTAGATCATACATAAGCGATGATTCTTTTGACCCATCAAAATTGCTAGATTCAAATACTTTGGGTATTGTGCCAAGTAATACCACATTAACTGTCATTTATGAAGCAAACGATAGTGATTCTGTAAATGTAAACGCTGGGAACTTAAGAAATATGTTGACTACGGTAATGGATTTTCCAAATAGAAATAATAATAACGTTTCAACAGAATTAACAGTAAGAAACTCAATTGAAGTTTCCAATGATGAAGCGATTGTTGGGAACACTGCAATCCCAACTCTAGAAGAATTAAAAA
>TARA_R110002074_G_scaffold211908_2_pt1 | contig 10144 bp, 3 predicted proteins | sample TARA_R110002074 | Tara Oceans TARA_R110002074 (sample SAMEA4397215) | marine metagenome | biome: Polar Biome; feature: [MIX] marine epipelagic wind mixed layer (ENVO:01000061); material: water (ENVO:00002006), including particulate matter (ENVO:01000060) such as... | depth 10-100 m
AGAAGTGTTTGTGTTTACAGTGAGGATTTGATTGTATGATGCATCCTCCACACTCAATAGGAGATCTGAATTTCCCCTGAGTCGTGCTGTGTCTGCGGACTGCTGAGCTTCCAGCTTAGAGCTGGTCAGATTCAGTAGTACTATATCTTTGGTTGCCATGGCTTATCGTGCTCCAGTGGATGCGGCGCCGACTTCATCGCCCGCGTGTGTCAAATTGCCAAACGCTATGGCCTGACTTGGTGTGGAAAATGTTATGTACTGGATTAGCTCGTGGCGACCAGGTCCACCTCCTCCGGTTACGCCTCTATCATCCGTACCATTACTGATCCTCTGTGCTGTTGACCATCCATGATTAGTTCGTCCGGTGTCAGCACCAGTGCGATAGTTTGCATGATCATCACTCCACTCTATAGCGTCGCTGGGTGTGGATATCGTTATCATATCCAAAGTATCAGAGGTGTCAAGGAAAACTCCTCGTTCATTAATATCATTGGAACCACCGTAGTTCTTATAATTGGAGGCTCTCATGTAACCAAAGTTGAGTGAGTTGCCCGCTGTGGAGATCGTTATGTATTCAATGTCAGGGATTGAGTGCGGCCCAATTGGTACGGCATTTGCCCCACCCTGCATGACACCTCGTTGGTTGAGACCGTTTGATTCGCCTCTTGCGAGGACTCTATCCGCCGTTAGGTCTCCAAAATCAATTGCGTCTCCAATGGTTGTAATGTTGAGGAAATCCATAGTCTCGTCGACTGGATAGCGTCCACCAACAAAGACTGCTCGGGAATCCGATCCATTAGTGAGCCAATCACCCTCATTGCCCTTATAAACTGATACCGTAAGGGATCCAAAGTCTACAGCGTTGCTTGGTTGAGATAAATCTATATAATCAATTTGGTTACTACTTTTTCCCTGTGTGGTCAACCCTCTTCCGCCTATTCCGTTTGAACACATCATCATGGCACGCGTTTGAGTTGTGGTTCTGAGATCACCGTAATCTGCTGCATCTCCACCAGTTGAGATCGTGATAAAATCCATTATATTGTTGGTGGGTAAGGTCTGTGGGAAACGACCTCCAAAAACTCCTCTTTGCCCCGGGATGCTTCCAGAGACCGCTATACTGCCAGAGATCGTATGTGATATCGAGTTAGCCGACCCCTGCACGAGTACGATCCAATTCCGACCATCCCAACCCTCAAAGTTATTCTCTGTGCTGTTGAAGCGCATCATACCGGACGCCGAAACGTACTGAGGTGCAGATCCCGTAATGAATGCCCGCTCTGCGGTTGAACCCGTTGGTATATTGAATGAATCGGTTTCTCCTTTCCAGACAGCCTGATCTGCCCGAGATGCTGAATAGACCAAATCACTTAGGCCATCACCAGATCCGGCTAGATTCCCAAAAGAACCACTGGATTGTGCAGATCCGGAGATGTTCCCCTGAACGGTGAAAAATGTTTTTCCGTCTCCGGCACCGAGACTGGAACTGATTGTTGGAGTCTCCTGTACTGCCGAAGCTATAGTCATGTTGGATGATGTTGCCCAATGATTTGATGCAGATGCTGCCTGATCCGCAATTGTCCACACCGATGTCGAATCATCAAATGATGCAGATTCACCCATTCGCCACCAAGAAATTAAATTCCCAGCGTGTTGATAACTAGATCCAGATGCATGAGGATTATTAGATCCTTCATTCAAATCAATTGGAATCCCTTCATTGTACAGAGCTTGAATTTCTGAACCGGAAAGTCCTGTATCCCACATAGCGACTTCATTTAACATTCCATTCAAACCATATGCTGAAGACCATCCATCTTCCCAACCCATCATGAGATTGTCACCAGTTGTAATGGTACCGGTCCACGCCTGTTGCCCCACTTTAGTAGTATCATGGTACATCCGGATGTATTTTTTATCTGTCGCGACGGTTACAAGAGTCCACTTGTTCAGTGGTATTGCTGTGCTTGAAACAAGACTAAGTGTTGCGGAACCATTATGATAATCAAACTTTACTTTATTGGGCGAAGAATCATCTAGATTAAAATACCAACCTTGAGAGTTAGCGGTGTTCACAGTAGATAACAATATATCATAATTCGATTGAGCTAAAAATTTAACCCATACCGAGATAGTAAATGGTCTGGCTCCAAAGTGGAAAATAGCTGGATCAGTTACTGTAAAGGCATCGGATGTTCCATCAAATTTAAATGAATATCGATTCTCTAATGGAAGACGTGTGTTGATCGATCCAGTCACCTCATGGGTGTCCGCGGAGTCATCTCCGTATACGGTTGACCCACTGGCAAAACTGCTGCTGTAATTGCTGTCAGAGGAACTCACGATGAGTTCTCTGTAGAAGACTGTATCCGTGACGTTCACTCCTACAAACGTTGGTGAACTGCCGGCTGTGACCGACTGATTCACGGCACCACTAGCAGAAGCTACATATCGATTTGCAAGACTGGATGAGACATCTGACCAGGATCCACTTGCGAGGCTGCTCAGTGCTGAACCTTGATCGGTAATCTGGTTTGAACTCGATAGTGTTCCAGAAGGGATATTCAAACCCGTCACCTCTGAAGCGTCGCCCCTCAGGACGTCCGCATACAAGACGTCGAAGGATCCCGTAGAAGCTGCTGATCCGGAAAAGGAACTCGACATAATGAGTTGTTTTGATCCGGACAGAAATGCTCTCCAGGATCCGGATATTCCAGACAGTTGAACAGATGAACTAACTGTTTCTTCTGGTTGGATTCCTGTGAGTTCCGATCCGTCCCCTTCGAGGAAATTCACATCCAATGAATCAAAAGATCCCGTAGAAGCGAGACTACCTGAAAATCTTACTGATGATGTCACGGTAGTAGAGCTGCTGAGGAATCCCGTAAAGGAGCCCGAGACATCTAAATTGAATGTGGGGTCTTGTGTCCCCAAAATATGTCCAATTGGATGATGATCAGATCTGGATGATTCGTTCATTCCAGAGGATGTTGCAAACATATTGTTCCGAACCGAACTGTCAGCAATCGTCCAGGTACCTTCCGGACTGACTCCGTTGGTAGCAGTACTGTCAAATGATGAACTGGCTGGATTTAGCCACAAGATCAGACTACCAGTCTGGGTATAATCATTCCACGTATGATTGAGATTTGTAGGTTCTCCGTGGTTGTATATGGAGCGGACTTCCGATCCTGAGAGTCCTTGATCCCACATTGCATATCCACCAAATGCTCCATTCTGTGGATAGTTACCGTTGTGGGACGTCATAAGTGTGAGTGGGTTTGTATCATTATCCAGGGTACCTGTACCTACCGGCACCGTACAAGCAAGCTCTCCCTGCATGTACAGTTTTGCGTTTGTCCCCTCCCTGACGAATACGATGTTATGCCAGTATGATCCAGAGTAGGAACCTGATAATGAAAATGTAGTATTACCAAATCCGGCTCTAAACTCATACCTATTAAAAAACGTATTACTACTTTGGTACTTCTCTAGTGTGTATGCGGATTCTTTCCGGATAACATTCGTGTTGTGTACAAAACCCCATGGAAAATCCCAATACGAGATTGTAAAATTTTTGCTATCAATGCCGTTGGACTGTTGATTATCGTGCGCGATATCAAAGCGTGGAGAATGCCGTGAATTCCCATAGTCGTTGGATCCCGAGAAGGAAAAATTCTTATTTATGTTCTGGACTAGTGTTGTTGATGATGTCAGATTCGTCGAGACGCTTGAACTGATCACTCCCGCTGGCATAATACCAGTGACGAATGTACCATCACCGACCAAGTGATCGATGTGTACTTTATCAAAGGAACCCGTAGATGTCTCGGATCCAGAAATTATTGTATTTATTTGTAGATTACCGGCCTGAGTACCTGATCCGGATACTCCGCCATGAGATGCTACATGATCTCGCATCTTTGTAAAACTACCTGAGTAGTCCAGAATGTTTTTCCAGGATCCGGAGATCTCATCGGAAATTGTCTCGTCGTAGAAATCAAAGGTTGCGGCAGACGCTGATAGTGTTCCGTGTCCTAACACATCTGTCAGATATTGACCCGATCCAAACAATGTTGTAGATTTGAGTAAACTAAATGATCCGGTGGATTCTTCAGATCCCGAAACACCTCCACTAATGAAAAGTTTTGCACTACTGGAGAACTCACCTTGCCAAGATCCTGAGATCGCAACTGCGAGTTGTGCGGAGCTCGACACGACACCTGAATTTAAAATGTCTTTGATCTGATTAGCATTTCCGGACATCTGATCTACATCCACGTAATAGAAAGATCCAGTTGAGGATTCACTTCCTGAGATCGAACTTCCCGTGATGGATCCACTGATGTTCATCCCTGGACTGAGTGACCTGACGGTCATCACAGCTACGTCGTTCCCATCTGCGAGTCTGAGTAGTTCTGTTGATCCTCCTTTTAGACGTGCAGTATCGGACCCCTGATGGGGTTCAAGTCTACTTTGTGTCGTATTTAGAACGATTAAATCTCTAACAGCCATATATCAGTCCGATCCTCTTTGATGCAATGATGTTCATTGGTGATTGTCTCTTATAAATATCATGTAGTTGGATTATTTGTTGGAAGTTGTGACTCAAGCGATTCGACTCTTTTATGCAATTCTATTATATATAGAGTGAGCTCTTCAATTTTCTCCAATAGAAGCATATCACGATCCCCAACTGTGTAGGATGCCCATTCTGGCATGTCGTCTATTGATGGTACGTTGGGTAGATGTTTGGATTGAGAAACAAAAGTCTCCAATTCGTTTAAAGTTTTTAAATTATAATCAGGCTCAAATACATAATCGGGTACGTTTGTCAGTCCGGCACCATCTCCAGCAAAAGCCGCGGCTTCAACTCTACCAAACGAACCAGTTGAAGTTGATGAGCCACTTATTACACCATTAGCTTTTGTAGATATGTAATCACCAACAGTTGTGACACCACCTCCCAAAAATGAAGAATCGGTGATTGTATTAAGTACTACTTGTGCAGTACCACTTTCATCTCGTACATAAAAATAACCATTTCCACTTCCCCCCTCAAATAATCCTCCTAAATTGCTTCCATCGCTTGCTTCTACATAAAATGGGTATGTGGAAGTCCCCTTTGACTTAATATGCAATGCATTAGTATTTGAAGAACCACCAGTTGTATTTACACCAAGAGAACCAAACGAACCAGTTGAAACTGCTGAACCACTTATGTTTCCTGCAAATGTGGCATTTTTTGATGAGTCTATTGCTAATGCACTTCCACCACCTGCCCCAATATCAACATTTCCGTTGGCACAGAAAAAGTATGTTGCCCCATTTCCTCCATCATATCCAATTTTTGCACCGGTACTTGTTCCAAATTGAGCATATCCAAGAGTGGTAGAATCGCCATGAATTTTTGTACCATCACCCAATTTGATTGTTCCACCAAATGTGGCGTTACCTGATGAATTTACGCTAAATACTGAGTGTACAGTTTCAGCCGTTTGTTGAGTAAAAGTACCCGTACTTTCATAACAAAGGTGCATTACATTTGAAGCTTGATAAGGTGTTCCCCAATACCATTCGTGGTCAGTATCAGTATTGTAAATAAACATTCCACCACCACGATTTGCGTGACCAGTTTGAAATATAATATCAGCACCCGTCCAACCACTACCCAAACCATCTATGGTTAGGCTTGTTTTTCTCGATGCGTTACCAATAGTTACATTACCATCTTTATCCCAAGTAGTAACTGGTGTATCTAAAACATTATCATCAGCGTTTGAACTAACAAGGGCAAATTTACCTGCATCCGCATAGCTATTCTTTAAACCCCATGCTCTCTCATTTGTACTTCCACCATGAGTCTGCCACATTGCATAGGTATTATACTTTATGTCAACCCCATTATTTGCACCATTAGTATTAGCAGGAACACACCCTAAACCAACTTTCCCAGCAAATCTACCATCACCAAACGAACCAGTTGAAACTGCTGAACCACTTATTTTTGCACCATTGGCTGTAAATTTTATTAATTCTGTAGCACTTCCACCAGTAGGTACAGGTTTTATTGTTAAATCTTCTCCTGCTCTTACACCTTCAATAAAAAGACCTTCATCCGCGTCTGTGTATATTTTCCAATCTTGATTAGCTCCTTCTGATCTTGTAAAAATAATTTGAGCATTTCCACCGCTAGCTTTATCTAAAATAAGTTGTGAATCACCGGTTCCAACAGTAGATGGTATATTTCCTATTTGTACTGTATTATTTGCAAATACTTTACCAAACGAACCAGTTGAAGCAGCTGAGCCACTTATTTTATTGTCGCCTGTGATGCGAAGTCTTTCAACATTAGAGTGGGCTCTAAAAGATATATAATCTGTTCCTGTTGTTTCATAAACTATACCACCTAGTAGTGCGTCGTTCTCTTGATAATAAATTCTTCCTTGTTCATTACCAGGAATATCAAGTATTAATGATGGAGCACCTGCCGCAGCATCAATCTCTATTCCACCATTATTAGGAGTAACAACATGTAATGGTTGGACAGGATCCGTTAATCCAATACCGACGTTTGCTCCAATTATATAATTTTCATTAGAAGCAGAACTGCTGACGTGCAAACTACCGGAAAAAGAATGAATATCATCACCAGTGTCTCCAAATTGAGTTGAACCACTTTCAAATATAACAGATGCACTTACAAACTCAGTATGAAATTCTTGTGCTGTAAGTGTTCCAGTCACTAATGCATCACCTTGTACGTGAAGTTTTCTACTTGGTGATGCTGTCCCGATGCCAAGATTACCAGATGCATCTAAAGTCATTTTTACTACATTACTTGTTACAAATTTTAAATAATCCGTACCACCACTATTTCCTTGTATACCAGCTTGTGAACCTGGTCCCCAAAATATTCCATTATCATCTTTTAAGTAAATGTGTTCACTTCCACTTATACCACCAGCAACCGTTAGGGTTTTTGTAGGAACAGATGTGCCGATGCCGACTTTACCTGAAGTATCTATTACAAGTCTATCATTTGATCCAATTGATGAGTAATCACTTAACTTAAACTTACTACTATCACTTTTATCTACACCTAATGCCCAATCATTTGAATCGTCATTAAAATAAATGTATGGATCTCCTGTTCCACTAGCACCAAAAGCACCTAAATACAACATCGCTGCTGAATTAGCACCTGTATTAGAATTCATAACACGAAGAGCAACAGTTCCTCCAGATACAGATTTTAGTACATCTACATCATAAGTTGGACTCGTTGTGCCAATGCCCAATTTATTATCAATATAACCTGCACCAAATGAACCAGTCGATACTGATGATCCGGATACTCCTCCACCGACAAATTTTACCGATCCGGAATCTAACTCTCCTCTCCAAGATCCAGAAATCGCAGATGCCAGTTGGGCTGAACTACTCAGTATGGCATTCGTGCCTGCTGTGACCAACTGAGCTGAGGCAGAGACTGCTCCGATCCAAGATCCAGATATCGCTGCCGGAGAGACATTCTGGATATTTCCAGCTACGGTCTGATTGATCGTTTGGTTCCCTACATTGAGTGTTGCTGCATTTACGCTGATCGTGCTAGCTGATATCGTAGTTGCTTCGATCCGACCAAATGATCCTGTAGCCGAACTGCTGATATTTCCACTTGATGTGATTGATGCGAATACAGCATTACCGAGTTTGACCTGAAATAGATCATCGTCATCGTATCTGATATACTGAGAGCTCGTCCCAATGGCATACTGTCTGTTAGTGTACCAGTAATTATAATTGTTGACTTTCAGTCCATCACCATCTGAGATCCCTACGATGCTTCCAGAGTCATTTATGTAGAATCCAACATCGATGGTGTTTCCGTACTCGTCTGTTGCAAATCTAGATATATTTACTGGGTCATCATCTCCTGATACCGTGAATCCACCAGCATACTTACCAATATACATTCGATCTGTATCACTGGTGTTTACCCACATCTGTCCGCCAAAAGATCCCGTCTGGGGAAACATTTGTGCTGACATACTAATGTTGTTCTCTCCATCAAATCTAATGAATTGAGAATCTCCCCCTATGTGAAATTTTCGATCCGTATACCAGTGATTTTGTTCATCTATCACAATTCCATCACCAGTAGTTAGATAAATTGAACTACTATCGGTTGAATGGACTGTTGAGAATCCTATATCTGTTCCATCTACAGTTTGTCCGACATCGATATCTGATCCGCTATCATTAGATACCAGGATCCCTTTGGTGGATTTACCAATAAACATCCGAGAGCCAGTATTTGTAGTGATCCACATCTCACCGGTGAGTGATCCAGTTGTGACCTGAACCTCTCCAGCAATCATGTCCGCTTGAATTCTACCAAACGAACCTGTAGATTCTCCTGAACCGGAAACGGTACCTTTTTCATCAACCTCAAATGTATCAGATTCAATCCTTATGGGACTGAGACCACTAAGAACCGATGCTTCTATTCTACCAAAAGAACCAGTTGATATAAGTGATCCACTGATATTTCCGTGCTGAACATCTATACCAGTTGAACCGCTGACTGTGAGTGAACCTGTGAAGATGTGAGTATCGTCTGGTGAATCTCCAAATATAGTTGATCCACTAGAAAACGATTGGGTCATGTGCGTGACTGAAGAACTTACAATGTAGTTCTCCGCCAGTACATTTCCAGCAACTCTGATGTCTCCTCCAAACGTATGTTCTGCACTGGATGATGCCCAACCCTGCCAGGATCCACTGATATCTGTGGAAAGCTGTACTGATGAACTGACTGCTCCAATCCAAGATCCCGAAATTGCAGATGCTAATTGGGCTGAACTACTAATCAGAGTGTCATTTCCATCCGTCGTTAATTGAATTGATCTGGATATTAATTCACCGCTACCTTCCAATTGAGTCGAGCTGGATAAAATGTGGTTTGATGTTGCTGTAACCAGCTGTGCGGATGATGAAACGGTTCCAATCCAAGATCCAGAAATTGCTGTTGCTAATTGGGCCGAACTGCTGATCAGTGTATTCCCCAATTCAGCTTCTGTTGTTGTGATCCTACTGGCGAGTGAACTACTTGCTACTACAAAGGATCCAGAAACTTGGTTTTGAAACGTTGAATCACTAAAATCTACATTAAGAGTAACTGCCCCTGAATCACCGCCTCCTGATAATCCCGTGCCTGCTGTGACGCCTGTGATGTCTCCTTCACTGGATTGAAGTCTAGATGATATTGAAGCTGAGAAGTCCGTTAGATTGGAGGACGCTCCTTCGAATCCTATTACATTAATGGTACCAAATGATGCTGAAGATGCTGCGGTACCACTAACGTGGCCGCTTGCAGTGATATGGTGGAACGCAACATTGCTCCCCGAAACTGCAACTTTTTTCCAGTTTGGCATTTACATCTCTCCTATCGCGGTTGGTTACTCAGCATGAGCCCACTTCCCCCATTTCAGGGGCCAACAATAAAAATAATATTATTGAACTTTCTGTTTATATAACTCTTGTAACTTTATAATCATATTGTAGGCAAATTCAATTTCAACTCCCTTAAAATCCAACTGAGCTATCTTTGCGAGAAGAAATTTTATTTCATCTCCATTCAATTCAAGCTCTTTTGGCGCAGTAGATTCTAATGTGCTTTCTACATCATGCGTTACGTCTGTATGGTCACTTATTGATCCCATTAATAACCTCTTTTTAAATTTAACTCGTTCTAATAAAAATTTCTTCAGTAGCAGTATTGATGTGCATCTCACCCACACCATACGAACCAGAAATGACAATATCTGGATCACTTGTTGCCAAATGTGTGGTAACTACAAACTGTTCCGGTGTAGCTCCAGATGCGTCAGCTGCAACAGTTTTAGATACTGCCCAACGTCCACCACCCGGATTGCTTTTTGCAACGGCAGTAATGTCATGATACAATGCTGATCCAGTATCTGCTGCCGATCCACTTTGAACCAGAATTCCAGCATCTACATTTGCACCGGCGGAACCAGTTGCAAAGAAACCAAAAGCATCCCTGACGATCAGGTTAGAACTTGATATGTACGAAGTCGTGCCATTGACGATTAAATCTCCCGTAACGGTTGCATTTCCT
>TARA_R110002074_G_scaffold206994_1_pt1 | contig 10142 bp, 5 predicted proteins | sample TARA_R110002074 | Tara Oceans TARA_R110002074 (sample SAMEA4397215) | marine metagenome | biome: Polar Biome; feature: [MIX] marine epipelagic wind mixed layer (ENVO:01000061); material: water (ENVO:00002006), including particulate matter (ENVO:01000060) such as... | depth 10-100 m
TCTGGCTGCACTTCACGAGTTTTCTTTGTCTTATTTGGATTATGACTAGGGCCATGTGGACCCATCAGCGCGCCTTTCATTGCTCCAACAAATGATTCTGAATTATATTGTTTAAATGTTAGCATTATGCTGAATCCTCGTAATAGTCTACAGTTGTTGTAAATCCGAAATCACTGAATGGTGAAGCATTTAATGGATTAGGTTGTATAGTAGATCTAACTACTAATCCGTCTGAATCACCTGACAAATAATTTGTTTTATCAAAATAAATATCAGTAATTGCTTTATTAATAATATTACCAGTCCTAAACGGACCATGAAAATTAACTTTCATTCCAAAATCTAGCGTGTATATAATAGTCCGTCTTTGTTCTAATGCTCCCTCAAAATCATCTTGAAACGATACTGATTGAAGAGTTATAGCAATGTCTTCTTTGACATCCGGATGTAATTCAAATGGTTTTAAAGTTAGATTATAATGCGGGTTAAAATATGGAAGAATCTGTTCAACAATTTGTAGTGCATCATCTTGTAACTTAGCATATACATTTAATTGAAAGAATATTGTATAAGGTGCTGGTGAATATATTTTAGTAGCTTGCGTATTGCTTGTACCATATGCTTTATTATAATTATTCGATCTCGGTAAACTTCGCTCAGTGTCATATGACAAAGAAGTAATTTCAAAGGACAAACGTGGTAGTTTAAGAGATACTTTAGTGTTGTCTATTAGTGACGGATTTTCTCTAATTCGTTCAAGATATTTCTCGCGAGGGGCGTATGCTAATGGTACCTTAACCTGATCAGTAATAGTATTGTTTTTACCTTTTCGCTGGACGTATATATTATTAAAAAGCGTTCCAAAAGTTGCTACTGATTTTCTAATTCGTTCGTGATAAAAATATTGAAACATTATAAGTCCTCTGCATCGCCAAATGGATTACCTTCAGAGAAGTCTAAGAAGTCCACAAAACCAGTTAAACCACCTGAGTCATTTGCGTCAAATACATCGTTTTGACCAGATATATAGCCATCAGATTCCGATACGATTGACAAAATTCTTCTTTGTCTAGGATCAATAACTTGGTCTGAGTCAATATCTCTACCGTAAAATGCATAATTCGGGAAGAGAAGTGCATCATTCGCCCTATCATTTACAATTATTTTATTTTGTGTGAAGCCAATAAGGCCCGATGAATTACCCTGCCCAGAAGCTATAGCGCTATCAGTGCCAATATGGGTAAGCTCAAGCATGCACGAGACGGCATTATATGAAACAACTTCTCCGGTGACTTTTGTAAAGTTACCGCCAACTGAAAGAATACTGGAGTCAAGTTGATATATTGTTTCGCCGACAAAGAAGTCTAGAACACCCTCCTCACCACCTGAATCAAATCCAGAATCAAGATTAAGTGTAATATTATATGCATCCCCTTCAATACCATCGATTGTAGCAATTCCAGTATCAAAGTCTTCACTTGAATAACGAAATAACTCACATCGCAGCGAATATGTAGGAACATTGCTTAATTGATAAAAAGGTAATTCATGCTCAACATGCATAATTTCAAACATAGAATTTGAAAGTGGCAAGTAAATTATATCACCTTCTCTTGGTCGTTCTTCAGTAACAGTATTACTATTCTGACCAATCATATGTCTCCATCTTCGCCGCGATACCACAAATGTAGCAGCGTCTCTAATCTCAACACCAAACTTTGAGAAAAGGTCACCCTCTCCATCAAATCCCTGCTGATTCTCAATATACATCTCTATTTTATAAGATGTTGAAAATCTAGAGGGCACATCTTCACCCAGGATCTTATCTTCATTGACAATCTCTCTAGGCATATAATATACATCTTGACCATAAATCTTTAAGGATTCTATGATAATGTCTTCATATAAGTTTTGTTCATTTACCGATTTATCGGCAAAATATAAATTCTTTGCCATAAATTATCCTATATAAAAATCAATCGGTAATTCAAATTCTAATCTAAGTTTTTCTTCGAGGGCTTGAATTTCAATGTTAGCATCATCAAATATTTGGCGACCATTTAACATCACCCCACCTGGTAGAGTCATTCCTTCAAACTTCATAAGGTTTGATCCCCACTGCCTTTTAATCAAAGCTGTAGTATACATTTTTAACCACATGTCATTAAAAATAGATTTATTTCCAGATGTTGTTGACGGATCAACTATTGCATAGCACTCAGCTACAAGGTAATCTCCAGCTTTAATATCTTTATCATCAAAATCACCAAAAATATGTAATCTATTTTGTCTACGCTGATAAGATACCTGGGGAGTTCCATTAAGCGTCATATTGATAAGATCTAAATATTGTTTCATCTGCACAAAATAATTTAATCCGCCGGTAAAATTGTTTAAATTCACCATGTCATTAAGCATCATCTGATATTTTATATCAAACATTCCTGCGCCGGTAGAAGAGCCGACTCTAATAGGAAATAAATGTGTTACATATAATACGTTATCCGACACTGGAATATATTTATTTGTAACATCAGTTTCAGTAACTAAGTGTTTAAAGTATGTTTTAACAGTAGCATCGGAATGATATTCTTGATATACTTCAAGTGCTTCATCTATTCTGTCATCTAGCTGCTCATCAGCAACATTAATATCAATTACTGGCGCGCCTAATTTACGTAAACAATATTCTTCTAGTTGCTGTCTTGTTGTAGGTGATGCCATGCTAATGCCCCGAATTTATAATAATCTTTATTCTATTTATATAATTTTAAATAGGACTTATATTGTTTTTACGCTTAGTTTTAAACACATCAAATCCATATTTTGATGCTCCATTTGTGGATCTACCTAGAATAAAAAACTCTGTTCCATCGTTATTCCATGACATACTTTGTGCATTATAGTCCCAGTCACCAACTGCAGCATATATTTCACCAGTAGCTGTTGAATTAGCAAAAGTCGAATCGGTGTCAAATGATGTAATAGTGCCCTTTCCTGGACCTTTATCATCAATAGTATACAATTTATTATCACTATCGTTTAATGCAAATCCAGTTAGTGACGATACTGAAGGATTAAAAGTTCCATTATGTATAGCGGATTCTATTTCATTAGAATCTGATAAAATAAATTTATGTATTGTGTCTGTGCCGCTTGTTTCTGAAATATATAATGATTTACCTTTATTTTCTATTCTAACATCTGATGGCGAACCATACGAACTAACATCAAGAAATGGTACTGTTAAACCTGAATCGTCGTATGCTCCATTTATATCAGCACTATCATTTGTAACATTTAATAATTTTCTTTTAAGTATTTTGTTTTCTGAATAATAAAGCTGTGTATTATCAGCGCTAAGTGAGAATCCACTTGCAATGTTGTTTTGACTAACTGTAATATTTGAGAATGTGTTTGTTAATGTTGCTGTTGATATATCAAAATTTGTAGCCATTGAATATTCATAGATATTCTGTTTATTTGAAATATACAATTTACTTCCGCTGCTGTTAAAAGTGAGATGTTTACACTCAATAGCATTAGTAACCCCAGAAAAGTCTAAGGTCGCATCATAAAGACTCGCCCAAAGTTTTAACCTGTTAGCATCTGTTGGTAAACCGCTTATGTCATTACTCTGAGTTGAAGTATATTGATATATCTTTAAAGTAAAATTATCTAGAATATAAAATTTAGTTCCATCGTTACTGACTCCAATGTCCCAAGCACTTCTTACTTTTGAATCAGTAACATTTAACGCACTATTAGTTTGATCTCCTATTTCGTGGTCAATGAAAGATTGGTCAGAAATATCACTAATATCATATGGATTAGCTAAATTATATTGGTAAAGGCGACCATAATTATAAAATTTGCCATAAATTACCCACAACTTTGTTCCATCATTTGAAAATTTAAATCCCTGGGGAAACCCTGTATGATAATAACATTCTCTATACAGATAATACCATACCCTTGACGTCCCGGGACGATACCTGACATATGTTTCTATATAGCCAGCTCGGATGTATAGCGGATACGGATTTCTATTATAGTAATGCCAATTACCCCTTGTCTTTTGAAATACATGACCTAAACCAGCATCACCAGTTCTTGTTGCAGTATGCAAGACATAAGGTATTTGAAGCGTGTACTCTACAATTTTATTATAATAGAGAATAAAATATTTTGTTCCATCATGACTAAAAAAATTAGAATATGTAGGATCCCACACTGGGGCTCCATACGAAGAACTCCAGCCTCTGGGCCGGGAGCCGCCTTGGTATGTATTTTCATATCCAATTGAAGTTGCCCCAATTTTTCGCATATTAAACTCAGGATCTTGAGTAGAAGTTACGATTTGATCATGCTCAAAAAATGGTGTTTTATATTCTAGAGTTGTCAGATCATTAGGCGTGGAAAGCTCGTATTGATATATTGTACTTCGATTTGGATTGCTCACATATATGGTATTATCGCTATCATTAATATCTATTCCAGATAAATTTATACTTGATACTGTATGACCAGCTGATACTCCTAATTGATTATCAATAACATATTCTTGGTCATGTGCTGTACCTATAGTTGAAAAATCAAATGGCTTTGTTAACGAGTATCTTTTTATAGATTTATTTGCGTTACCAACAACAAATAGCTTTGAGCCGTCAGCATTTAAAGTATGACCAGTAGATGACGTGTCAAAAGGTGATGTACTAGAGGTCGAAAATATCTTATTAACCTTCGGGAGACCAAGCGATAAAAACTCTAAAGCTTTTGGTGGATTAACTTCATCTATCATTAATCCACGAAGATTATATCTTATCGTTAAATCGAACGATGATATATCTGAATATGAATCAAATGCACCATTAAAACTATCACCGACCCCAATAAAACCGGAAAATCTAGGCATAGTATATCCGCGACCGTCAGGGACATTAACTGTCCCTTTAAACGTTATAAAGTTCTCGGCAGTTTCCATTTTAAGTTCATTTAGTTCACTTGAAAAATTTAACCCAGATGGAACTATTGTAAAACTTGGAGTAGATCCGCTAACCCTAGCAATAATAGGCATACCCAGTGATGAGTGAGTTTTTACTTTTGGTGCAACTGGATTCCAAGTAATAGTATTACCGTCTGAATCAGACGTAAGGAAATTAACCATAGGCGTAAATGGACTTTGTTCTAAATCAAATGCCGAATCATAAATAGGTTGCCAATTTCCATCAATTGCTTCGACTCCAATTGCCCCAGGATTAAAAGCTCCAACTGATTTATATTGACCTTCTTCGTATATATTTAATACAAAATTATCCGAATCATAATAAATTTTATTTTCTATAGGCATTTTTAATTTCCTTGATCATCATAATTTTTCTGGAGTTAACATATTGAAAGGATCTGCAGTATATCTAGAAGAATCAATCGTAAGAGGCCTATCTGTTATTGTTTGGAATCTTGATATATGCGGATCGCTCATTGCAGAAATACTTAAACCAATTGGTGGATGATAGTCATATACTAATATCATATCTGGCCTATATGAATCACCTATATGAGCGTTGTCCGGACCAAATAACCATGGACCACGGTCTGGATAAATTTTATTTTTTCCAGTAAACCGAATACCTAGACTATGTGAAAAATCAGTCTCATCAGAATTAGTAGGATCAATATAAAATCTATCTTTGACAGGATCACTTCTTATATCTATTAGTCTTCTAGGCATAGTTGTTTCATAAGACCAACTAATACTATCACCTCTATCATCAATGTTTCTTAAATTTATTTCATAGTTTGGTCTAGTAAAATCTGAATCATTTAAAGTAGACGTAAAGTCTACGACTTGTACTGTTTGACCTGTTTTTGTAGTTTCTGTTCCTAGTGTTATATTTCCTATAGCTTGATTTAATTTTGTCACGTGTAGAAGAGATTTGCCTGACAGGGGATGATCAAAAGGCGATATATCAACAGTACTTACACCGTAATTAGTTATTTCAGGCATATCTGGATATGGGGCTCCGGTTGCAGTAAATAAAACATCATTAGCACCAATGGTGCCGTACGAATCTATTGGCGGAGTAAAGTCAGTTAAATATGTTTGTCCTCTAGTCACGACAAAGTCTCTTAGTTTTAAACTTGTGTTATATTCAGGAGTAAATCTATTTTCTGTGAATTCATAATTACTTAATCTTCCCAATAATAATGGAGTATTTTTTATATTATTAAAATTTAAATCAGCATTTATTTCTTTATTTAATACACCATCAATATATAATTTTAGTGAAGTGCCGTTATATTGTATCGATTGATATTGCCAATCCGGATTATTTGGAATGGGAAACGAGTCACCTTCTAAAAGGTTATTATCAACGATAAATGCCGGTCGAATCGATGTGGAAGAAGCACGAGATGTGTAAGTAAAAATATTACCTTTAGTTATAACCGGATTAATTGACAACTTAGTGTGTGAATCATCTAAATATGCGTTAGATATTGATACGTCATAAATGCTATCGTATCTATTACTATCTAGAACATTAAAGTCATAAACATATGATGTAAAATCTTTATTAGCATCTTTAATTAGATCATATTGTATATCTAAATATTGACTACTATCTGATGTGCCCTTAAAATCAACGTTAAGACCGGTCTTGTTAATTCCAGTAAATGTAGGAATATAATTTACTGAGTATCCTGGTGACCCTTCATTTCCAGTTAAGTCCGCAAAAATACAATTTTTAACAAAAACATTGTATTGATTGTGCGACGCCTGAACCGTCATTTTTTTGTTAAAAATACAATTTTCTACAATTAATTTTTTACCTTTTGCGTTATTACTATTGTATCTAATATCAGCTCTTTTAGTATCAAGTTTAACATTTTTTATTTTATAGTTACCAAAATCTCCGTATCCGACAGAACTGTTGTAGGTACCATTCGTCCCCAACGCATAAGTCCAGCCGTCTATAGATAGATACGCTATTTCAGCTCTTGTGTATAATCGATTGCTACTAGCTTGAAATATATAATATGAAGAAGAACTAGTAAGTTCTAGATTGACGTCTCTCATGTTATTCGTAGGACCACATATTAAAATATTTTTGCCGTTGAATATGTCACGCCCATTATTATAAGACATTGTATAATTGCCAACTGGTAATATTAAAGCATCGCCGTTAGATGTAGCATTTATTGCATTTTTAATATCAGAACCTTGACCGCCAGTGTAATTTACTATAGATCCACCAGTCTCTGAAATAAATTTATTAGCATACTGTAAACCAGTTTCATATGGGTTTGATAAATCTTTTAATTTGGTGCCAATATGAAAATTAGCATCTTTATAATCATCAAATGCTATTGGATAAGTATATAATGAATCTTTTAAATCTTCAGGCCAAAGAAGATTTCCTAGTTTTCCGTATCCAGCTGAAGCGCCGCCGCCAGCTACAATCTGACGGTCTAAAGCAGGTACAGTTGAGAATAATCTAGAAGGATCATAATCCCAAGTATCCGGATTAAAATTATAAGAAGTATACTTATTAAGCAGATATTCTTCTTCTCCTTCAAGGCCCATACCTGCGAAATGACCATAACCTGGGCTACCTTGGACAGCTCCTAAATAATAATTATATTTTCCTTTAAAAAATAACGCTTCAAACTCGGTTCCACCCGGCGGAAAATCAAATGATCGATGATATTTACCATTCCGGAAACAATAAAGCTTTTCATCAGGTTCTGAAATAAACCATTGATCACATTTGTCATAAGTACCCCAGTCATTGTCAGCTTCATACGCTCTAAAATTATCAATTTGGTAGTTATTAATTTCTGAAGGCACTAAATCACCGGTGTACGGCGCCCAAGACCGCAAACCAGAAGTATTAATTCCAGTCATTACAACGGAAGAATGTGGATCAGTTGGGAAGGCGGTGTTAGCCGGTTGGCCAAGTTTTCCTAGATCCGGCGTTGTGTAAAAAAATGATGTATTTGATCTAAATCCTTTTTCTGATAAATGTAAAATTACATCATTAGAATAGTTATAGTGATAACTACTGCCCGGACCTGGTAATATACGCTTTTTATAATCATGTTCAAAATAAAATATACGTGAACCGCCCTTTCTAATAGTTACATCTGATAATGTTACATGATTACGAGCCGGATAATTCTTTTTCCAATTCTTCAGCCCCACCACATGTTTAGCCTGCCCGGGGGGTCCATACGGTAATGTATAGTTTTTATTGGTTCTATACGAATATACATATGTTGCTCGAGTATTTCGAAAAGTGCGATAGGCAAAATCTTGTCCGTTATTTGGAGGTTCTCGTAATGTTAAGCCATGATTTTTTCTTGCTCTATCTACACTATGATAATAGTAATACTGTAACCAGCGACGAGGTCCGTGCCAAAAACTTAGTGACGGCGCAGCAGTGTGATATTTAAATCTTCCATCATTACAATCTTCAAAGGTATTGGTTGTTCCCCAAGGTGACGCCACAGATCCTTCAACATATTCAGTATGTGGTGATTCAGGAGTGACCATGGTGCTTGAACGTGCTATATTACCTAAATATGTATTAGTATAATTCAGTAATGGAACAATACCATCCCCGGCCCACTTTTTTCCAGGAAGTGATGTGGCAATTGAAGAAGAACCAGCATAACTATCATTTATCCATAATCTCACTTGCCCGGGATCAATTTTAACATCCCATGCAACATTATGTTTTCCAGCCGGTGGTTTTTCAACAGTTAATAAGGGCCCATCATCTCCCCCTGCTTTTAAAATTAAATTATCACCTTGTGTTTTAAATTCTACTTTATTAGTGCTATCACCAGCATGAAACAAATGATATGATGCAGCATCCTGTGGAAAATATGCCCAAGTTTGAAAACCAGCATTATTTTTTAAATCAGGAAGATCTGTAAACTGTAAATCTCCTTTTTTAGCCATATATTTTTCATCACGAGTGTAAGAAACTTCAGTGCCAGATTTAAAAAATTTATAATCTAATCCATCATATCCTAGCGCGTAATGATCCCACAAAAGTTCAGGGTTTAAAGTTTTGGTTCGCGAGGCAATAATATCAGCATGAGAGTGACTAACAGCAGCCGGATCGTCAAATGATAATTTTACATTATTAACTATGATTCCAGTTCCATCAACTGTTAAAAGATCGTCATGCCCTCTACTAATACTAAACATTGTATTAGTTTCATCATCCGGAGATCCTCTACTCCATCGATATTCTATTGAAAATGGACTATTAAAATTTATGCTATCAACTGCGCTGTCTACTCTTATTCCATCATTAAAATCACTCATGAATATGCTGGCTCTACCAGTTGATATTGGCACCCGAACGGAACCTGATACATCTAATAATGTTAATGAATTAGACTCGTTAGACAAATCTACTATTGCATATTGTTCGCTATCATATAATGAGAAAATAGGAGAATTATCGCCGTTGTCCTGCCTTATCCAGAAAGAAATTGCAAATGAATCAAACGCGTCAAGACTATCTAGCGCGGTGCCGTAATCAGCATATTGGTTAGGACCAAAATTTAAAGATTGTTTGGTATTACCGAAGTCTAACTCTATAACTTCATAAACATCAAGAGAATCACGCACAATAATTTCATCACTGACATTAAAATTATTAACACCAGGAACTAAGTTATATGAATTATATATGGATATTGTCATTAATAAACCTCAATAGTATTTTCTACTATTTATACTACTTTATAAACGCATTTTATCCATTAAAATATCCTTTTATTCCCATTTTAATGTGCCAGTCACTGTTCCTCGGTTGGCTTCAAATGCTAGTGATGTTGGGCTGTGATATGCGCCGTGCCAGCCATTAGTACCGATAACCCGACCACTGCCGTTATAATTACCCAGACGAACGCACTTATAATAAGTATAACCTCCACTAGTAGTTGTTGTCCAATAAGAACCAGTTACAGTTGGTTGCGCTCCATTTTCTGGAACTCTTATAATAATTATACCATTTCCTCCAAAGGTACCAGCTTGATGGCCATCGTGCTTGTGATCATCTGTAAAAACAGCGTGAGAATTCTCATATGCACCGCCACCACCGCCGCCAGTTCCATGGTCACCA
>TARA_R110002074_G_scaffold203432_6_pt1 | contig 10132 bp, 4 predicted proteins | sample TARA_R110002074 | Tara Oceans TARA_R110002074 (sample SAMEA4397215) | marine metagenome | biome: Polar Biome; feature: [MIX] marine epipelagic wind mixed layer (ENVO:01000061); material: water (ENVO:00002006), including particulate matter (ENVO:01000060) such as... | depth 10-100 m
GAGATCCATCATCATTATTAATCAATTCTATTCGCAAATTATCCCCAATAGTGTAGCCTGTTATTTCATAAGCTATCTCACCATTTCTATTTACATCACAAGCTCCAGGAGTAGAATTGGCAGTAACGTTTAAAGTCGAAGGACCATCTAAAGGAGGTATTTCTTGCTCATAGGTACAATTAGTTATAACATCTAAAACCACAACAGTGTATGCTACACCATACTGAATACCATCTAAAGTATTACTGAATGTATGATCATTTATAGCTGGTGTATCATTGAGATTGTAAAAACTTGGCTGATCTAATAATCTAATTTGGTATGAACCAGACCCACCACTAACACTTACAGCATAGGTAAAGGTACTATCGTCACAATCAATAGGAGCAGCTGGTGGTATCGGAGTAATTACAACTTCGTTTGAAGTAATCGTAACCGTGTCAATATCTGTACATCCATTAGCATCGATTGTTATAATGGTATAATTACCTGTAACAAGATTAGGATCCAAAATTTGTAAAGGCAATGAAGAAAGGTCTACATTTTCTCTACGTGTAACCTCAACCCCTGTATTATCTTCTATAATAAAATCAAAATTAGGAGTTCCATCAGAAACAGCATCAACACTTATACCGCCACTAACAGGTCCACTACCACCACAAGTTGCTGGTACCTCGGTAATTGTTGTAGCAGGAGGTGGAGTTGTATCTAATAAAATATCAAAACTATCGACAACTGTCTCACAACCTCTTGCATCTCTAACGATGTATGAGTAAGTTCCTACGGTTAAGTTTGAAAAAACTGTTTGGGTTCCCCATCCTCCTCCGTTAAAATTGACCTCATAAGGTGGTACTCCACTTGTTGCATCAGGTATAATTGTAACAGCACCATTATTAGTTGAGCTACAACTTACTGGTCTTGCAACATAAGAAGCTGCTGCAATATTCTGAGGCGGGTTTAATGTAATTGAAACAGAGTTTGCGACACAACCACTACTTGTAGTATTATTATCGGTTATTCTAAAAACATAATCACCAGGAACTGCAGTAGGATATAAGAAATCATTAGAAGTAAGAGCTATTGGCGCACCAAAAGTCACTCCATTATCCGCACTAACTTCATATTGTTTTGGGCCTGCTCCAGAAGTGTACCCTCCGTTAACGATTATTCTAATTTGACCAGGAGCTCCTCCACAAGGTATTTCGGTATCTATACTAGTATTAACTCTCAGTTGAGGTTCTATAGTTACAGGTATGCTGTCAGAACAATCACTACCATCGACAACTTCAATAGTATAATTTCCAGGTGTAAGCCCGGAGAATGATGAACTTGCCTGCAATGTTCCACCGTTAATTCTATATTGATGGGTACCAACTGCTGCCGTTCCGGCAGTAGAAGTTACTGCCACAGTAGCACCTACACCTGCAACATAACAAAAATCAGATGCTGGTCCGTCTAAAGAAATGGTCGGAGCATCAATTGGGTTTAAATCAAAAGAAAAAGTATCTGTACAACCTTCAGCATCTTCAACAGATAAGGTATAGTTTCCAACAGCAGAAAGATTACTGAAAGTTCTTCCTGATTTAGGACCAATCTGTGGTCCGATTGGCGGTGTTAACGTATATCTGTATGCTCCCCATCCTCCAGTTGCTGTTGCTCTAACAGCACCTAAATTGCCATTTGCGCAACTCATTGGTGTAACAACACTGGTAGATAAATCTAAAACCGTAGCTTCTTGGATATCGAAAGAGGTAGTATCTGTACAACCAGTATCAGCATCCGTTATGATTATAGTATATGTACCTGCACCTGATAATGGAAGAATAACTTCAGAATCACTTTGTGGACCTCCTGTAAATAAGCCACCATTTATATCATAAGTATAGTTATTCGCAAATCCGTCTATAATAAAAGTTCCGGTACCATCTGTAGCACCATTACATACTCTTAAATCGCCACCTGATTTTACACGAACTCGAATTGAACTCATAACAACAGGTCTAAAACCCTCTGTATAGGTACAACCATTAACATCTGTAATTTGAAAAATATAGGCTTGAGATGTTAATAGGCCTGTGAATGTGTCATTATTACCATTGTCAAAATAGGCCGGACTAATTATTTCATACCTGTTGATCGTTGCATTGCTCGTTGGTGTCAATTGAACATCTGAAGTACCAGCTGAACAACTAATATTACTTTGAATAAAATCTAAATTTGTTGGTGGATCTACATCTAAAATTTCTATGGATGTAAGTTCTAAACGACACCCACCCGCATCACGAATAATTGGGGTGTAACTTCCTGCCGATAAACCACTATACGATGTAATTCCTGTAAAATTAACACCATCTATACTAAAAACGTATCCACTACCCGACCCTCCTGAAAAAGGACCTACAAAATCAATTTGACCTCCATTAGTACCAGAACTGGTACATGTAACATCAGAAATTTTATTTGCAGAACCGGTCAAAGAACCTACTGTAGATACTGTTACTGAAGGCAAATCTAATGTACAATCAAAACCGCCTTGTTGGTATCTAACTTCTATATCATTATACGTACCAGCTGCTACAGAAATTTGTGGTGTACTTACCCATGGTTCAGAAGTGTTTTCTCTAAAAGATATATTATAACCTCTACCATTATTTATGGTGAAGTCTAATTTTGCACCTCCATTACTACAGGTACCATCAATACCAGCAACTGTTATATCTGGTGGCAATAGCGTTTCTACATCCGAGGAAGCATTAATAATACAACCATTACTATCGGTGATAACAAAATCATAAGTACCATCTGTTGTTACCGTATACGTGGTCGTTCCTGAATCTGTAGAAGCATTACCAAAAGATGGTTGTATTGGCCCGCCATTAACCGTAAAAGTATAAGGTGCAGAACCACCTGTTGTATTTAAGATGATATCAACACTAGAAATATTAGAGCACCCAAAACTACTGTTAACTTCAGTAGAGGCATCTAACGCTGAAGCACCTGCACCAATTGTTAAAGGGTTTCCACTTGTATCTAAACTCTGTCTTGGAGGGTTTATTCCATTTAAAGGATCACCTGTACATTGTTGTGTTTCTACCTGTACTGTATAAGTTCCAAAACCTACAGCAGAAAATGTGTAGGGATTAGTAGATACAAACGCAGTAAATTCTTGTGCTACTCCACTAGAATTTAACAAAGTATATTTATAAGGTCCAGGTACATTTGCAGCTGTTACCGTAATACTACCAGTATCACCACTACATAATGCATCTGTAAAAGTTGCTGATATTTCAATATCCCTTTGCTCAATCACTATGGGTTGATATGGGTATTCACATGTATTAGCCGTGTTCTTTAACCTTGCTTTAATATTGTATGTGCCAGCACCAAGATTCGAAAAAATTGGCCCTTGCCATGCGCCAAATCCACTACCGCTATTCATGCTAAACTCATAAGCACTAGATAAATTAGTGATTTGAATTCTACCATCAACACCACATATAAAATCTTGCTTTACAAAAGTTTGGGTAATGGTACTTTTCTTTACCTTAAAATAATATGTTTGTCCATCAGCAATTACTCTATATTCAGCACCTGACGTAGAGGGAACAGAACTTGCATCTAACGCAAATGTTTGACCACTTGATACTTGTGTATAACATGAACCTGTATTAGGGCACTCTGTATTTACATTGGGGCTACATGAACCACCTAAAATCTGCCATGAAACAGAAGCATACGTACCGCCAGATAAACTTATGATACGATCATCAAAATCACCACAAAGGTTAAAACGTGCTATGGTAAAACCGTTATCGTCACAGTTATCAAGATTATCTGCACCCTGTATAATTGTTGCAAACATTGCTGGTGAAGCCACAGTAGACTTATTAGCAACATTAATCTTTCTGTTTAAGCTAGGTTGTTTTGTGGAGGTAGTTAAAACCGCCTTTTCTATAACTAAGGACACCTCTTCGAATAAGATACTTACCTTAGAGTTGGCTATTGCTGTAGTACTAACAACTGAAATAAGTAGCAGAAGAAGTACATACAGCGCATACCGCTGTTGTTTTGGAAGCATAGGTTAAGATTCGTTTAAAAGAACAATAGCGATTTGGGATCTTAATCGTTCTTTGGTGTAATTTTTTATACTTATATTTTATCTTTAAAAAATCATTAGTCCTCTAATATATTTCTAACGCTCCAATATGAAAAAAAGTATCACTATCAGTATTATATTAGTTGTAATGCTTAATTATTCTTGCGCGCAAGATGCTGAAAACAAGGTAAGTACACCGAAGATTGCTAATTTTAAAGCAGAGTTGTTCATCGATCAGCTACAGATTCCATGGGGGTTCGCATTCCTTCCTGATAAAAGTATTTTAATCACCGAAAAAGAAGGAAAACTAATTCATTTTTCAAATGGAAAAAAATCGATTATCGGTAATATTCCGGAAGTTTACCAACGTGGTCAAGGCGGACTTTTAGATATTGAATTACATCCTAATTATGAGAAAAATGGATGGATTTATTTCACTTATGCATCAACTGAAGGTGATGAAAAAGGAGGGCATACAGCTCTAATGAGAGCTAAACTGAAAAATAATTCTTTAACAAATAAAGAACTTCTTTACAAAGGAGTGCCAAACACAACAAAAGGTCAACATTTTGGCTCAAGAATTGTATTTGATAACGAGGGCTACGTATACTTTTCTATCGGCGAACGTGGAGATAGAGACATAAACCCACAAGATATTAAAAGAGACGGTGGAAAAATTTATCGTTTATACGATGATGGTCGAATTCCTGAAGACAATCCATTTGTGGGTGTTAAAGGTGCAAAAACTGCAGTATATAGTTATGGACACCGTAATCCTCAAGGTTTAATTAAACATCCAGAGACTGGTGAAATTTGGGACAATGAACATGGTCCAAGAGGTGGAGATGAAATAAATATCATAAAAAAAGGAGCTAATTATGGTTGGCCTTTAGTTACTTATGGAATTAATTATGGTGGCACTCCCATTACAGACAAAACAGAAATGACTGGAATGGAACAACCTATTCATTATTGGGTACCTTCTATAGCGCCCAGTGGTATGGCCTATATTACTTCTGATAAATATACCAACTGGAAAGGAAGTTTATTAGTAGGTTCTTTGGCCTTTCAATATTTAGAGAGGTTGGTTTTAGACGGCAACAAAGTTATCGCACGTGAAAAATTAATGGATGGGCTTGGCAGAGTTCGCGCTGTAAAGCAAGGTCCTGATGGTTTAATTTATGTGGCCGTTGAAGGAAAAGGAATTTATAAATTAATCCCTATAAAATAAGGGCCAAAATATAAACGCGTTAATCTAACTAGTTTAGATTAACGCGTTTATTATTTCAAATTAGGTCATCTGAAAATCTACGCTCTACCTGCTTCCACAGCCAATTTCACGGAACCATATTTTTTAAGCAATTTTTCAGCTTCTAAATACTCAATACCAAGATCTTCCATTATATAGCGGGTGCCACGATCAACTAACTTATCATTACTAAGTTGCATGTTCACCATTTTATTTCCCTTTACTCTACCAATTTTTATCATTAGGGCGGTAGAAATCATATTTAAAACAAGTTTTTGAGAAGTACCACTTTTCATTCTAGTACTACCCGTTAAAAACTCAGGACCAACATTAATTTCTATAGGAATATCTGCAATTCTAGCAATCGGAGCTCCTGGGTTATTGGTGATTGCCGCAGTAAGTATTCCGTTCCTCTTAGCATCTTCCAATCCACCAATAACATAGGGCGTACTACCGGAAGCAGCGATACCCACCACAACATCATTCTTAGTAATATCATGTTCCATTAAATCTACCCAAGCTTGCTTAGTTGCATCTTCTGCATTTTCAACAGCTTTTCTTATAGCTGTATCTCCGCCAGCAATCAATCCAATTACACGATCATGTGGCATGCCAAAAGTTGGTGGAATCTCCGATGCATCTAAAATCCCTAATCGCCCACTGGTTCCTGCACCAATATAAAATAACCTACCACCCATTTCAAAACGTTTCGCCAATTCATCTACCAATTTGGTTACTTGCGGTATGGTTTTTTTTACTGCAGATGCAACTTTTTGATCCTCCTCATTCATTTTTTGCAGAATGGTCTGGGTATCCATTAACTCCAAATTCTCATGATTAGATGGGGTTTCTGTAATTTTCTTATAATCCATATAATTATATAATTTTTATGTCGTGATTTTTGAAGGGCTTCAACAGTTTGTCTTCAGGTTTCAATTCGGTTATCATTGTATTAATAGAATTGATATCACATGTTTTATATCTATGTTGAGAATTTAACTTCTCAGAAATAGACAATAAAACCGTTTTCTTAGATGCTTTTATGACTGCTTTCTTAATTTGAACAATATCCCAATCAAACTCTGTTAGTCCATATATAGCATCTACATAACCCGTTCCAATAAAACTATAATCGAACCGTACTTCTGAAAGGTGATGAATTGCATTAGCACCAATAGATATTTGCGCTTCTTTTGAAATTTGACCTCCTATCGAAATAACGTTGATATTCGCCTTATGAGATAATTCCATCGCTACAGGTAGACTAATCGTAAAGCAAGTAAGATTTAAATTTTCAGGAATAATACGTGCAAGTTCCATACAAGTTGTACCTCCATCTATAAATATAACCGCACCATCTCGCAACATACTTACGGCTTTTACTGCAATAGCTGCCTTCTCTTCTATTTTATAAATATTGGTATTTCTAGCACTATTGGTCATATAACCCATAGATATAGCACCACCATGAACTTTTCGTAATTTATTATCAGCGTCAAGTTCTTTTACATCACGCCTAATGGTATCAATAGATACATCTAAAGCCTCAGCTATATCTGTGATTAAAATTCTATTATGAAGATCTACCTCATTTAAAATTGTCTGTTGACGCTCCTCTTTAAGCATGAATTCGCTACCTTTTAGTGATATTATGAGCAAATATAGCAATTTTATTCTCTTGCTGTTTTATGTCGTCAATTTAAAATAAACACTATTTAAATATTAATTAACCGCAAATAAATGCAAAATTAACTGCAAAAAACTGCATAAATTAAAAATAACGCATATATTTGCATGATTTAAAAACCTAAAATTTCATTGTCATCTTATGAAAAACGCCGTTAAAGAAACTAAAATCGACATTAGCCATCAACCCATTGGTCAGTTTGAAGAAACACGATTCGAAAAAATTCACAATGTAATCTTTCAAGATTCCAACAAGGCATCTATAGTCGTGGCTCATGAAATTGCAAGTCTAATAAAGAAAAGACAAGGTCAAAAAAGAAATTGTGTTTTAGGCTTAGCAACGGGATCGTCTCCTATAAGAGTGTATGAAGAATTGGTACGCATGCACAAAGAAGAAGGTTTAAGTTTTAAAAATGTGGTTACTTTCAATTTAGATGAGTATCTACCAATGGAGCCAAATAACATACAAAGTTATTTCTATTTCATGCATGAGCATTTATTTAATCATGTAGATATACCTGAAAAAAATATTCATATTCCAGATGGCACCGTGAGTAATGAAGAAACAACGGCATATTGTTTAAGTTATGAACGAAAAATAAAGGAACACGGTGGTCTCGATTTTCAATTATTAGGTATTGGTAGAACGGGACACATAGGTTTTAATGAGCCTGGATCACATTTTAACTCGGGTACTAGGGTTATAACTTTAGATCATATTACACGAGTTGATGCTGCACCTTCATTTTTAGGGATAGACAATGTACCTAGAAAAGCAATTACCATGGGTATTTCAACCGTGAGAAAGGCAAAACGTATTGTTCTTTTAGGTTGGGGTCAGAACAAAGCAGATATAATTAAAAAAACTATTGAGGGTGAAGTTTCTTCGCATGTACCAGCGACTTATTTACAGCATCATGACAATTGTACTTTTGTGCTAGATACAGGGGCAGGTAGCGAACTTACACGTAATAAAACACCATGGTTAGTAGATTCATGTAAATGGAATGAAGATTTAAAAGCTAAGGCAATGGTTTGGCTATGCGAAACCACGGGAAAAACTATTTTAAGTCTAACTGACAAAGACTATAATGATAATGGCATGGCAGACCTTCTAGCTTTAGAAGATTCTTACGACCTTAATATTAAAATGTTTAATAAACTTCAGCATACCATCACTGGTTGGCCTGGTGGCAAGCCAAATGCAGATGACATACATAGACCTGAACGTGCCACACCAGCTAAAAAACGAGTAATCATATTCAGCCCTCACCCAGATGACGATGTTATTTCTATGGGCGGCACATTTGATAGACTTGTAGAACAAGGGCACGAAGTACATATAGTTTATCAGACTTCTGGAAATATAGCTGTTTCAGATACCGACGCTAGAAAATACGCAGAAATTGCTTTGCAGATTCATCCTTCAGATGAGGCTAAAAAAATCATAAAATCTATCACGGATAAAAACGAAACTCAAATAGATTCTGCAGAAGTTCGTAATCTAAAGGGTAAAATTAGACGAGGTGAATCTTATGCCGCAACTAGGTATATGGGATTACAAGATAGTAATGTTCACTTTTTAGATTTGCCTTTTTATGAAACGGGCACCATTAAAAAGAATAATTTATCGGAAAAAGATATTGCTTTGGTTGTAGGTATAATTTCAAAAATAAAACCTCACCAGATTTATGCAGCGGGCGATTTAGCTGACCCACACGGCACACATAAAGTTTGTTTAGACGCTGTATTTACTGCTTGTGAACAACTAAAGTCTGAAGCGTTCATGAAAGATTGTTGGTTGTGGTTATACCGAGGAGCATGGCACGAATGGGATATCAATGAAATTGAAATGGCGGTACCAATGAGTCCGAGCCAAGTATTAAAGAAAAGACATGCTATCTTCTGTCATCAATCTCAAAAAGACGGAGTAATGTTTCAAGGTGATGATTCAAGAGAATTTTGGATGCGGGCCGAAGAGAGAAATCGAAATACTGCTAATAAATATAAAGCGTTGGGCTTATCATCTTATGCTGCAATGGAAGCCTTTGTTAGGCATAAATTTAATTAACAATTAAACTTATTTAAAAAGGCCTATTTTAGTTCTAGAATGGGCCTTTTTTTTATATTATGTCAAAATACACATTTCTCTTACTATTTATAATTCTCTTTAATTCTTGCGGAATTTTCAATACCTATGATAAATTTCCTAAAACAGAATTTAGAGGTGTTTGGATTGCAACGGTCGTTAATATCGATTGGCCAAAGAACGGCAATGATACTTCTGATAAACAGAAAGCCGACTATTTAAAGATTTTAGATTTTTATCATAAAGAAAATTACAATGCAGTTATCGTTCAGGTAAGAACGGCTGGTGATGCTTTTTATGAATCTGATTACGCACCTTGGTCAAGATTCTTAACAGGAGAAGAAGGCACTCCTCCACAATGGAATATCGATATATTGGAATGGATGATTTTAGAAGCCCACCAAAGAGGAATGGAGTTTCACGCTTGGTTAAACCCATATAGAGCAACTTTTGATGAAAATTTCGATGTACTTGCCGAATCTCATGATTATTGCACCCATCCTGAATGGATGGTCCATTATGGTAAAAAGAATTACTACAACCCGGGACTGCCTGAAGTACGAAATCATTTTTCAAACATCATTGCTGAAATTGTATCGAACTACGATATAGATGCCATCCACTTTGACGACTACTTTTACCCTTATAAAATTAAAGATGAAGTCTTTAATGATTCTATAGCCTTTGAAACTTATGCCAAAAAAGACCAGTCAATTGATGATTGGAGACGTAGTAATATCGATTCATTGGTAAAGCAATCGCATGAAACAATTAAGTCATTAAAACCATGGGTTCAATTTGGTATTAGTCCGTTCGGGGTTTGGAAAAATAACTCGACAGACCCAAAAGGTTCAAACACGAAAGCCGGGCAAACTACCTATGAAGATTTATATGCAGACCCATTACTTTGGATGGAAAAAGGTTGGATAGATTATTTGGCACCTCAAGTATATTGGAGTATGGATCTACCCGTAGCATCACACAAAACCATTGTTGATTGGTGGTCAAAAAA
>TARA_R110002074_G_scaffold15733_6_pt1 | contig 10130 bp, 11 predicted proteins | sample TARA_R110002074 | Tara Oceans TARA_R110002074 (sample SAMEA4397215) | marine metagenome | biome: Polar Biome; feature: [MIX] marine epipelagic wind mixed layer (ENVO:01000061); material: water (ENVO:00002006), including particulate matter (ENVO:01000060) such as... | depth 10-100 m
GTCATCGGCTGGAAGCAGTGGACGGACCTTCTGAAGATCCCCGAGTTTTCGGACATGGACTTCGTCGGGTCCGACGATCTGCCATGGCGTGGTATCCAGGCCAAGCGTTGGCTCGGCACCCTGTGGATTCCCCATTCGGGCCTGACCAAAAACACCGGCGTGCGGTTCTGCTACTGGTACCACAAAAGCGCCGTCGGCCACGCCGTAGGCAAGGATGTGAAGACCGACATCACCTGGCACGGCGACCGCGCATCCAACTTCGTCAACAACATGATGAGCCAGGGGGCCTGCCTGATCGATCCGTCGGGCGTGGTGTCCTTGCGCTGCCTGGAAAGCTAGGAGGCGACCATGGCATTCGTTTCGAAAGACCTGAGCGTTCTCAGCTACGCCAACGGCTTCACCCTGTGGCATTACACCACGGTCGATGCCGCCGCCGCCGTGGACAGCGCCGGCTACTTCAACGACGCGGCTCACATGCTGCGGACCGGCGACATCCTGATGGCCAATGTCGACACCGACGGCACGCCGGGTGCCGGCCTGTTCCTGGTCAGCGCCAACGCGGGCGGCATCGTCGACGTTGACGATCTGACCGCCGTCGGCGGCACGGACACCGACTAGTCCTCACCACCCACGCATCACGCTTTGGGGCGCCCTGACATCCTCCGGGGCGCCCCTTTGCGCCTGTCCCCTTCCCCGATCCATCACCGGAGTCTCCGCCATGGCATTAAGTCAGATCGCCCTTTGTTCCCGCGCCTTATTGAAACTGGGCGGCACCACCATCACCTCGTTCGACGAAGGCACGGCCGAGGCCGAAATCGCGGCCAATCTGTACCCTTCCGTACGCGACGCCATGCTGTCCGGCCATCCTTGGAGCTTCGCCACGGCCCAGCAGCGCCTGCCGGTCCTGGCGGCGGAACCGGTCGCCGATTACGCAAAGGCGTTCCAGCTGCCGGCCAATTTCCTGCGCGCCCTGTCGGCCGGCGGCAACGCCCGCGGACACGGCCTGGAATACCGCATCGCCGAACGGCGCCTGCACGCCAACACGGACGACGTGGTCATGACTTACATCTTCCGACCTGCAGAGATCGATTTTCCCCCCTTCTTCGACCAGGCCCTGATCACCCGCCTGGCCGCCGAGTTCTGCATCCCACTGACGGAAAGCACGTCACGGGCCGAGACCTTACACCGCCTGGCCGATCAGGAGTTCCAGCGCGCCAAAACCATCGACGCCCAGCAGGAAACACCGGGGCGGATCGATGACTTCTCTTTGGTGGAGGTGCGCGCCTGATGCCCCGCCTGACAACACATAAATCCAACTTCACCGCCGGCGAGGTTTCGGACCGCCTGCTCGGGCGCAGCGATTTACGGTCCTACGCCAATGGGGCCGCGAAACTGCGCAACGTGGTGATTCAGCCAACCGGCGGCGTCGCCCGCCGCGCCGGCACCCGCTTCGTCGACATGGCCCCGGGGCCCGGGCGGCTGATCGCCTTCGAGTTCAATACGGAGCAGACATACCTGCTGTGCTTTTCCCACCTTCAGATCGACGTCTACACGGATGGCACGAAAACCGCGACGATCACCGCTCCCTGGGCCGAAGCGCAAACCACCAAGCTGGCCTGGGTGCAAAGCGCGGATACCTTGTTGGTCGTCCATCCGGATACAGCACCCAAGAAGATTACCCGCACCTCACATGCCGATTGGCAGATTACCGATTGGGTCTTTGCCGAAACAGACAACCGCATCCATCAGCCCCACCACAAGTTCGCGGCGGCGGACGTCACCCTGGAGCCGACCGGGACCAGCGGCACCATCACGGTCGCCGCTTCGGCCTCCGTGTTCGACGCCGGCCATGTCGGCACACGGTTCCGCATCGCCAACAAGGAAATCGAGATCACCACAGTTGCCTCCGCGACCTCGGCTACGGCAACGGTCAAGGAAACCTTGGCCAACACAAACGCCACAAAAGACTGGGAGGAGCAATCGTTCTCCCCCGTCCGGGGATATCCGGCAACCGTGACTTTCCATCAGGACCGCACGGTGATCGGCGGTTCACGCGATTTGCCAAACCAGATATGGATGTCCAAGTCAGCGGACCTGTTCAACTTCGATCTGGGCGAAGGCTTGGATGATGAAGCCATCGAATTCGCCCTGCTGTCCGATCAGGTCAATGCTTGTTCCGCCGTGTTCTCTGGCCGCCATCTGCAGGTCTTCACTTCGGGTGCGGAATGGATGGTGACGGGTGATCCGCTCACCCCAGCGTCCGTGCAGATCCGCCGACAGACCCGCATCGGCTCGCCCGCAACCCGCTTCGTGCCGCCGCGCAATGTGGATGGTGCCACACTGTTCGTGCCGCGGACGGGGCGTGAGTTGCGCGAGTTTCTGTTCACGGATGTCGAACAGGCCTACCAGTCGCGCGATTTGGCGACCGTCGCTGAACACCTGATCCGTGATCCCATCGACCAGGACTTCGACGCGGGGCGCCGCAACCTGCATTTGGTCATGGCCGACGGCACCATCGGCACATTGACCCTCTACCGGGCGGAAGAAATCATCGGCTGGACCCTGTCCGACACTCAAGGCGCCTTCCGTTCCGTCTGCGCCGTGGGTGACGTGGTCTATCTGCTGACGGAGCGGTCGGCCGGGTATTTCATCGAAGCCTTCGACGACGGCCTGCAGGTTGATTGCGGGCTGTACATCACGGATACCACGCCCAAGGCCGAATGGACCGGCCTGGATCACCTGGAAGGTCACACGGTGAAAATCGTCGCCGATGGAGCGGTTCAAAGTGACGTCAAGGTCGCAGATGGGCGGATTACCCTGAACGTCGCGGCGTCCGAGGTGACGGTCGGGCTTGGCTACACCCATGTCATCGAACCGCTACCGCCGGCGGTTAACGGCTTGCAGGGATCCAACCAAGGTGGGCGCCTGCGCATGATCGCCGCCACCTACCGCCTGAAGGACGCATCGGCCCTTCGCCTGGACACCGGGCGCGGGTTCATCGACGTTCCCTTCCGCGAATTCGGCGACGATCTTTTGGATGCACCACCCGTCGCCTTTTCCGGCGACCGAACGGTGCGCGCCTTCGGCTGGCGGCGAGATGGCACGCAATCCCTGTGGCGCATCGAACAAGACACGCCCCTGCCATTCACCCTGTTGTCCGTGACCGAGGAAGTGAACGTCAACGGCTGAGACTTCCCCATACATTCAAGGAGATCCACTCCATGGCAGAGTTTGCAACCCTTGCCTTGACCACGGCCATCAGCACGGGGCTTTCGGCCGTGCAGCAGCAGGCCGCCGCGAAACAGCAAGCGGCGCAGGTCGAAACGCAGCGCCGGCAGCAGGTCGCACAAATCAACCAGCAGCAGGAGATCGAAACCAAAAAGCGGCGCGAACAGCTACGCCAAGCCCAGGCCGCACAGCGCGCGCGCTTCGCCGGCGGCGGCATCAACGCCAGCAGCGGATCGGCCTCGAGCCTTCTGTCCGGTCTGGCTCGCCAGGTCGATGAGGCCATCGCCGATACCGGCAGCCTGAACAAGCTGCGTATCGACGGCATCAATTCCAGCGCCGCTGCCCAGCGCTCCAGCCTGCTCAGCAAGCCGCGCGAAACCCTGCTCGGCGGATTTTCCGACATCCTGACGGCCGGCATCGGCCCGAAGGGGCTCAATCTATTCGGCAAATAGTTGATGCCACACCCCGCCATGGCAACCAACACCCCATTGCAAGCAACCCGCGCCGCCGTCAGGCGACGACTGCCGAAATTGATCCGCAAGGCGATGACCGACTACGCCGCCTTCGCCGCACAGCCCGCCCCCGATGACGCCAAGGGCTTCGCCGGCCATCAGGCCGCCTGCAAGGCGGCGCTGGCGCATCTCGACGCCGGGGCGAAGTTGCTTACCTGGGCCGAAGGGTCCGGTCCGGATGGCAGTGAAATGGACGACCTCGCCCGCCTGATCAAGGCGGCGGAAGACGCCGTCTCCAGCGCCGACCCGGACAACATCTGATTACCGGCCCTGATCTCCGGCTTCACCGAAACGCAAGATAAAGGAGCCCCCGCCATGGGAGGAATCTTCAGTTCGCCCAAATTGCCACCCGCACCGCCGCCACCCCCGCCGCCGCCGGACCCGGAAGAAGGCGAGCGCGAACGCCGTCTGGAACGCCTGGAGCGTCAGCGTCGCGGCCGCGCCGGCCTGATCACCACGTCGCGCCGCGGTCTGCTGGACGCGCGACCGGATGACGTCGGAGCCGCCGGCTCCGCCGCCAAGACCAAGTTGGGAGAATGACCATGATGGAACTCACACCCGAAGCGGTGATGGCCCGGTATCGACGGGCCCGCGACCGGCGCGCAACCTGGGAGCCCCTGTGGCAGGAATGTTTCGACTTCGCCCTGCCGCAACGGGAAACAGCCTTGGGCCGCACCCAGGGCGCCAGCCGCAAGACCGACCGGCTGTTCGACGGAATCGCCCCCGACGCCGTCGATCAATTGGCCGCCAGCCTGTTGGCGCAGCTGACCCCGCCCTGGGCACGATGGTTCGGCCTGATGCCGGGCACAAAGGTCGAGGACACCCAGCGGGCCGGCCTGTCCCAGGAGCTGGAAACGGCGGCGCAGACCCTGCAGTCCCATTTCGACCGATCCAACTTCGCGGTTGAAATGCACCAATGCTATCTGGATCTGGTCACGGCGGGCACGGCGAGCCTGATGTTCGAAGCGGCCCCGCCGGGCGAGCCCTCGGCCTTCCGCTTTACCGCCGTGCCGCTCAACCAGGTCGCGTTCGAGGAAGACGCTTCCGGCCGCCTCGACACCACGTTCCGCACCAGCCGCCTGACCCGCGCGCAGATCATCGAACGGTTTCCCAAGGCTAAGCTGCCCGATGCCCTGAAAGCTCGCAAACCGGGCGATGGGGAAGAGCCGTCGGCGGATATTCTCGAAGCCCTGATCCCCTCCAAGGGCGGCTTCGATTACATGGCGCTGATCGATCCCGGCGACGGCACGACGGGCGACCAATCGGTGACCGTGTTGAAGACCGGTCGGTTCGAACGCTCACCCTTCATCAATTTCCGCTGGCTCAAGGCGCCCGGCGAAATCTACGGCCGCTCGCCGGTGATGAAGACCCTGCCCGACATCAAGACCGCCAACAAGGTCGTCGAACTGGTCCTGAAGAACGCGTCGATCGCCGTCACCGGCATCTGGCAAGCGGATGACGACGGCGTGCTGAACCCCGCCAATATCCGCCTGACGCCGGGCACCATCATCCCCAAGGCCGTGGGTTCCGCCGGTCTAAAACCGCTCGAGGCCCCTGGGCGCTTCGACCTATCACAAGTCGTGCTCCAGGATCTGCGGGCCGGCATCCGCCGCGCCCTTTTGGCGGACCGCCTGGGCCAGATCGAGGGGCCGCGCATGACGGCGACGGAGGTACTGGAACGTGTTGCCGAAGTTTCGCGCCTGTTGGGGGCGACCTACGGCCGGCTGCAGTCAGAATTACTGACGCCCCTGGTGACCCGGGGATTATCGATCCTGATCCGCCGGGGCGAGGTGCCGGCCCTGCGCATCGACGGCCAGGTCATCGACCTGGAATACAAATCGCCGCTCGCCCGTCATCAGGCCCAGCAGGACGTGCAGGCGACGCTGGCGTTCCTCGACGGTCTGGCACGTCTGGGGCCGCAGGCACTGGCCATCATCGATGTCCCCCAGGCCGCGCAGGCCCTGGCCGCCGCCTTCGGCGTGCCGTCCAAAATACTGAAAGATCTCGACAGAAGAATTGAACCAGCAACCCCACTCCCGGCCGACGATATACCGCCGACGGCAACCGGTGACAGCGGCGGCGGGCTCGCGGCGCTTGCGTCGGCCCTGGGTGCAACACTGCCGTCTTCCCCGACGACAGGGACCGCATGATGACCACCCCTGAAGTCGAATGGCCTTGGCGACCTGAAGATCTCGCCGCGCCCACCACGGACAGGACCACCACAGTGACGGGCGACCGTACCGCGCAGCTGGCTGCCAGATGCTTTCGCGGTGCCGACGGCGTGGCACTGCTGGCCTATCTGAGGGCGCTGACCCTGGACCGCGCTCTCGCCCCCGACGCAACCGATGCCGCACTGCGCCATCTCGAAGGACAGCGCCAGCTGGTCCGCCACCTCATCCATCTCATCGACCTGGGCCGCGCCGGCCCGGACGCTTCCCCCGCCCCGAAAGGAGACGACGCATGACCAATCCTCAACCCCTGCCCGTGTTGCCGGAAACGCCCGAGGAAACGCCGCCCACCGGCGGCGCCGACGCCGAGGCCTCCGCGCCGACGATGGATGCGGCAGCACCCGACTACCTGCCGCCCAAGTTCTGGGATGCGGAGGCGGGCCAAATCCGCGTCGAGGATCTGGCCCGGTCCTATGCCGCCCTGGAACGCCGCCTGGGTGCGGCCGGCGGCGACACCGTGCCCGAAGACCCGGCCGGCTACCAGATCGAGCCGGCCATGGAAGGGTTGACCGCCGACACAGAAGTCAACGCCCGGCTGATGGAGGCCGGCTTCACCCAGGCCCAAGCGCAATTGGTCTATGACCTGGCGGCGGAAAAGCTCGCCCCCTTGGTCCGCGACCTGGCCGCCGAAACGGTGCAGGGCGAACAGCGCCGCCGCCTGACCGAGCATTTCGGCGGCGCCGACCGCTGGCAGACGGCGGCGGCGCAGATCGATGCCTGGGGTCAGGCCAATCTGCCGGCACCGGTGTTCGAGGCGCTGTGCAATTCTTACGACGGCGTGCTGACCCTGCACCGGATGATGCAGGACGGCGAACCGCAACTGGTCTCGGGCGCGGCGCCCGCACCCTCGGGCCGATCAGAATCGCAACTGCGCCGCATGATGCAGGATCCCCGCTACTGGCGCGATCACGACACGGCCTTCGCCGCCGAAGTCCGACGCGGCTTCGAGGATCTGTATCCCGACGAGGGGTGAGCGCGTCTCCTTCCGCTGCTCCCCCTCATTCTCGGGACGGGGCGCCGGCTGCCTGTGCTCCCTTCAGGCGCCGGCGCCCCGACTTTTTCACCGCTCACATATTATGTATGAGGAAACACCCCATGCGCGGTCTGCTATCTCCCTTCGCACCCAATGGCGCGAGGACGCACAACCAAGCCACGTTCTTCGGCCCCCGTTCGGGGTCCACGCCACAGACCCGCGCCTTGCGCCACCTGGATCGAGTCAAAGTGGCGAGCGAATTCCGCCATGTCGCCACGGGTGCCGGCGTGTTCCCGCGCGACACCCAGAGCAACGCAACAATTCAAGGAATCAAACTTGAGGGCGCCAAGGCGGACCTTCTGGAACAGGCGTTAAAGGCCCGTGACCAAACGGATCTGGAACACCTCGATGCCGCCCTCAAGCGCCGGGACACCCTGTTCAGCGGCCCCGAAAAAGATTTCCTGAAAGGCGTCGCCGAAGACCGGTTCGACGACATAAGCGATGACCGCTTCGAAGACCTTGCCGCGGAAGGTCTTCGCATCTTGGGACAGGCGCCCTTCCGCGACACCGAAGACGACATGGGAAATGACGTTCTCACCGGTAAAATAGGTGCCGCGCAGCCCCCCGCGCCGACGGCGACAGGATCTGAACAGAGCGCGAAACCATCCACGACCTCCCGAGAATTCGAAATCAAAGACACGATTGAGCGCCCGGAAAAACCGCCGGAAATCTACGCTGATAAGGAAAAGGCGGTCCGGGTCATTCTCAAACTCATGCGAGGAGACCTCGATCTTTCGCCGCCAACTCAGGACTCCCCGAACGGTTCCGAGAGAGCAAAGATATTGACCATCGACAACTTTCAATTGGAGCTCCATGCGGCGACCCTTTACGGCGAAGCCGCGGGCATGACGCCCGGCAAGCTGACAACCTTCCAACGGCGCGTGGCGCAGGATGGATCATTGGACGATGTGCAGAAGGCGACGCTTCTGACCCGAGCTCGGGAGTCCGCGGCCGGCAGGCGTCTCGAAACTCTGGATCGCAGGGAGCGGTCCAACCAAGTCCACCAAGATCTGTTGCGCCTGGACGCCTATCGGACGGAACGCCGGAAGATGGAGCAGCTGCTCGGCGGCGCAGCGGTGATGCATGGCCTCAGCAAGGGGCCCAAGCCCGGGACTTCGCTAAAATCCGGAATCACGGGCGCGGCGTCCGACGCGGCGGGCGGCATTGGTCAGGCCGGTGCCGCCGACAAGACACGGAAAGAAGAGGAAAAATAGGTTGCGGTCTTTGGCCTGCGCGCCCGAAAATATGGGATGCCTCGCCTATTCAGATGTTTCGTGGCCACCGGCTGGCTTTTGGGCGCGATATGCCTCGCCTCCCTGCCTGCCAATGCCGTGCCCGGATCGTCGCCAAGCACACCGGACCTTCGCAAGATCGATCCGGCATTGGCACTTATTAAACGCTTTGAAAATAGCGCCTTGTGGGCCAGTGAATGGCCGCATGCCCCAGGCTTTTCACCGATCGATGGTGTCGTGAAGTTTCCCGGGTCTGTCTACTTTGATTTTCTCAGTGATCGTCGAGACGTTTACGAGGACCCCTGGACCACCGAGTTTCTGAAAAAGACCATGCCGGAGATTTCACGCATCACCGGTTTGTCGTTTCTCGACCTGGCCGTGCCGCAGGGCGCTGAAATGGCAATCTTTGTTCGGGTCACCTCGAACAAAGCCCTTCGGGAAGACATGGTCAATTTCGGAATGGACCCCCGCGCTGCGGATAATGCGAGCGGCCCCGCAATATGCAATCACTGGCTCGCGTTGGATTATGACGGGCGCCTGAAATTCACCTATGTCTTCGTGAAATCGGAGTTCCCGCCCGAATTCCGCCGGCACTGCATCTTGAAAAATGTGATGGCCGCCTTGGGCTTGGGGGTAGCGGACCGCACCCCCCGGACAGACCCGGCCGAAATTTCAAGGCGTCCGTTCCCGGCACTCACGCTTGATGACAAAATTCTTTTGCGCACCCTCTACGATCCACGAATCACCATAGAAATGACGGGAACCACCGTGACCGACACGGCGCGACGGATCATTCCGGAACTTCGGAACGCGGCATTTGAACGCGGGCAAACCGCGCTCTACCAACGCTAATCCCCATCGACGCCCGCCGGTTCAGGTCATGCCGGCCAGCAGGGCATCCAGCGTCCGCGTCATGCGGTCCAGGTCGTGATCTTCGGACAGGCGGTGGCCGCCGTTCTTGATCAATTGCACCTCGACATCGTCCGAGGTGAGTTGTTCCTGTATCCGCAGGCTGGTCCGCCAGGGCACGTCGTCGTCCTGCAGACCGTGGATCAGGCGCACGGGAATATCCAATTCGATGGGACCGTCCAACAGCAGCCGATTCCAGCCGTCGTCGATCAAGGGCTTGCAGATGCGGTAAGGCTGCTGGTCATCATAGCAATTCGGCAAGTCCACGTAGCCGTCCCGTTCCATCTGCGCCTTCTGTTCGTCGGTGAAAGCGTCCCACAGCAGATCGCGGGTAAAGTCGGGTGCGGCGGCAAGACCCAGAAGGCCCCGGATTCGCGGTTTCCGCGCCAACGCCGTCAACAGCATGATCCAGCCGCCCATGGACGAGCCGACCAGAACCTGGTCGCCCGTGGTCAATTTATCGAGCGCGGTGACCGCGTCGTCGGCCCACTGGCCGATCGAGCCTTCCTCGAAAACCCCGGAAGACTGCCCGTGTCCCGTGTAGTCAAAGCGCAGGAAAGCGCGGCCTTGGGCGCGGCAATAGGCCTCAATCGCCAGCGCCTTGCCCCCCGTCATGTCGGATTTGAACCCGGTCAGGAAGACAACGCCGGGAGACTTGCCAGCCATTTGATGGTAGGCAATAGTCCTGCCGTCACCACATTCCATGAATTGCGGCGGAGTGTCGGGTGCAACGTCTGGGCCTGAAGACATGATCGGTTTCCATCCATGAACAAGATGCCGGAACATACCACCGGCGGCGGTGAAAGCGAACGCGCCCAATCCGCCCAGGGAATGGCCGCCCAGGGAATGGCCGCCCAGGGAACGGCCGCCCAAGGGATGGCGGGCGAAGGCCGCCTGGCGACCGTGCTGCAGGTTCTGCCGGCGCTGGGTGCCGCCGGCGGGGTCGAGCGCGGCACGGTCGAAATCGCGGGTGCGGTGGTTCAGGCTG
>TARA_R110002074_G_scaffold131379_3_pt1 | contig 10125 bp, 13 predicted proteins | sample TARA_R110002074 | Tara Oceans TARA_R110002074 (sample SAMEA4397215) | marine metagenome | biome: Polar Biome; feature: [MIX] marine epipelagic wind mixed layer (ENVO:01000061); material: water (ENVO:00002006), including particulate matter (ENVO:01000060) such as... | depth 10-100 m
TGATTGTGACACATTAATGGCAATATGCAATCCTTCGTTGCCTGATGCAAACAAAGTATTAGTAGGGTTAATTCAAGAAGAAAAAAACATTTTGCCTGCTTTGGCAAACAGTGATATTTTAGAACGTGTTAAAAGTATTGCATTAGAGTATTTAAATAATGTTGATTCAGGTTACTACGGAAAACTAAAACCCTTACTTACATCACATATAGACTATGCAGGTGCCTGGTATAACAATCAAAAGATATACGAGCACCAACCACCACATAATCACATAGGACATAGTATTGTAATTGTTGTATTTCCGCATGTTGTGATCAATACGCCTATACCTTATGAACGTAATGATTCTAATAAAGCAGGCCTACTAACTTTTTATCATTCAGGCAACTTAAATGATGGCTTTGGCAAGTCTACAACTACTATAGAGCCTAAAACAGGAGATGTATATGTATTTCCAGCAGACTTAATGCATGGAACTTTACCCATATACAGCGAAGAGGATTCTAGGTATAGTATCAGTTTTAACCTGATATTTTCCGAAAAAGCAAGAAAAGATTTATCTAAAATCGTTAAAAAACAGTAACTTAAAAGTACCTTTTTAGGTTGACAAACTCGTATATTCTGCTATAATGTTTACTTAATTGGAGTATTCATATGGCCACACATGCTATGATAGACATAGAAACACTAGGTACTAAGCCTAATGCAGTTATATTATCTGTAGGAGCAATTAAGTTTGATCCCTTTAACAGTAATGAACCGCATGATGGTAAACACTGGCGTTTAGATGTTGATGCTCAAACAGAAATAGACCGAGAAGTTAATGAAGATACATTGGCTTGGTGGGCAAAACAAGATCCTGAAATACAGGAAGATGCATTTGGTGAATCTGGAAGAACTGATGTTTATCAGTTTATGAAGGAACTAAATGGTTGGCTCACAGGGTGTGAGGCTGTTTGGTGTCAAGGTCCTCAGTTTGATATGGTTATATTAGAAAACTTCTTTGATGCGTTTGGACATCATAAAAATTGGTTCTACTGGCAGATTAGTGATTGCAGAACACTATTCAAGATCATGCCTAGAGATCCACGTAAAGATATCCAACAAAACTTACATAATGCCTTAGAAGATTCTAGGTGGCAGGCAGTATGTGTACAGAAGTTCTTTAAGGACTTCAATGTGCTACCTAGGTAGTGAGAGTATGTACGAATGGTCTTTCGTAAATTGGGTTGGACATAGTCCTGTAAATTCCCTAAGTGGACTACATACTCACACGTTTTTTTGCTCCGTTCGTCTAGTGGTTAGGACACCGGGTTTTCATCTCGGCAACAGGAGTTCGACTCTCCTACGGAGTACCACTAAATAATAGTATGAGTCAGTATACAGAAAAAATTAATAAAATTGCTGAAGATTTTAAACTTATAGAAGAGTACGAAACTTGTTCAAGTCTACTTGCTCAAAATGGCTGTATGATTATTACTTATAGGCATGGCGGATATACAATCTCAACAGGAGATAAAGGTGGCGAGTATAACGGGTATAAGTTAGGGCCAAACGAAACAAAAACTATACCATCATACGAAGATTACTACTTAAAACTAAAAAAGCAATACGGAGATAAAGAAGGCAGAACTTTTTTAGAAACGTTAGGCGAGTGGAAGAAGCAACTAAATAATTATATTGAAAGGAAATTTAAATGATTTGGGTAGACATTCACGGGCAACTTAAAAACAAACAACAAGTTATTGAAATCTCAGAGCAAATACTTAACGACTACTTACCTAAAACACAAACAACTAAGTTTGTAGATGTATATGTAAACACAGTAATTGATGATGATTGTGCAGGTCTGTGCTCCGGAGATAAGCATGGTGCAGAGATTGAGATTGCTAGAACATCATATGGCCAACGTTATACATATCCAGAAATGCTTAGAACTTTGTGTCACGAACTTATACATGCTAAACAATTCTTAAAAGGCGAACTGCATGGAGTAAACATGAACCGTTGGTATAAGAAAGATTTTTCAGAAGTTTCTTATAGAAAACTTCCATGGGAAATGGAAGCATACGGTAGTGAAAGATGGTTATTTAAAACATTTTTCAGAGACGAACTTAGATTAGATTAATAAATATGAGTATGAATATAGAAGAAAAAATAAAACAGCAAATAGCAGATTCGACTATCCTATTGTATATGAAGGGAACTCCTTATCAACCACAATGTGGTTTTAGTGCTAGAACAGTACAGGCACTTATAGAATGCGAGGCGGAGTTTGCGTATGTGGATATATTAGAAAATCCTGAGATTAGATCAACACTACCTAACATTAGCGATTGGCCTACGTTTCCTCAACTATTTGTTAAGGGTGAATTAATGGGCGGATGCGACATTATAACAGAAATGCATACTGCCGGCGAACTTAAAAAAGCATTACAATAAGCATGGAAATAAATTTAGTAGAACCAAAGAATACAGCATTGCACACAGTTGCAAACATAGATCCTTTTGATGACAAAGATATAAATTGGGAAGAGCGTGAAGCACAAATGTTCCAACTCATGAAAGATAGGTTTGGTATAGGTCTTGCTTCTCCACAATTAGGCACCAACCATAGAATGTTTACAATGACGTTGTCAACGGGCGAGAACATAGGTGTTTACAATCCTGAAATAATAGAGTTTAGTAAAGAAACAGTTGGCATGGAAGAAGGCTGTTTAACATTTCCGTTACTATATTTCATAGTAACAAGACCAGAAAAAGTAAAAGTAAGATTTCAAACAGCAGATAAAGAAGTAGTAGAGGATTGGCTAGACGGCATGGATTCAAGATGTTTTCAACACGAGTTTGATCATCTACAAGGTAAATTATTTTTAGATTATGCAAGTGATATGAAATTACAACGTGCAATGAAAAAACGCGACAAGCAAATTAAAATTTTACAAACAGACTTAGCCTTGCGTAAAATTGAAAATGAGTCTTAACTATCCATTCTGGGTCAACAACTTTGATAGAGTAAGAGACCATAAACAAAACTTTCCACTAGCAAGTAAAATATTCGAATATCCTACAGCATTCTGGTACGGCGAACGTAACGGAAAGGAAATGAAGGCTCTAGATAAAAGTTTAAAAAGACTTTTTAAAAGATCGTCACCTCAGTTGCCTGTGCTAGTTTGTTATAATTTACCAAACAGAGACATAGGACAATACAGCAAAGGCGGAGCAAAAACAAAAGAAAGTTATCTAAACTTTATAGAAAGTTTTGCTACAGGCATTGGCGATTTATCACCAATAGTAATCTTTGAGCCTGATGCATTACCTCACTTAGGTGAGATGGAAAAACAAGATCGAGAGTACAGACTCGAACTTATGAAAGAAGGTTTAGAGATATTTACAAGACTGTCTAAGGCTCATGTTTACATAGACATAGGGCATAGCAATTGGTTAAGTCCTTTAGAAGCAAGTAGTTTAATAGGTTCTGTTACAAATGAGTATGTAAGAGGCTTTGCAGTCAATGTAAGCAACTACAGAACGTCTAAGGAGTCTTTAAACTGGAGTTTAAAGGTATGTGAGTACAGCAAAGACTTACATTTTGTAATAGATACTAGTCGTAATGGTAACGGTCCTCATGGTAATGATTGGTGCAATCCTCCGGGAAGATCATTAGGAACACCGCCTACTTGTGATACAGGTCACGAAAAATGCGATGCTTTTTTATGGGTTAAAGTGCCTGGCGAAAGCGACGGCAAGTCTAATGGCGGACCTAGAGCAGGAAGGTTCTGGGGAGAAATGGCTGACGAACTAGTAAAGAATACTATTTGGATTTCTTAGTTCTTCGTTCAATACTTCTTTGCCTGTATGCTTTGTAAAATGAAACATTCTAAAATCATTACCGTCGCAACGTTCAAATTCTTCTCTGTTTCTCACTAACGTATTAAACTCTGGTTGGTATCTAGCAACATCAATATTCTTATACATTGTGATAAAGTTAAACATTGTTTCGTCACATATTTCTAATGCAAAGGTACCTGCTTTACTATATACTTCTTTGATTGTGTTTAAGTAATCCATTTTCTTCCACACATCTTTTGTTAAAGTTATCACACCATTGTTGTTTTGCCATATCATTCTATTAGGTGTAAAGTTAAACATCTCACATAATTTTTCTGTTTTATTATGTATTCCCATTCCCGGTAAAGGCTTAGTGTAATGTATTGCACATTCTACATCTAAAAAGTTTTCTTTTAATTTTTGATTAGGCGTGCCTTTATGAATTACATCAAAGTCAATGTATGTTAGTTGATCATATGTTTTAAAATATTCTTCGAACAACATAAACTTAATATTAAATATGTCGTTATGGCCTAGCATAGGCATAGAGTATTTAGAAAATAGTTGTTTGCAATGCGTAGCATCGTTTACAAAATTATAATCGCTATCAAAATATTCTGCTAACTCTTTATGTTTTTTAACAGACAGATCAATATAGTCTTGTGTATATTGTTCGTATATTTCTGGAACGTAAGCACCTGAAAGGTTGCTCCATGGGATGTAAAATGTAAAGAATCCGTGCATGTAAGTATTTAACTTACTTTTAACTTACGCCTGAAGGGTCTTGGTCCTTCTGCATTTCATCATCAAACTCTTTATCAGACATGCCATCAACTTCTACCTCTTGTGGGCCAGCAGTATCTGGTAATGCAGGAACTTCTAAAGAATTTTCTAAGTAATGTTTTGCATCACTAATGTATCCTTTACTTTTAGTAATCTTAGCCTGCCACCAATGCGGAAAGTCTGAATCAGGAAGTTCATCTAACATTTTAAATAGTTCTACAGCATATTTGCCTATTTGATAAATGTCTCGCCTAACCATGTCTCTTTCGTTATCAACATGACCTACGGCAAGTTTTTCAACTGACCCTGCATCTTTTTCAGTTACGATGCCTGCTAATTTTTGTATTCTTTCTATATCGTTCATGTAACTATTTATCTTTAAACAGATTATTTAATTTCTTTATAAGCATTTTAATCTCATTTCTTTGGTTGTATAATGTTTGGTTATGTTGTAGCATATCTAGACTTTCTTTGCTGTTTAAACGGTCTTGTAGTTGCTCTAAGGGCATGGCACATATCTCATCTATAAGTTTAAAGTAACTATTTAAACATGCTTTATACGAACTATTATCAATTACTGTGTCAAAAAAGTTATCCCAACAATGATATCCTAAGTCTGAAAGTATAGTTGAATAATTAGGTATACCAAATCCTATAAATGGCACACCATACGCAAAATTCTTATATGTTTTTTCTGTTAAAAAAGAGTTGTCTAATATTTTTAAATTCTCATCAAACATACAACTAGAATCTAATCTTCTATGTGTTTCCATAGGCATGTTTATGCCTCCAGTATCAGTAACATAAGTATCAAATATCCATTCCTTGTCTCCTTCTATGCTATCGTATATTTCTTCTTTGATATGTTCATCGTCAAGCACATAAGATATATCATCTGCCACGATAGCAATAGTTTTTTCAAAGTCATAAAAGTTTCTAGTTTCATTTATATCAAAATGCCATGAATAATGTGATTGCTTATCATATCCTCTAGACCTCATAAAGCCATTAGCAATAACTCTTAATAGTCTAGGTCTTTTCATAAAACATATTAGATGTTTTTCAAGTTGACGAGGTTTAATTTCTCTAAACAAATTTTTATCTGTTGCATGATTATGAAATGCTGAAGCAAACATATCATAATGTATTACTTCAAAGGGACAATAAAATTCCTCTTTGAAGTTATCTATTGCTGATTGTGATGTAACAATCTTTACCTTATTTGCAGGAACGCCTCTATTGGCCATTTGAAATAGTAGTTTGTAATAATTTAATCCTACAAAGTCTTCAAGTGTTGTATCTATAACAAGTATAGAAGTAGAGCACCAGCCGTCAGGTCTTGCTAATTCTAGAGCAATAAAATCTAAATGCCCGTTTTCTAAATTAGATACTGCATCTAATGATAAAAAGTAAATAGTGTTCTTATTTAGATCAGCCTGATATGTAAAACAAATATCTTCATTTGGTATGCAATATTCTAGTTTATAACGTTTAAGTTGACCCCAAGCAGACTTACCCTCAGTAGAATCATCTGAACTGAAAAATTCATTATAGATATTAATCGTCATAATTGTATTTAAACAGAATGTTTAAATATTAGTATTTAGAGTGGCTTAACTACTTGCATCTGCTAAGGTAATCTTTGTAATCCATTTGTTGATCGTCTGCTGAACGTTTCATTGGACTACCTGTTTCCATTTCTGTCTCTTTTCTCCAATCTGCAAAACTTAGTGGACTACCGTCAGTATAAACTGTACAACCGTTTTTCATCATTGTTCCGGCTTCTTCTAAGCCTGATAACTTACGCAATCTATTTAGATCGTCTGCTAGTTCTTGATCTGGCTCGCCTTGGTCTTTCCAATCTGCATCATCAACTAGTTGTTCTATGTAACCTTGAACAATAGAATCTCTGTCATCGTCCATGTGTAAATTGTGATCCATTGCATACTCAGTCATTTCCTGATCAAGTTGTTCCATGCTCATGCCTAAAACTTCTGCTAGGTCTTCTTCACTGTTTTCGTATGCAGTAATCAATCTGTCGTATTCTTCTTCTTCACGGCTTTGTTCTGCTTGTGGATCAAAACTTTCTTGCTCTAGATCATCTTCTTTGACGCAGTTATTAACACGTTTGCCTTTGTTCTTTCCTGTTCCAGGTTGAGTGCCATCTTTCTTGTAACCGTCCCAACAATCTTTAGCACCTGCTTCGTCCACAGCACCCTCTTCCATTTCTGGTTCTTCCATTTCTGGTTCTATAAGGTTGTTTTGAACTAATATATCTTTAGTCTCATCATCAAGTGCCCAGTCTGGTGGATTATCTTCACTATCTTCCCAAGCACTAATTATTGCTTGTTCTATATCATTTTGATCATCTACATATTTTGAAACTTTATCGTAGAATGCTTCTGCGGCATCCATTCCTGAATCTTTTACTCTGCCTTCATCAACTTCGTAGTCGCTTCTAATGTCTGATAGGTCAACTGATTCTTTAGATTTATCTCTTGGATGAACAATGTCATCCATGCCATCTAATTCTGTTGGTTCAGGTTTCATGTCATCCATAGGTTCACTATCGTCACCTGCTACTAGATCCATTTCTTTAATTGACTTCTGAACAATTTTCATAACAAACTTTTTGTCATTATCGTCTAGAGATAACAAAGTACCTTCTTTATATCTATCACTTAGTTTGTCAATTATCTTACTAAGTTTTGTACTTACTGCTAAACTGTTTTCATCTTTTGGATCTATTCTTTCATTGATCTCTGATAGTAACGCCGCTGGTGACTTCATAAGTTCTTGTATAAATTGTTCTCTTTTAACGTCTGGATCGTTAGGATCTACTTCCTCAGGAAACCTATTAGCAACACTCATCTTAGTTGAACTCTTGCTTGGCTCTAAGAATAAAACCTTACCAGGATTTACCTCTGTTTCAAATTCTACAGGTGCATCTTCTTGAACTTCAAGTCCTGCCATTTTTCTTAATATGTTTAGATCTTCACTCATTTTTTCGCCTACTATCTTTTTGTATACTAAATCAAATACTTGGTTATTCATTTCCCCAAATTGTTTAGTAAAAATTTGTTTTGCTGACTCCTCGTCAGGTGCATTATTCATTGCCATTCTAAAAGCACTTGCACTAGAAACCTCTTCCATATCGTCCAATACATTATTTATTGGAGCAATATAACCTCTTACACTCATTGGTTGAGGATCTCTCTTATATGTATTTATCATCTGATAATACTTTGCTCGAGCTTCTCCGCGGACAGTCATGTCTAATCCTGTCTCAGGATCTAAATTATTCATTGGAAAACGTTGTAAAACATCTTTTTCGCCAACTGCAAAAAATATTTCTACTTGTTCTGGATTAAAAGAATCACTCATCTCTTTGAAGTTTGCTTCATAATCCATGTTATGATAAGGCCTATTTGCAAGTAATACTCTACTAGGATCAATACCATGTGCCTTAGCAATCATTCTTTTTTCTTCAAAACTAAATGGTGATTTGCCTGGCTCTACTTTATTTGATGTGCCAATATATACATCAGCACCTGGAAATTGGTTTTGCAACGAATCAAATACTTTTACATGATGTGAAAGCATAGGTTGAAATCTGCCTGGATATATAACTATCTTTTTCATACTACTATTTATCAGTATGGTCGCCAAAGGCTAAGTTCGCCTATTTCAATATGCTGTGGTAGATTAATAGCATGTGCAATTTGTTCTGCACATTCTGGAGCAGTAAGCATATTAGCATCTACACCTTCTGTCATTTTTGATTCAACATAGCCTGGATTAACATTAATCATTCTGCACTTTCTGTTGCCTTTAAACATTAATAAAAATGCTTGATGACTTAGTGCGGCCTTGTGTGCAGAGTAACCTGAAGCATTGCCACTTATACCTGGATACTTACTAAGACTGCTAATATTTACTATTGTTTTAGATTTATCTCTTGCCCAAAACTTCCATAGTCTATTTAAAATATTAACCTGTGCTAAACTGTAATATGCATTATTGATAAACACATCACAGTCTAAAGAACCTTGTACTATTTTTTCTATAGTGATGTCATATTTTATATCGTAACCGTTTGAACGACTAAAGCATACAACTTCATGTTCTTGTGACAGTATGTCGTATAGTGCCTTTCCTATTCCGCTAGTGTGTCCTGTCAGTGCTATTTTCATATCTTACTCCTACTATGTGGTATCTGTTGTCGTCTCCATAATTTACTGCTGTATGGAAACCTGATGTGTTTACAAAATAACTTTTGCCTTCTTCTAAATGAAAATGTTTTACGCCTACTTCTTTTTCGTTTGTAGGAGCATGTAAGTAAAAGGCTAAAAATGCCCTCTCATTTGTTTTAACTGGTATGTGTATTCTAATATTATCTTTGTTGTCTATACTGTCCATGTGAACACTATATGTTTGCTTTGGTGCAATTTTTAGTAATCGCCATCTATAATAATGAGGATATCTTTTAAACAATGCTTCAACACTACTGTCTATAAATGCTTTATTAGTTGTAGAATAATAACGTTCTGGCCACTCAAGATCTTTCATTTTTCCTATGCTACATGACCAATCGTTGTCGCCAGATACACTTGTAAGTGATATTTGATTTTTATCTAATAGGTTATATTCAACAAGAACAGAATACAAGTCCTGCCAAATTTGATGCGTATCTATTTCGTCTGCAAACTCTACTAATCCCATGCAACCATTTTAAACTGTTCCGGTTCAACTCCAAAAAAATCTGACTTCCATTTGCTTTGTGCAAAAAAGTCTAGTCCATGCCATTCATCCTTTCTTTTAATAAGTGTCTGTGCGGCATCGTCCCAATCAGTATTTAACACAATTTTTTCAATTTTTTCTTGTTTTGCGGCTACCTTTTCATATTCAAAATCATCCCACTCAAAGTGAAATACTTCAAACACATGTGGGTAGGATACATAGTCTATACTTACATCTATTCCCCATTTAGGACGCATTTGTGTTATCTTATGTATAAGCGGTAAACCTTCAGCATGTGCCATTAGTTGCTCTAATGCATAGCCATGGTATCCTTTGCGTTCGTATAAGTCTGCATGATTTAAATGCACACCACCTACACTTGCTTCTGTATCAATGAACCAATCTTGTTTAAGACTGTTACGCCATCTAGTATTACCTACGAATGCATTATTTTCTTCAGCATACAGTTTCTCTAGTGGAGTTAAGTCGTAACCGTTTTGATCAAAGTTAGCAAGATGTCTGGCATGCGGAATGAATCCGATATCTATTGCTGTGCCCCAAGTAGGGCGAGGATTTAGTTTGTTTTCAGTGCTGGTTAGTTTCATCTACCATTTACGACATGACCAATAACGTGCTTTTGTTTTTGGTCCAGGACTATCACAGTTGTGTCTTGCTCTGAAACTCTTTCTGGCTTTAGGATTGTTTTTACGAATCTTCATTGCTTTGCCTTTAACACTACTTCCGCCGTGTCCAAAGTTTACTTTTTTA
>TARA_R110002074_G_scaffold23076_7_pt1 | contig 10116 bp, 15 predicted proteins | sample TARA_R110002074 | Tara Oceans TARA_R110002074 (sample SAMEA4397215) | marine metagenome | biome: Polar Biome; feature: [MIX] marine epipelagic wind mixed layer (ENVO:01000061); material: water (ENVO:00002006), including particulate matter (ENVO:01000060) such as... | depth 10-100 m
TAAAATTAATATTATAAGTTAATCTATTTTAGTTTTCTAGCTCTGAATGACAATTTAGAGAGAAATTAGTTCTTTAAATTTGAGAAAAGAGTAATTATATCAATAGTATATAATGAAGACTAAAAAAAATAAAAAAAATAAAAAAAAAGTTAAACGAGCAGTTGCTATATTACACCCCGACAAACACTATTCTAGAAAAAATCGTGTTAAAGGTAGAGTGAATTTTACACAAAAAAGTAATAAGTTATATATTAATTATAATATACAATATTTACCAAACGGTTATCACGGTTTTCATATTCATAAATATGGAGATTTAACAGAAGGATGTAAAACAGCAGGACCACATTTCAATACTTATAAAAAAAATATACACGGAGGACCAAAAACTAAAATAAAACATAATGGTGATTTAGGAAATATTTATAATATAACACCTACTACGAGTGGAACTAAAATTGTATCATCTAAAATATTAAATCTAAATAAATCAAATAAAAATTCTATAATAGGTAGAAGTATCATAGTTCATAAAGATAGAGATGATTTAGGTAGAGGAGGAAACCTAGAATCATTAAAAACAGGAAATGCAGGAGCTAGATTAGCATGTGGTGTTATAGGAATTTCAAAATAATTATATAATATAATTATTTCAAAATAATTATATAATTATATTATATAATTATGGATGGCGGTTTAGTAGTTTTAATAATAGTGGTAATAGTAGTAGTGTTATTTATGTTAACTGCGGCGGGCGGAAGTAGTTCACAAGGAGGGGGTGGTGGTAGTAAAAAAGGTAAATTTGGTGTAGTCGGTTTAGTAGTAGCTCTTTTTGCTATTTTAGGATTAAGTAATTATATTCAACGTATTATGTAAAAAAAATAAAATGGTGCAACAAATATTTATAAAATAGCATATAATGCGATAAATAATATAGAGCGACCAAATTATTTATCTAGAAACAAGAATTCTTCAGCTGATTTAGACGAATCAGCAAAACCAAAATTTACACGCTCTGAAACGGGCAAACCTTATTGATTTATTATGGACATTTTGTCCCATTTTAAATCTTCAAGGGTGTAAAAGATAATTTTAATATTTATAATCTTTGTACCAGAACAGGAGATTATCAATTACTAAGAGATGGATCAGATGATCAACCTGATTTTAGTTATAAATATCCAAATGACGAGATAAAAACACTATTTAAAGAAGAATAATATTTAAAAATAATTTGTTTATTATTTTTAAATGTGGTTTTATACAGCAATTTTTAGTTTAGTTATTAATACTATTAATATACCATTTGACAATGGTGCAAACATAATCGGTTCGAGAAATAGTCCTAAGGTATTAACAAAACACTTAGATTTTTTAAATATAAGTAAAACATATGATATAGATACAAATAATTTTATAACAAATATTTTAAATGATGGATACAATGCGGTTTTTAAAACCATGTCCGATGGGAAGATGCCACTTATTTTAGGCGGAGATCATACAGTAGCTATATCTAGCATTTTTGCGGTAAATGATTATTGTAATTTATGCAATAAAAAATTAGGTATTCTTTGGTGTGATGCTCACGCAGATTTTAACACTATAGAAAGTTCTATTACAAAAAATATCCATGGTATGCCTATTTCAGTATTATGTGGACATACATTAGAATCATTAATTATGGGAAAACTTTTAAATACAGATCAATTTGCATATTATGGAGTAAGAGATGTTGATTCTATTGAACTTTTGAGAATGCAAGAATATGATATGAAAATTTTTGATAATATTGACGAAATCGATGAATGGATAAATAGATACGATTATATTCATGTAAGTTTTGACATAGATTGTTTAGATCCATCTGTTACTAATTGTGTTAACACTCCCGTCCCAAATGGGATAACCAAAGAACAACTGAAAGAAGTTTTTAGAAAAGTAAAAAAAAGTAATAAATTATGTGCATTAGATATTGTAGAATATAACTCAGATAAAGGAGATGACCATAGTGTTGTAGTTGATATTATAAACGAATTATTTTAATAATAAATATAAATCAATTTTTTAAGATAAATTTGTAAAAACTTCATTAGTAGTTTGAGTACATCTAACAAATGTACAGCATTTTGGAAAGTTTTTAATATTAGTAGCTCCAATATATGAATGTGAACTTCTTAATCCACCTAAAATCTCTCTAACTGTCATCTCTACTGGTCCTTTACACTTTAATTTAACTCGTTTACCTTCAGATGCTCTATAATCAGCAACCTTTTCATAATATTTTTCTTGCGCAGCACGACTAGACATACCATAGAACACTTTATAATTTTCACCATTTTCTTCAACAACTTCCCCAGCACATTCATCATGTGCAGCTAACATTCCTCCAAGCATAACAAAATCAGCTCCTGCTCCAAATGCTTTCGCAATATCCCCGGGAGATTTACAACCCCCATCAGCGATAACATGTCCATTTAATCCATGTGCCGCATCAGCACACTCTGAAATAGCAGAAAGTTGTGGATATCCAACTCCAGTTACTTTTCTTGTAGTACAAACAGCACCTGGACCAATACCAATTTTAACAATATCAGCTCCTGCTAAAATTAGTGCTTCGGTCATTTCTCTAGTAGCCACATTACCTGCTATGATAATTTTATTAGGAAATTTTGCCCTAAGTTCTTTAATAAATTCTAAAAAGCATTCTCGATAACCATTAGCAACATCTACTAATAAAAAATTATATTTATCATAAAATGCTTTATCAGAGAGATAATCAGGAATTTTTCCTTCGCCAATTGTTAAAATTGTATAATCTAAATTAATATTCGCCAAATCTTTATGCGTATAAAATTTATGTAGTGCAGTTAACATTTTATGTTCACTTAAATTATTAGCCATCTCAAGAGTACCTACTGTATCCATATTAGCGGCAATAATTGGAACACCTTCCCAATTAAATTGAGAATGTCTAAATTTAAATTTTCTTGATAATGATACATCATTTCTAGATTTTAATGTACTACGTTTTGGTTTAATCATAACATCATCAAATGTAAGTTTTACCTCGTTTTCAATTTTCATATAATGATTTATATAAAATTCTTTTTAAATTATTATACAATTTTCCATTTATATGTTCCTGTATTTATAGCATCTATATCTTTTTTGTATAATATTGCATCTTTAATTTCTTTAAATGTTAATTCAGTTTGGGTAGAGATTTCATTTGTAAGCGGGGGTTTTTTTGATCTACTAAAAATATATTTAAATTTTTTACCAATTATTATACCAGTTATTCCAACAATAAAAAATTTTACAATATTTATCATATTATAATTATTATTAAATATTTAAATCTTCTAATTTTTCTGTAATCATTTCTTCATACATAGATATTGCCATTTTAATATAACATTCAGCAACATGATCTTTATATTTTATAATAATTTTTTGTAATATATTAGGATTGCCATTATCTATAGCATTATCTACCTCTAATATAAAATTATCAAAAATTGTATGTGTATTAGATTGATTAGCCATAATAAATATATTCTAGAAAATATTTATTTATCAATTTTAAATATACTTGGTATTAATATATTTAATATTATTTTTGATAAATTGTAAAAACATATAAAACCAAACTTTCCAAAATGGAAAGTCTTTAAGCATAAATGTGTCAACTTCTCTATATCCTAACTTTTCATAATAACCTTTAACTCCTTCACCACTAATTACAACAATTCCATATAACCCTTGTTCCATTGTTTTTTTTTCAGCTTCCCATACTAGACATTTACCAATTCCTTTATGTTGAGATCCGCGTTCATTATAAGTATTAACAGCAGTAGTATCACCATATACGTGTAGTTCACGAATAAGACCTTTATTTTTTAATACATTAAATATTATCATATTACTCGTTTCTACAAAACGAAGTCTAATAAAACCAAATAATACACGTTTATCAGTACTTTCATATTCAATAAAGTAATTATGCCCATTATTAGCATAATAATATGTAGAACTATATTGAGCTGGTTTACTATAATATTTTGTGTGCCTACCAATTTCTCGCGAACGAATATCCATACTAATAACCCCTTCTTTATCTAATTGGGTATCAATCATCTGTCTTAGATTTGCGTGAGTATTACCACATTCAATATAGTTAGATGGGATATCTCTTACAATACGAGGTAATCTGCACCAGTTAGGACAAGTTTCCATCGAATATCTTACAACATTAAATAAATCTTTTGGATTATTTTCAAAATATGGAATATATTTTCCTTGTTTATACCATTTTTCAATAACAGTCCAAGGTACAACTTCACAAGGATAAACCTTCATCTGATCTGGACATATAATACTATACACATAATCAAACATGTCTCGATCTATTTGAGGAGTTGCCCCCGGTAAATCAGGCATAATATGAATATCAATCTTAAAACAATTATCTAATAGATATTGCATAGCTGATAATAGTTGTTCAATTGTATGACCTCTATTGATTTTTTTTAAAATTTTATTATCAACATGTTGTACTCCTAATTGAACCCGGGTTACACCCCATTCACGAAATCTTTGTAACCAATTATCATCTAATGCATCTGGACGAGTTTCAACGCAAATACCAATAATATGAATCTGTGCAGTTTTATTAATTTCAATCTCTTCGCGAATACTAAGTGGTTTTCTAAGTTTATCTAATAAGTTAAGATCAAAATTATTACCACTTTCAGTATCATAATTCGGAAATATTTCTCTAAATTGTATATAAATATTGGCTGCATAAAATACATTACGATGAAATTCTTCAAGATAATCAGGAGGATATTCAGTTAATGTTCCGCCTTCATCAATAATTTCTACTTTATCACAAATATGTCCCATAGCATAATAATTATCTAGTCGTGAAAACATTTGACCAATCGCTTTAAATGCTTGTTCGTTAGCTCTTTGAACCGCTGGTTCTAAATATAAGTAGCTTCGTGGTTGTGCTTGCCAATTATTACCTTCATGGGCTGGTTCATTAGGACAATAGTAACAATTATGTTTACAACTAAAAGATTGTGTTTTTTTAGTACCATTTTCATCAATATATTCAGGAAAAGGAGCAGTAATTAGAGTAATAATAGTAACGCCAGAACTATTTCTGAATGGTTTTTTACGGAGAAGTAATTTTAATAGTTCAAAATATTTTTGTAAATCTTGGGGTAAATCTTCTTTAATTATAAAATGTTTAATTACATATAAAATAACAGACTTTCTTGTATTATTTGGTTTTAATACTTTATGTCGTCGCAATGAATTAGTAAATTCAACTCTAAATAATTCATATAATTCATTGCTATTATCTAATGATGTTAGATAGTCTTTTGACTTTATCCAGTTAAGTAGTTCAATAATTATAATATAATATTCAGAAAGATTCTTATTGATTTCATCATGGTTCATGGTGTTATAATCATTCGTCTTTACGCCTTTAGTATTAATAAAATCTTCGATATCTTTCATTTTATATTATTTAAAATAATATAAAATAATATCAATTTTAATATTATAATGCTAGATAAAATAAAAAATTATAGGTTACAAGATGATACAGTTGTAATATTATATGGGTCAGTAGTCTCTATAACATTTTTACTTATAACTATGGCATATGAAAATCTTAAATTAATTCGATAAAGTTTTATTATATAATACAGGAAATGTATAAGATAATGGAAAACTTGCCATTGCATATGTTTCATTGATATAATTATCAATTATATCAGTAAATGATTTTTTCATTTGTTTAAATAATATAAATGCAAATGGTTCCATTCGACGAATTCGAATAGGAGACCTATAGGAAATATCATGAATTTTTGTATAAGAGGCTTTTGGAAATTTTTTACTGGTAATAGGGTTAATTTTAAATGCACTAGTATTAGATAATAGAATAAAGAGGATTAGGTGAACTTTCATATTGATAAAATATAATATATATATAATTTTTTATCAATTTTTTATTATTAAAGAGAGAATTTGTATGTATAATAAATGTATAAAGGGAAAAATATTTTAATAACCGGAGCCTCTTCTGGCTTAGGTAAATATTTAGCACTTAGTTATGCAAACAGTGGTGGTCGTATTATTAATTTATCTAGAAATATAGATAGAATGAAAAATTTAGATGGACGATTACATCAAATAAATAAATTAGATAATGAATATTATAGTGTTGATGTATCAAAATATAAAGAGATATTAGATGTTAAGAATACATTAATAAAAAAAAATATATTACCTGATGTTATTATCAATAATGCAGCAGGAAATTTTTTATGTCCTTTAGAAAATATTTCTCCAAATGGTTGGAATAGAATAATAGATATAGTATTAAATGGTAGTTTCAACATATATCATATTTTTGGGAAAGAATTAATTAATAAAAAAAAGAAGGCTGTGTTTTTGAATATTTCAACAACTTATTCTGAAAATAGTTCGGCTTTTGTTATTCCTTCTGCTGCAGCTAAAGCAGGAGTAGATAATTTAATGAAAGGACTAACAACAGAATGGAGTCAATATGGATTAAGATTTGTAGGAATAGCACCAGGACCAATAGAAAACAGCGGAGGATTAGACAAGTTAGACCCTTTGGGGTTATTCAAATATTATAATAATTATATTAATCCATCTAAAAGAATGTGTAATCCAAATGAAATAGCTGATTTATCTCTCTACTTAACTTCTGTAAAGGCTGATTATATTAATGGAGAAATTATAAAGATAGATGGTGGTGAATATATAAAAAATAGTGGTGAATTTAATTTTTTAACAAATATACCATTTTATAATAAATTGTTAAATTTAAAATTTTAAAAGTGAGTTTTAAATTCAATAATTCGTTTAAAGCCAATGATAATCTTTTTAAATGTATCCTAAAATTTGTTCGTAATCTTTTCTAAAATCAGGATGATTCAAAATAAGTTCTTCAGTAATTTCATTAGATTTTTTCTTAAATATTTTTTTACTTTTTTTATAAGTAAAAACATTTAATGGAGAATAAATATTAGGTTTTACAATTAAACCTTTATTTTTGATTTTAATCATAGTATTTTTAAAATTATTAATTAAATCTTCGTATTTTATAAATATGTAATTTTTAACTAGTTTTGGTAAATCTTTATACAAAAAATTTAATTTAGTATGTCTTAATTCAAAGATATTTTTATATCGTTCACCTGTATAAATATTTCTATCTTCCATAATTTCTGTTCCATCATTCAAATGACTAAAATTATCTCTATAAGAATAAAATTCTTTATTTAAAAAATTTTCAATACTTAACCGCAAATGATCAGCAATATGATATTTATCTCTATATAAAGAATTAATTCAATCTACCGGGTTTCTTACGATGCATATAAATAATGTATCATCAGAATTTTCTAAATTCTGGTGTCCAAAAAAATGTTTCCATCCATATTTCCAAGTTAATTTATAATCATGAAAATTTTTGGCAAGTAAAGTTTCTAAGTAATTTGTTCCAGAACATCTTTCTCCATATATAGTAATTTTTTGTATTTTTGTCATTACTGTATATTTATAATATAAATAATTTTTTTCTTTTAATCTTTTTAACATTCCAAACTAGGTTATTTTAAATGTAAAACGGGTTAAAATATAAGTTATGTATTATAAACTACATTAGGTTTATTTTCCCATTCATTATATAGCATAGCTTTAGATGTGGGTCTATCTAATTTTAATAGTAGATCCAAAGCTTCTAGTCTTTTCTCTCTAGGATTCTGTTTAGGATTTTTTTTCTGGATTTGTCTAGATATTTGTTTCCAACGCCATTCAAATTTGAGTGCTTCATTCCACTTAGGAAAATTTTCAACATAACAAACATATGTCCAGGCTTCTCCCTGATTTACTTTTATTGATGTAGCAGTTGCTCCACCTTTAATATCTTTATTATGTTGACGAATGCGCTTATCTAAATTAACTGTTGCTCCAATATAAGTAGATCCATTAGTTGACTGAATAAAATATACAAATGACATATTATATAATAAACTCTTTATTTTATAATATTTTTTTAAAAATATCTATTGTTTTCTCAGGATTGGATAGTTTATCTAAACCAAATAATCCAATACGAAATGTATGTGTATCTTCTGGTTCATCTAACATAAATGGAACAAATCCTGTTACTTGCATTCCTTTTTCTTTAAAATGTTCTACCATACTATTACTACATTGAGATACTATAACTGTTGGCGATTTATATTTATCTGCTGCAATACTATTATAACCTTTTGATTCAAGTAATTTTCTAATTTTTTTACCAATATATTCAGCATTATCTTGCGCTTTAGTTAATCCAAAATTCAAAGTCTCTTCAACTGTTTCACTAAAATTAATTATAGAATCAGTAGGAACTGTACAATGATACATAAAATTATCATTATTATATGCATCTGTTACATCAGACCATTTATTTAAATCTAAAATAAAACTATTGCTCATTGTATTATTAAGACAATCAATTGCTCTATCCCCTAGCATTATAACACCCGAACTCGCTTGTGATGACCAACCTTTTTGTGGAGCAGTTATATATAAATCTATATTTAATTTTTTCATATCAACCCACACGGTTCCAGATGCAATTCCATCTAAACAAAAAATACTACCGACTTTTTTTGCAGCATTTCCAATCTCTTTTATATATTCATCAGGTAATATAACACCAGTCGATGTTTCAACGTGTGGAGCACAAATCAAATCTGGTTTATATTTTAATATACTATCATATAATTCTGATATTTTAGGAGGAGAGACACTTATCATATTATTTTCTAATATATTAATATTTGCTTGATGAACTAATGTATTATCTGTTATATTATATGGTTTGCCATGATCTAATATTTGACTCCATCGGTAACTAAAAAATCCATTTCGCATTATCATACATTTTTTATTAACACCAAATTGACGAGCAACAGCCTCCATACCATTTGATCCACTCCCTGGAATAATTAGTGTTTTTTTTGCATTGTAAATATGGCATAAATTATGATTTAATTTTTTAAAACTATTTTTATAGGATTGACTCATCAAGTTTGTTGCTCTATTTGTATAAATTACTGAATATTCTAATAGTGTCATGCTTATATAATATTATTTACAATATTTTTAATTAGTTTATAATTATTAATATTATAAACTAGATTAAATGCAATATTTTAATTAATATAATGTATTTAATACCATTAGTTAGAGCTGGGCGAGCAGCAACCTGTTGTTTATTATTTCCAGAATATCAAAGTGAAATGATTGCAATAAGTGAAATATTTAGTTATTCTTTTCCATTTTTAAATTTTTTTTCACCAATTTTTAATATGGTTGGATTTACTATATATTTAATTTATGATAGAGAATATGCCATAGATTTAATAAATATATATAAAAATGAAAAAAAAATTATATATAATATAGAATTTTTACTATTATATTTATATTTATTAAATATTTTGTTATATACTAGTTTAACCTGAACGCTTCGCAAAATATGTAGCGAATGAACTTTTACTTCTAGTTAGTTTAGTTTTTTCAGTTAATGCATTTTTTGTTTCACTACTCCAATTTTTATTTAAAATTTCATTTTCATATTTTGTTTTTTCTAGATCAATAATTCTAGTTAGTAAATTACTAACTATAAGTTCTAAATTTTGAATACGATCTGTTAGCAGTTTTTCTTTACTTGGAGAAAGAGAGGCAGTTGTATCAGTTGAAGGAGAATTTAAAGGCCATTCAAATCTAGGCATACTGCTATCGTCTAAATCGAGTAAACTAGCTTGCATTTTAATATTAATGGTAAAAATATTTATTATAAATCAATTTTTTAAAATATATTTACTATTATATAATATGTTAGTAAAATATGCAAATAATCCTTTAATTATATCACAATCATATACTCCATTGGCTACTATAATGATAATTAAACCCGAAACATATTTATTAGGTTCTATATTATTAGAAACTTGTGCTACCTGTGGATTAAAATATACATTAAAAAATAAATTTTGGTATATTCCA
>TARA_R110002074_G_scaffold381268_2_pt1 | contig 10109 bp, 12 predicted proteins | sample TARA_R110002074 | Tara Oceans TARA_R110002074 (sample SAMEA4397215) | marine metagenome | biome: Polar Biome; feature: [MIX] marine epipelagic wind mixed layer (ENVO:01000061); material: water (ENVO:00002006), including particulate matter (ENVO:01000060) such as... | depth 10-100 m
AAGTGGGGCAAGCATTGACGGTTCTTACGTCAACTCTGTTCTTAATCAAGCAGTAGTTCAATTAAACGCTGTCTTTACTAATACCGCGGGCCTTTCATCTAGTGGCGGAAACCCTGTAACTAACCTTGTGTTATTTGAAGACAATTTAACTCTAATTTTAGAGGACGGGACTTCTTTTACTGTAGACGTAACCACACTAGGCGTAAGTACAGATAAGTTTGTTGAAAGTGGAATAGCGAGTGGCACAAACATCATTTTAACAATGGATGACGGTACGCAAATCACTATAGATGCTCAAAATATGATTAATGGTTCTAGCAGTCTAGCTTCTAATTCAGGTTGGAATATATCATACGGAGCAAACGCCAACAGCCCAGTAAGCGCATCAACCAATGATTCTACCGTCAACCAACAATTACCTTTCTACTTTGGCAAACTATTGGAAAGAGGGTCAGAGTTTAAATGGAATTTCCAGAGTCACGGAGGCTTTAACTTGATTCTTGGTATTTGGGATGGTGCAGAAGTTGCCACAGCTTACGATGGCGGTAGTGCCACAGCTTCAAACTGGGGTACAATGTTTAACTACGAAGACGGTTTCACAGATGGCTCAAATAGTACACTTATTACAACAAACTCAGGTTCTAAGTACGCAGTGACAAACGGTAGCGCTCTAGGAATTCGATTTGAGAATGACGGTCACTTAACGTTGGTCGATTACAGCGGATCGACTGAGGTGGCAATCGCAAGGACTGTTATCGCTTTAGCAGTTACGTCGTTCAGTATGCAGATACACACGTTGAACAATGGTGTTTTGCCGAATGGAATTATCAATAATGTAGACTACATATGGGATATAGTACACGACAGAGATAACATTGAAAATGGGATTATTAATGGCATCAAAAACCATACGGTGCTAAAGAGCGTCATCTCGATTGTAGCTGGGGAGAAGATAATGTTTTTCTTAGATGATAATGGTAAAGGGGATTTCTTTGGCACTAACTACGCGGGAGCTTCTTCTGGGGTTTCAGATGCGGAGGAAACATTAAGCAATTCATTTGTTTTTGACAGCTCCGAAAGTATAGCTTTAGACACCTCTGTAGGGGTTTCTGATTGGACTTACAATTCATTGGCAACATGGAGTTATACTAGTGCAGGCTTGCATTATTACCGAGAACTTGCACAAGGAACTTTGCAGGGTCAGTTTTCATTGAGATTCACAATAAACGGAGAGCTTGAGCTATGGAGCGAAGAGGCGGACGAGAGAGTTGCCACAGCTAAAGCTATCCCAGCAGCAGGTTCGAGCATACATCTATACTACGGGGCAAAGAGCAACAGAAGCTTCTCTTTTATTCCTACGATATCAAAGCAGATTATTAGACAAGGTTCGCAGCCTGACGCAAACTTTGTGCCTACCGTCGCTGACCAAACAGTTTCGGTTACGGAAGGGGATGTTTTAAACTTTCAGATTTTAAGCTCGGAAAATATCGTAAATCAATTTATAGAGTCAGACGCTCCGAGTTGGATTACGATGAACCAAAGCAGCGGGGTACTTAGCGGTACTGCCCCAGTATTCCTAGGCACAATTGCTGACAACATTATAATCAACTGTAAAGCGGGGAATGCTATTGGCGGCACTATCGAGTTTTCAGTTACTGTGAGCGTCCTTGAAGACACTTCATACACTAATGCGAATTCACTGAAATTCAACATTAGCAACTCTACCATCTTACAAGGGAATCCTGCGAATATAACAGCACTCCGCCGAGCAGCTAATGGCTCAGGTTCGGGTGATGCGTGGAGTGTATCTATGTGGGTTTATACGTCTAGTGGTACTGGGGTAGAAACCTTGCTCTACTATGGTGGGACTGACGTTGTGAACGATGGGAGTTTAACAATAAATCAACACGGGGCAAACAACATTAGTCTTATTTACGGTAAGGGGGGTAGTTTTTCGTATATAGTTGGAGTAGGGACATTACCAGCAAGTCAATGGAGTCATGTATTGGTCACTTATGATGGCGGGACTACAGGTTCTGTTGTGGCAGACAATGCAATCTACCTGTCTCGGTTTACTATGAGTGTCGATGGAGTTAATGCTATCAATGCAGCCCAAAACTTATCGGGTGGCTATTCGGGGAGTATTAAGCCTGAGCAGTTTAAGGTAGGTAAGTATACCAACTCTTTTACGCAACATTTTGATGGTAAAATCAACCAATTAGCCATTTGGGATAGCAATCAAATTGCAAACTTAGCAACTATATATAATTCGGGTGTAACGCAGGATTTGAGGCTATTAGCTTCGCCTCCAGCTCACTACTACGAAATTGAGAACTCGGTAACTAGCATCCCTGATTTAATAGGGAACGCAGATTTAACGGGTTATAACTTTGTAGCTGCTGACCTAGTAACTGATACACCATAATTATAATAAAACGCACAACAAATAAGACAGTAAAATTAAAAATAGTTATTTTAATATAAATCAATAAGTATGAAAGCAACAGAAATCGTTAATAGCGTAAAAGAGCTTTTACATCTCTCTAAAAAAGATGTAAATATTAAAGATGTTATTGAAGAGGAGGCGGTAGAACTGTCTACCGAAGAGGTGGTTGAGGCTATCGAAGAAGAGGTAAAAGAAGTTATTCTTGCTGAAGAATCCAAAGAAGGAGTAGCTGAAGCACCAGTAGCAAATTACGCAACATCTGAAGACCTGTCTCAAGTAAAGCAAGAGTTATTATCTATGATTAAGCAATTAATTGAGGATAAATCTAGCACAAAAGAAGCTGATGTTCCAGCCGAACTGTCTGCAATCGAAAAGGAAGCTGTAGAGCTTTCTGAGGAAGTTGTAGAAGAAATAGTGCATTCTCCAGAGAGTGGTACAGAGCGAAAGAAAAGTTTATTAAGTAATAAAAGACCAATGACTACCGCACAAAGAGTAGCTTGGATGATTAACAATTAAAATTAGATTAAAATGGCTACAAGTACAAGTATTACTACTACCTATGCTGGAGAAAGTGCTGGAAAATATATTTCTGCTGCTCTATTGGCTGGGAACACAATCGCTAATGGTGGATTAACTATTAGACCAAATGTAAAATTCAAAGAAGTTGTAAAGAGATTAGAATTAGATGGCATCGTAAAAGACGGTACTTGTGATTTTGCTGACACATCAACATTAACGCTTACGGAAAGAATTCTTCAACCAGAAGAGTTCCAAGTAAATTTAGAATTATGTAAAAAAGATTTTCGCACTGATTGGGATGCAATCTCTATGGGTTATTCCGCTTTCGACAGCTTACCCTCGTCTTTTCAAGATTACTTAATCGGTCACGTTGCTGCTAAAGTCTCTCAAAAGCAAGAGCAAACTATCTGGGGTGGTGTAACCGCCAACAATGGTGAGTATGACGGTTTTTCTACTTTATTGGCTGGTGATGCCGCTTTACCAGCCGCAAACGAAGTTGCTGGTACTACTGTAAATGCTGGTAATGTTATTGCTGAATTAGGAAAGGTTGTAGACGCTATTCCTTCAACTTTATACGGAAGAGAAGACTTTATGATTTACGTTTCTCAGAATGTATTTAGAGCTTACAAGAGAAGTTTAGGAGGTTTTGCTAGTGGAGGTCAAGGAGCTGCTGGTTTCCAAGACAGAGGTAATAACCAAAACATCAATATCGAAGGCTTTGATGGTGTAAAAATCTTTATGGCTAACGGACTTGCTTCTAACACGATGATTGCTACAACTAAAGATAATTTACACTTTGGAACTGGACTTATGTCTGATTCTAATGAGGTTAAAATTTTAGACATGGCTGATTTAGATGGTTCTCAAAATGTAAGAGTAATTATGAGATTTACCGCTGGAGTTCAGTATGGTATTGTTGAGGATATAATTACTTACGGAATTGTAAACTCGGCTAACTAAGATTAGCTTTATAAAAACAGAGAAGGGTAGGTAGTTTCTACTTGCCCTTTTTTATTAACTTAAAAAAAATATATATAATGAGTTGTGATATTTCAAGAGGTCGTTTAGAGCCTTGTAAAGATTCAGTTGGAGGATTAAACGCTGTTTACTTCATCAACAAGGGAGACGCAAGCCCAGTTACCTATGACGCTACAGATACAGACGTTATTGATAGCTTAGGCGCTTCGGTTGCTGCTTATAAATTTGACATTAAAGGTGCTTCTACTTTCACAGAGAATATTACTTCTTCTCGTGAAAATGGAACTACCACTTTTGAGCAAGTTTTAGAGCTTCAATTAACAAAATTAACAAAGAAAGACCATAAAACTATTAAACTATTAGCTTACGGAAGCCCATCAGTATTAGTAGAAGACAATAATGGAAACGTATTTGTTGCTGGTTTAGAACACGGATTAGACGTTTCTGGAGGTACTATAGTTTCTGGTGCTGCAATGGGAGATATGTCTGGATATACTTTAACATTCTCTGGAATGGAAAGAGTACCAGCAAACTTCCTAAAGCAAGGAGATGACGCTGCGGATTCTATCTCTGATGCTGGAGTTGTAGTTACTGTAGGTGTTTAATCGCTAGGGTTAGCTAAATTATTAAAAAAGCCTCACTATATGTGGGGCTTTTTTAATATATAAAACAAAATAAATAAAAATAGTTATCTTACTATGATAATACTACAGCCAATAACAACAGTTCAAACCATTTCTATTATGCCTAGAGAGAGAAATTATCTTTCTGTAGACAAGCTAGAATCAAGGGTTGCTCAGAATCAATCAGTTCTTGAGGTAAAGACTTGTGTTACTGAGGCTATTGCTTACTTTAACAATACTACTATAGAATTAAGAAGAGATGGTGACGGTATGTCAGAGACTATAACTGGGATTAAATCTATCATTAACCAAAACTATATAGAATTATCTTTCTCTAGCAATATACTAAAAGAAGGCTCTGCTTATTTAATTACAGTAAAAGAAGATGATAGGCTAATATACAGAGACAAAATATACGCTACGACTCAAAATGATTATAAAGTTAAACACATAGTATCTCAAACAGGATACAAAAGCCCACAAGTAAGTGATAATACATACATATTAAATGGATAAGGAAAATAAAATAAATAACGTTAGAGTACTTGCCCTGTCTTCTTATGAAGCTCCAGAAGTAAAAGAAACTTACAATAAGAATTGGGTATCTTGGGGGGCTGACAACGATTATTTCGGTAGGTTAATAGACTTAGACACTTCTAGTCCAACCAACTCTAGGTGTAATAACGGTATTGCTGATATGATATTTGGTAGAGGCATTGAATCTACTAACTCTACTTTATTGCCAGAGCATTATGTTAGAATGAAGAAACTATTAAGACCTAGAGAAATCAAGAAGGTTGTAATAGACAGAAAGAAATTAGGACAAGGGGCGATTAAAGTTGTCTACAACAAAGCGAAGAGTAGGATATTAAAGATATCTCATTTTCCTATGGAGACCTTGAGAGCTGAAAAGGCAGATAAAAAAGGTATGATTAAAGCATACTACTATCATCCTAAATGGTCTGAGTTAAAGACTAATGATAATCCTAAAAGAATACCTACGTTTGGACACGGTTCTAAATCTAGTACAGAAGAGCTTTATATTATTAAACCTTACAGAAGCGGATTTTATTACTACGCTACTCCAGATTATCAAGCGTGCTTGCAGTATGCTGATTTAGAATGCGAGGTATCTAATTACCACATATCTAATATACAGAATGGTTTAGCTCCTTCTTTATTTATAAACTTTAACAACGGAGTTCCTAATGAGGAAACTCAATTTGATATAGAGAAAAAGATTGATGATAAGTTTTCTGGCAGCAGTAATGCTGGAAGAACAATTATAGCGTTTAATGATTCTGCTGAAACACAAGCTAATATAGAGGCTATACACTTGCCAGATGCTCACGCTCAATATCAGTTCCTATCTGATGAAGCTAGAGAAAAGATTATGCTAGGGCATGGAATTGTATCTCCTATATTGCTAGGTATTAAAGACAACACTGGTTTCGGAAACAATGCAGAGGAATTAAGAACTGCGTCCGTACTAATGGATAACGTTATTATTAGACCATTTCAAGACGAGATTATATTCTGCTTAGAAGAGCTGTTAGAATTTAACGGTATATCACAAGATTTATATTTCACAACACTACAACCTATTGAGTTTACAGAGTTAGATAATATCTCCACTAAGATTAAAAAAGAAGAAGAAACTGGAGAGAAATTATCATCACAAGATAATGAAGACTTTTCAGAGGAGCAGGGAGATGATATGTTAGACCAACTAGAGAGCTTTGGAGAGGTTCTAAGCGATGATTGGGGTGTAATACATAGCGAAGTGTACTCAGAAGATTTAAGTGCTGTTAGACTGGCTACAATTAAGTCTAGCAACAAGGCATCTAAAGAAGATAACGATGTTTATAAAATTAGATATGCTTATATGCCTGTAAGGAGGTCTCCTAATAGCAGGGATTTTTGTAAGAAGATAGAAGGTCTTACTTCTAGGAATATTGTATTTAGAAAAGAAGACATTAATATGATGTCTTTTAGAGGGGTTAATAAAGAATTAGGTCACAACAAGCAGAACTACAGTCTTTTAAGATTTAAGGGTGGTAAAAACTGTCATCATTACTTTGAATTAAGAGTGTATAAAAAGAAAAGCGGTAAGCAAACTGACGCTCAAGACGCTTATGAAAAAGGTCTTAAGCAGCCGAACAACCCTTCTGAAATGGGAGAGAGAATGATTGATAGAGCAGATAACGGTGCTTACAGAAGTGCGTTAAATAAAATTAAAAATATATTAGGACTATGAAAGCATTATTCATAACAATAGCTGACTTAAAAGCTAAGTCAATAATAGATGGAAATACTGATGCAGACAGGTTAATGCACCATATTGAAGTGGCACAAGATATGCACGTTCAGAACTACCTAGGGGGTAAATTGTATAATAAAATGCAAGCCTTAATATTATCTGGAGATATAGACTTAGCTGCTAATAGTGATTATAAAGCTCTTCAAGATAATTATATCAAACCGATGCTGGTATGGTTCACTCAGTTAGAGTACCTGCCTTTTGCTATGTTTAAAATAGATAATGGAGGCGTGTCTAAACACAGAAGCGAAAGCGCAGATACTCTTGATTTTAGAGAGGTAGATAGAATGACAAGTAAAGTAACAGATAGAGCTGAGTTCTATACTAAAAGATTCTTGGATTACATCTGCTTTAATACTCAGAAGTTTCCAGAATACAATAACAATAGTAACGGAGATGTGTACCCAGACAAGGATGCTAACAACTTTTCAAGCTGGGTATTGTGATGGCTAGAAAATATAAGACTAAGAAGAAGAACGTAATAAAACTAAACGCTTTTTATGAAGAGTTAGTAGGTTCAACTAAAAAAAACAAAAAAAATAACATTGTAAATCTAAATAAATAATTAAAAAAAATGGCAAAACCAACATTAGCATTAATACCAGCCTCTCAAGGCTCAAAGTTGTTTTCTGTACTACCATCGAATGGCAGCGGTGATTTCGACTTTACAAGAGCTAGTGCAGCTACAAGAATAAATAAAAACGGTTTTATTGAGACTGTTGCAAGTGGTGTATCAAGATTAGATTATTCTGGTGGTGGTTGTCCTTCTCTTTTATTAGAGCATACCGCAACAAACCTTATAACTTATTCGGAACTATTTAGCGATGCTTATTGGACTAAAGCAGGTTCAAGTGTAACAAGTGGTTCTGCTTCTCCAAGTGGAGATACAAGTGCTTTTAAATTGGTTGAGGATACGAGTACAGGAGGTCACTTAATGCAAGTAGTTGCTTCGGTGTCTAACACTACTGTTTACACAGCATCTGTATTTGTAAAATATGCAGGGAGAGAATGGATTAGATTTACAGATGCTCAATCATCTAATAGAATACATTTTAATACTCAAACAGGTGTATTTGGTGTAATATCGGGAACTGTAATTGATTACAAAAGTACTCCATTAGACAATGGTTGGTATAAAATAAGTATTACCACAGCATCAGTAGCGACTGCTTACGCATTAAGAGTGTCATTAGCGGAAACAGATAATGACACTTCCTACACAGGTGACGGAACAAGCGGTATTTACATATTCGGCGCACAATTAGAACAAGGTTCTTACCCAACATCTTACATACCTGCTAACGGAACAACAGTTACCAGACTAGCAGATTCTGCTAATGGCTCTGGAGATGCTACTGTAATAAATAGTACGGAAGGTGTGTTGTATTTTGAAGGTAATGCGTTTTCAAGTACAGGTAGTTCTGGTTTAATATCATTAAATGCTGGAGCAACTGATTTAAACAACAGAGTTACAGTAGAATTAGATGGGGCAAACGTAAAAGCAAGATTTGTAATTGGTGGTACAAGTTTAGGTGTTTTTAACTATGCAACTGATATAACACAAGTATTAAAAATTGCTGTGAAATATAAAGCTAACGATTTTGCTTTATGGGTTAATGGTACTGAACGAGTTCCATTAACTTCTGGTAACAGTTTTTCTGCTAACACATTATCAGAATTAGATTTTAATAGAGGAGATGGTCAAGAACCTTTCATTGGTAACACTAACGACCTAAGAGTTTATGCAACTGCTTTATCAGATGCAGAATTAACAACTTTAACAACAATATAAATATGATATACAAAAGATACGAATTTATAGACCAAGCACAAGTCGAAGAGAAAATAGATGCTTTCTTTGATTTAGATGAAGAAGGTAGTAAAGTGCCAAACACTAAAGCTAGTTTTATTAATTTAGGTAAGTTAGTTATAGTACAAGGTGAATATGATAGTGAAGGAGTAGAAACTATTGCGCCAGCATTCAATATTGGATGGGCGGTAGATGCATTATGGGATGAGTTAGGCGAGTCTCCTTACGGATGGAAGTCTTACGAAGTTGAGCCAGCTAATCCAAAGCACAAACTGTTCCAGTATGGAGAAGATATTTAATATATTTAGAGGTATAGGCAGAGACAAGTTAGCGCACTTTTTTAGTGCTAGTTTATTGCTATCTGTGTTATTGCTGCTTTTTAACGATGCTATGGCTATATCTGTGGTATTACTTACAGCAGCATATAAAGAATTAATTAATGACAAGCTATTAAAGAGAGGTAATCCAGAGGTTTTAGATTTCGCTTATAGTGCATTGCCCTGTTTGCTTTACATAATAAACACAAATTTTTAAATAAAATAACAATGCCACCACAAACAAATAAAGAGCTACTAAAGCAAATAGCAGAGCAACAGTTTTCAACATCTACTCAATTATCTGGTTTTATGAACAGCACTAAGGATTACATATCTAAACAAAACTCTTTTAATGAAAGAATTGCTGGGTACTTAGAAAATGATGATAAAACAAATCAAATAGGTGTTGTTCAAAAACAAGCTGATATAGAGGTTAGAGTTAGGAGGTTAGAACTTAACAGAAATATTGCCATAGGCGTTACTACTGTTGTGTTAGGGTTTGTGGCTTGGTTAGGTAATGTTTTTAAATAATATAAGTTATGAAGTATTTTAATTACGAGGAGTTTGACTCACCAGACGTTCAAGGAAGTGGTCAGTTGATGGATAAGAAGATGTTGTTTATGTTAGATGAGGTTAGAGAGATTTACGGTAAGCCAGTTAGAATAAACTCTGGGTATAGAACTATTAGACACAATGCTAATGTGGGTGGTAAAGATAAATCAAGTCATTTAAAAGGACTTGCTGTAGATATAGACTGTAGCACTAGCAGAGATAGATATAATCTCTTAGAAGCTCTTAAATGCGTTGGCTTTAATAGAATAGGGATAGCTAAGTCTTTCATACATATAGATATAGACTCTGATAAGTCTAGTGATGTAATATGGGTTTATTAAATTTAATATTTCATTTTGCTATGATGCTATTTGGAGCAACAATCCCTTTAGACGTAGTTAAATACCCCAATACATTAATGTTAATTAATAAGCTGTCTTTAATAGCTTTAATAATATATTTAATAATATGAAGTGGTTAGAATTAATAAGTAATTTACTAGGAATAGGCAAGGGTGCTTTAGAAAGACGCTCTGCATTAAAAA
>TARA_R110002074_G_scaffold32909_5_pt1 | contig 10108 bp, 9 predicted proteins | sample TARA_R110002074 | Tara Oceans TARA_R110002074 (sample SAMEA4397215) | marine metagenome | biome: Polar Biome; feature: [MIX] marine epipelagic wind mixed layer (ENVO:01000061); material: water (ENVO:00002006), including particulate matter (ENVO:01000060) such as... | depth 10-100 m
AAGTTTGGTATTCATCCTAATAACTTTGCTCTAGCCAGAGCAATGGTGGGTGATAAATCAGACAATCTCCCCGGCGTTGGTAGTGTGGGCCTGGCTACAGTAAAAAAACGTTTTCCGTTCTTGGAAGAGGAAAAATCTTACTCTTTGAAAGAACTGCTCGATTATTGCAAGGCCACAGAGATCAATGTCAAAGCTTATAGTAACGTGTTAGAGAAGAGAGAGCTATTAGAAAAAAATTATAAAATGATGCAACTGTATTCACCGTATTTAAGTCCAGCAGCAAAAAAAATTACTAGGGACTCAGTTCAGGAGCCAGAGGTTACATTTAATAAAACAGAGGTCACCAAAATGATGATCCAAGATGGCTTCGGAGAATATAACTGGTCGAGTCTTTTTCAAATCTTTAATCGGATTGTTCTTGACAACAAGAGCATATAGTATTAATATAGATATATAATGACTTCAAGCACTGACTTCTCAAAATTTGGAAAAACGTTCCAAGAATCTCTCGTTAAACTCCTTCTAGAAGACCGACCATTCTGTGATCAGCTAGAAGAAGTTCTGGATGTGTCCTTCTTTGAATTAAAATACCTCAGAGTATTTAGCAAAATAATTATCAAATACAGAGAAAAGTTTAATACACACCCAAACGCAGAAACGTTAGGTATGTTATTGAGAACTTCTTTGGATGAAGAGAGCCCCGTTATTCAAAAGCAAGTGCGGGATTTTTTTTCTAGAATTAACAAGAACCCCGTCGACGCTGTAGACTACGTTAAAACTACAGCTTTAGATTTTTGTAAGAAGCAAAAGCTCAAGGAGGCGATCCTACAATCTGTTAATCTGTTAGAGAGTTCTTCTTACGAAGATATCAAGACAGTTATTGACGAGGCAACAAAGCTAGGTTTAGACAATGATTATGGCCACGATTATAAAAAAGATTTCGAGGCCAGATACGAATTGAAAGCCAGAGCCCCGGTATCGACAGGGTGGGATCACATTGACAAAATATGTAAGGATGGTCTAGGCAAAGGAGAGCTTGGTGTGGTAATCGCCCCAACCGGCGCAGGCAAATCCATGGCCCTGGTACACTTGGGAGCCGAGGCTCTAAAGAAAGGTAAAAATGTAGTTCATTATACGCTTGAGCTTTCTGAAGCAGTAGTGGGCCTACGATATGATAGCTGTCTAAGCGGGTTACCTTTGAAAGATTTGTTTTCTCTTAAAGACAACGTATACGAAACCTGTATTGAGATTCCTGGGGAATTAATTTTAAAAGAATATCCGACTAAAACGGCATCACCTAGAACTCTCCGTAATCATTTAGAAAAGCTTATTAAAAAAGACAAAAAAATTGACTTGATTATAGTCGACTACGGAGATATTTTAAGACCTACAAGTAATTTTCGAGAGAAAAGAAATGAACTGGAGTCTATTTATGAAGAACTCCGAGCTTTAGCTCAAGAGTATGAATGCCCCCTGTGGACTGCTTCACAAACTAATCGGTCTGGACTTAACGCAGAAGTTATTACTATGGAATCTATTTCAGAAGCGTTTAACAAATGCTTTATTGCAGACTTTATCTTTTCTATTTCTAGAACTATCGAGAACAAAAATAATAATACAGCTAGAATGTTTATAGCTAAAAATAGAAACGGTCCGGACGGATTAATATATCCTTTATTTATGGATACATCAAGAGTTAAGATAAAGGTCCTTGAGCCTACTGACGAAACTATTGAACAAGTAGATAGTCAAAGCGCGCTCAAAAAACAAAGAGAGAAAATTAAGAATATTTACAAAGAAAGCCGACGCCAGTAAAGGAGAGAGACATGGATTTAGCTAGTCAGATATTATCAGACATCACAGTTTACATGAAATACGCAAGATATCTTGAGGATAAAACCAGAAGAGAAACTTGGCAAGAACTCGTTACTAGGAATATGAGGATGCACATCAAAAAGTATCCTGAACTAAAGAATGAGATAGAAAAAAACTATAGTTTTGTTTTTGAGAAGAAAGTGCTTCCTTCAATGCGTTCTTTGCAGTTTGGAGGTAAGCCTATCGAAGTTGCTCCAAACAGAATCTTTAACTGTGCTTTCTGCCCTATTGACGACTGGCGCGCCTTCGGAGAGGTTATGTTTCTCTTGTTAGGCGGTACTGGTGTTGGTTTCTCTGTGCAGAACCACCATGTGGAAAAGTTACCAGAAATTCAGAGACCAAATGAAAACCGCAGCCGGCGGTTCCTTGTTGCAGACTCTATCGAGGGCTGGGCTGATGCAGTAAAAGCATTGGTTAGGAATTATTTTTTTGGAGGCTCTAAAATTCGGTTTGATTTTGGTGATATCCGGGCTAAGGGAGAAGCCCTAGTAACTTCAGGAGGCAAAGCCCCCGGCCCGCAACCACTGAGAGAGTGTTTGATAAAAGTACAGGGTATACTAGAGGATAAAAAAACTGGTGAGAAGCTTACCCCGATCGAAGTGCATGATATTGTTTGTCATGTGGCCGACGCTGTGTTAGCAGGAGGTATCAGACGCGCCGCGCTTATATCTTTGTTTAGCGCAGACGACGGCGAGATGTTGGCTTCTAAAACTGGCAATTGGTGGGAGACTAACCCACAAAGAGGACGCGCCAATAACTCGGTTGTCTTACTGAGGCACAGGGTAGAGAAAGATTTTTTTATTGATCTCTGGGAAAGAGTGAGAGCATCAAAGTGCGGCGAGCCTGGATTTTATTTTTCTAACGACAAGGATTACGGAACAAACCCGTGTGCTGAAATTGCTCTTCGGCCCTTCCAGTTTTGTAATTTAGTTGAGGTTAATGTTTCTAACGTGGAATCGCAAGAAGATTATGAGCAAAGATGCACCGCTGCTTCTTTTATAGCCACCTTACAAGCCGGCTACACAGACTTTCATTACTTGAGAGATGTATGGAGAAGGACAACCGAGAAGGAGGCGCTTATTGGGGTCAGCATGACTGGCATCGCCTCCGGCCGAGTGCTAGAAATGGACATGTTGAGCGCAGCCAAGACCGTAAAAGAAGAAAACGCGCGCGTAGCGAAGATAATAGGCATTTCTCCTTCGGCTAGATGCACAACCGTCAAGCCGGCCGGTACAACCTCTCTAGTGCTTGGCACTTCCAGCGGGATACACGCATGGCATAACGCTCACTATGTTAGACGTATCCGAGTAGGCAAAAATGAGTCTATATACTCCCATCTTCTGCAAAACCATTCTGAGTTAATTGAAGATGAGTATTTCAGGCCTCACGATACCGCTATAATTTCTGTTCCTCAAAAAGCTCCCCAGAACGCGGTGCTTAGAGACGAGAGCGCGCTACAGCTGCTGCGAAGAGTCAAAAAAGTCAGTGACGTCTGGGTAAAGCCGGGCCATAGAAGCGGCCAGAATAGCCATAATGTTTCTGCTACTATTTCTGTTAAAGAAGCCGAGTGGAATGATATCGGGGACTGGATGTGGGAGAACAGAGATTGTTACAATGGCCTATCCGTTTTGCCATATGACGAACACACATACAAACAGGCACCGTTCGAGGACTGTTCATCAGAAACTTACGAAAAAATGTTTCAGAACTTAACTAAAGTTAATTTATCAAATATTATAGAAGAAGAAGACAATACTGATCTTAAAGGAGAACTAGCATGTGCCGGCGGCGCGTGTGAAATAAAATAAATGGAAATAACACCACTAAATCGCTTTATCTCAATAGAGCCAGTACCAGAAAAAGAAGAAGACCGATCGACGGTGCTGGTACCCGACAGCTATATGCCTAAAAGCCTATACGGCCAAGCACACGTACTATCTCGGTCCAAAGACTGTAAAATACTTGTTGATGTGGGGGATCAAGTAGTAATTGATAACTCGATGATCCAAGAAATAAAAATTGGTGAAGAAACTAAGTATTTAATTCTTGAAAATCATATTCTGTGTGTATTAGAGGAAAACTAATGATTTATACAATATTTATACTAATCTCAAGTGCATTCACCCCTACTCAATGTGGGGTCGACGCCCTAGACTACGAAAATATTGTTAATATTGCTGCGACAGAATGCAAATATGCAAAGTCTGATAATATTGATGATGATCTATTGTGGTCCTTGGTAGAAATAGAAAAAAAGTATAATGTTCCTTACGAACTTCGAGGTATGATCCTGGCCGCGGCCTGTATGGAGTCTGGGTATAACCCGAATGCCAAAGGCGACAGAAAGTTTAGCAAGAGCAAAAAGAGGCCAATGGCGATAGGCATACTACAGCAGTGGCCGATCTACGAGAAGATGTATAACACAGTAAGAACAGACCCTGTGTCAGCCGCAGACACCTGGATGAAGCATATTGTTAAGATGTTGCCCAAAGTCACTAAGCAGTGCCGGTACAAGAGCGAGAAAAGAAAATGGATCGCCGCTTGGGTTACGGGAATCAGGTATAAGAAGAAGGGCGGGAGATGTAAGGAAAAACCAAAACATTTGAGACTACTTAACAAATGGCACCGCTCAGCAAAAAATATTTCTTGTGAAGACGGCTGTTAAATTAAAAGAACATACTTATAGTTACGATAAAATTGTTGTCGGAGGTAACCTTAATGCTGTCTTATACGCATACAAAACGAATAGTGTTTTCATCTGTAATACTGATGGCTGCCCTTTTCCTTTCGACAAGACCAGTAATGATATTACTTTGGGGCCAATAAAGTTTCCTAAAGGTACCTATAAGAGAGATATTCGTAACAAGCTTTTATATGACATGGCCCTGGCAGGAAGAGTGCCATATGGAGACAAAGTTACCTCTCTGGCTATAGACGAAGCAGAAAGCGAAATCTCGATCTTAAAGAATTTTTCCCGTGGCAATTTTTCCAGATTCTCTAGCTTGAGAATATTTGATTTAGAGGGCGTCAGCGGAATTGATTATGAACCGCCCGAAATTCTAGGTTACAGGGTGTTCGACTGGTATGATGTAAGATCCGGAATGAAACATCAGCATGATTTTATAACTGACGACTCTGATTTTTGTAAAAAGATACATTTTTATTTATCTTGGAGAGTCGACGGAAATTATGATAAAAAAGATCTCGTATGTGAATCATTCCTATCAGAACAACAACTAAACGATGTTGATTATTCAGACTCTATTTCAAGACTAAAAACTCTTGATATGATGAGAAAAGCAGATATAAAAGGCGCAGGAAACGGCACAGGGCGATGGTTGCCAATAAAGTTAGAACTGTGGAAAAGAGAAGTATTCCCGGTCAAAAAACTTGATTATATTAAAAAAAATAATATTGTTATTGACAATCGTAGTACAAAAGATGTATTATTGGAAGGATGAGTGGATTTCATTTAGCCGGCGTTGTTCCAGTAGCAGGACAACCGCTTAATTTCAAAATGCCATGGCATGATTGTATGATGCCGATAGCGCCCGACTACCTCGCCATAGAGAGGAGTGTCCTTGAGTGTGCCTACGCGGGCTGCGAAACAATATGGGTCGTCTGTAACGATGACATGCAGCCACTGATCCGGTACCGCCTAGGGGACTATGTACAAGATCCTATTTGGGCCTTCAGAAAATATGATAGGAATATATCAGAAAGCCAGAAGCCAATTCCAATATACTATGTACCCATACACCCGCGGGACCGAGCAAAAAGAGATTGTTTAGGCTGGAGTGTCTTATACGGAGCCTATATGTCTTGGAAAATATCAAGGGGCATGAGCAAATGGCTGGCTCCCAACAAATATTATGTTTCTTTCCCATACGGCGTTTATAAAGTATCATTCTTAAGAGAACACAGAAGTGAAATCTCTTCTGATAAAACGTTTTTACTAACAAACAATGGGAAGAGCGTCATGGACGGCGAGTATTTGGGGTTTACGACTGATTTTGAAGAAACCAAAAGACTAACAAGATATTTGAAATACGAGGCTGAAGAAGTTTACCTTAGCGAAGCAAAGAATTTTAGTTTAAAAGAAATTTTTGAAACACTACAGTTGAACAGCCCAGAGATGGTAGAAATTGATTACTATTGGAATATCGACAACTGGGATAACTATTCGCAGTATATTGCAAAAATTGATGGAAAAATTCGACGTCCATCGAAGAATATCTTGAATTATAGAGAATTTAACAAAATTGGAGTGGATTCATAGTCTTTTGTGCTATTTATCTAGAGGTGTGAAGTATGCTATACACAAGAAATAATTTAAAGAAATTTGTGAAAGAGGTTTTAAAAGAAAACAAGAAATCTTTTCTTATTCACGAATACGAGCCTGGAGGTTGGTGTGACATAATGTCCGCGATCGCGGAGCTAAAAGAAAACAACCCAGCCGCAGCCAAACTTTTATCTGAAAATCGATCTCCAGTCGGCGGAGTCGTCGCCAGGGGAACACCAGAGTATCTTCCTGGTGAAGAGCCAATAAATGTGGGGAAAAATATCCATGCCGACGACGCCGCTGGAAAAATCTTAGCTTCGATAGATGCCGTGATTGAAATGGATGTAGAAGACTACCAGTCTCAGGGATACGGCCATCAGGAATCTTTGGAGATGGCACAGCGCAACGCCGCCGAAACTCTTGAAGTAGTCCTTAACGATCTAGACAATAACTGAGCCCAACATGATAACCGATATATTAGACAGTGTTGGCTTCACACCACTGTTGCGTCTAAACGACATGCTTTACGCAAAATTCGAAGCTTATAACCCAACCGGATCTATTAAAGATCGGATGGTCCACTATATTTTGACAAGATCAAAAAGAAGCGGACAACTAAAAGATGGTGATACCATTATCGAAGCCTCCTCTGGTAACACAGGTATTTCTATTTCGATGATGGGGGCTGTTATGGATCACAAAGTTATTATCGTGCTGCCTCAAAATATGAGTGAAGAAAGAAAACAAATGATTCGTTTGTTTGGGGCAACAATTATTGAAGTGGGCAACAATGATTTTAAGGGCGCGCTAGCTTTGAGAGATAAGCTGCTAGCAGAAAATGAAGATTACTTCTCCCTACAACAATTTAGTAATCAAATGAATATTGACTGTCACAGAGAAACCACAGCACAAGAGATAGCTAGCCAAATTTTAGTTAATACAGGTGACAAAAGGATCTCTGCCTTTATATCTGGCGCGGGTACCGGAGGAACGGTTATGGGTGTCCAGCGGTTTTTCAAAAGCCAAAAGAGAAAAACTAAGTTTGTTCTAGTCGTCCCAGATGAAGACTCAGAAAAGCATGGAATTCAGGGTATAGGCGACGGCGGCGATTATCTTGTTGATAGAAAAGTAATAGATCAAGTTATCCGGATCAAGACCGACGACGCGACAGACCGTGCCAGAAGACTGGCCAGAGAGAATGGTTTGTTGGTTGGTATTAGCTCTGGAGCCAACGTTCTAGCTGCCGAGCAGTGGATAAAAGATAACAAGCCTGCCTTTCCCGTTGTGACTATCTTACCAGATCGCGGCGAGCGTTATTTAAGTTTATTTTAGTCTTGACTTCTGCTGATATCTGTTATATAGTAGTTACACACTATGAAACGGAGATTTCAAAATGTCAGATAAGACTAAAGACGAATATGTTGTACAATTTATTAAATCGCTCAAGGCGGTTGAAGATGAAATGGAACCATATAAAGAACACAAGAGAGACTTGAGAAAGAACTACATAGATAATTCTTGGCTCACTAGAGACGAGATACGAAATGCAATTCGAGCTTATCGAATGGTTTCCAAGGATGAAGACTTCGATCAATTACACTTAATCTATGATAAGATCGTTAAATCTCTTCGGGGTGCTAAATGACAGAGCGAGTAAAGAGCAAGATCCCGTTTGTTGGCTTACACGCTCACAGTGTTGCCGGGTCTCCTTTCGATGGATTTGGTTATCCTGATGAACACATGGACTTTGCGTATTCAAATGGAGCCGACGCGCTAGCGCTGACAGACCATGGGAACATGAACGGATTTTCATATCAGCTTTTGCATCTCAAGAAGATGCAAGCGGCTGGTAAGGATTTCAAAGCAATATACGGGGTAGAGGCTTATTTTACTACGTCGGTGAAGGATTGGAAAGAAGCTTATGAAAACGCAAAAAATGACAAAAAGTCAGCGAAAGCTCTTGAGAAAAACGACACAAAGATGTCAATCGAAAACGAAGGGGCCTCAAAGCAAAGCAATGGCATCCTCAAAAGACGTCGGCACCTTGTATTACTCGCTAAAAACCAAGCTGGTCTCAACAATATCTTCAAGATGGTATCGGAATCGTACCAGGGAGACAATTACTACCGGTATCCACGCGTCGACTATGAATTACTCAAAAAATACGGAGAAGGTGTCATCGCCAGCTCCGCCTGTCTTGGGGGAGTATACGCTGGAAATTATTGGGAAAACCGTGATGAAGGGGAAGCTGCTGTTCTTGAAGCTATGCGAGAGACTACCCGTAATATGGTAGAGATCTTTGGAGATCGCTGGTTCGGTGAGATTCAGTGGAATAACATTCCAGAGCAGCATGAACTAAACAAGTTTGTTATTAAGATGCACGAAGAGTTTGGCATCAAGTTGGTGTCCACCGCGGATAGCCACTATCCGAACCCGGTGGCCTGGAAAGACAGAGAGCTTTATAAGCGTCTAGGCTGGATCGGCCGGAACCGCCCAGATTGGATGACAGACGAGCTTCCTATCGACGTAGAAGAAGTTGGCTATGAGCTATATCCAAAGAATGGCGATCAGATGTGGGAATCTTATAAGAAGTATTCCGAGGGATATGATTACGACGACGACGTGGTATTAAAATCAATAACAAATACACATACCATCGCGCATGATATGATTGAAGAGTTCACCCCAGACACAGAGGTCCGCCTTCCTGGGTTCGTTGTTCCTCCTGATTCTACAGCAGACGAAACTCTGCGTAAGTTCTGCTTCGAGGGGCTTAAGAGTATGGGCCTATTCACTAGGAAGAATTATGTGGAGAGACTTGAGACGGAGATCGATGTCATCGAGGACCGAGGCTTCAGCAAGTACTTCCTGACAATGAAAGCGGTAGCAGACAAGTCAAACGAAGTCATGCTTACCGGCCCGGGCCGCGGGTCAGCCGCTGGTTCCCTCGTCGCTTATGTTCTGGGGATTACACAAGTCGACCCGATAAAGTACGGTCTTCTGTTCGAGAGGTTCCTTCGCAAGGATGCTACCGACTATCCGGATATCGACTTTGATGTAGCCGAGCCTATGGAGATCAAAGAGTATTTGATGAAAGAGTGGGGCAGAACAACTGTTGTTCCTATCTCGAACTTCAACACTCTTCAGCTTCGTTCACTTATCAAAGATATTTCTAAATTCTATAATGTTCCGTTTGTCGAAGTCAACTCTGTAACTTCTAGGATGATTCACGAGGCCACGCCCGCCGCAAAGCAGCGCCATGGCATTAAGTCTGGGGTTTACGTACCAACATTTGAAGAAGTAATTGAATTTTCTACAAGTCTTAGTTCTTTCTTTAATAAGTATCCTGATATCAAGACTCATGTCGAGGCCCTGTACGGTCAAGTAAGAGCGGTTAGCCGGCATGCCGGAGGGGTTGTTATTGGAGAGGACCTTGATCAGCACATGCCTCTTATTCAAAGCGGAGGCGTGTTACAGACCCCCTGGTCCGAGGGCCAGAACGTAAGGCATCTTGAGCCTCTAGGATTTATTAAGTTTGATGTCCTAGGTCTTTCAACCTTACGCATGATCGAGGGAGCAATCGGGCACATTCTTAAGAGACATCATAACGTACCTAATCCAACTTTTGAGGATATTAAAAGCTTTTATAATAATAAGCTCCACCCAGATGTTTTGGACCTAGGCGACAAAAATGTATATGATAATATCTTTAAGCTTGGGAAGTTTGCCGGCATATTCCAGTTTACCCAGAAGGGTGCACAAAAGTTCTGCCAGCGCGCTCGTCCGGACAATATTATTGACTTGTCTGCCATCACTAGTATTTATCGTCCGGGCCCCCTCGGCGCGGATGTAGATAAGCTTTATGTGAGAGCGAAGGAAAATCCCCAAGACATTAGTTATATTCATCCGATTGTAGAACAAGTAACGAAAGAAACTTACGGGTTCTTGATA
>TARA_R110002074_G_scaffold45863_9_pt1 | contig 10092 bp, 12 predicted proteins | sample TARA_R110002074 | Tara Oceans TARA_R110002074 (sample SAMEA4397215) | marine metagenome | biome: Polar Biome; feature: [MIX] marine epipelagic wind mixed layer (ENVO:01000061); material: water (ENVO:00002006), including particulate matter (ENVO:01000060) such as... | depth 10-100 m
AGATACTGGACACCGTAGACTGGGCCACAATGACGCCTGACGAGGTAAAGAAGGGATTAGCGGTACTAAACCGGTTCAATATCCCAGCCCAAAAAAGGTTGCACAAAATAAGAATAAAAGGGGCCACGACCGAGGTAGCGATGGGGCCGCAGATAATGGGGTTCACTGAAGGAGGCGGTGCCGTTTTTGGTCCGGGGCTAATCTGGGACGAGCTGGCCGCTGCTGACCCAATGGGCATGATTAAAAACGTGGAGAAATATTCCACGCAGGCCCTACAGTCGCCTTTCGGCACGAGCCACGGTCTCGGGTCCCTCTGGAGACAATCGGTAGTTACAGGTATATTTAGCCCTCGCTGGCAGTATTTTGGCAATAACTACTTCGGAGACCTGTCCCAGATAGGCGCAACCCTCGGGAACAGGCAGGCCATAGTAACCAGTGCGGGCTTTCTCGCAGGTATGCCCACATGGTTAAAGGGAGTAGAGGGGATACGCGTAGGTATGGCCAAGCACTTAGGTGTGGACGCTGATAGCGTGCTCCCCAGCATCACTGAATCCATGTTCCAAACAGACGTATCTGACATAATGCGGGGAGGGAACAAGGTATATAAGACTGCGACAGGGGAGATCATCTCAAGTAAGCGGTTCAGGAACGAGTGGGTCGAGAACTCCATACTAGAATCCTACGCGAAGCAGGACTTCATCGAGAATATCACAGACCTGTCGAAAGGGCTAGGGTTCAGTAAGCACGCTAAAAACTGGTCAGCAGACATCTCCAACTTTGCTTCTTATGCCCAGCAGCGGCAGCGTGCAATGCTCTACTCAGACCTGCGGATGAAGGGCTATACTGCAAAAGCGGCAAAGAATAAGACATTAGAAGCGCTGTACGACTGGAAATACGGTTTGGCACGTTGGGAGGCAGGCGCTTACGTGACATGGCTGCCCTTTGGTCGGTTCTGGCGGCTCGCCACGGGGCAGGCCATGAAGGGCATGCTTAAAATGCACACTAGGCCAAACAAGGAATCCATAAAAAACATACTGCTTGGTAGGACGTACCTTGGCCGCACCCGCGCACAATCTCAGCTTTCGCAGGGAGCGCCATTCGCTATAGACCCCATCATCTGGGAGGACATGCCCGGAGATACAGAGCAGGAGAAGAAGGCGAATGCTGAGTGGCTAGTGGTGGCTAGAAATTACCTTGGTCCAGACTGGCACGACGACTCACGTATAATTTTGGGGTTCGACTTCCTACAGGACCACGAGAAAGAATACTACAATAAGATAAAAGGCGGCGACAATATATTCGGCATGACCCAGAGCGGGCCACTCACCACGGTGGAGACACTCACACTGCTGACAGCCATCTCCAACATCCCTACGGCCGCCGCAGGTTGGGTTCGTGGCCAGCATACAATGAAGAACCCGAATCTCGCCAAGCAGGTGCTCGAAGAGACTACACAAACTCTGTGGCCCATCACTAAAGAAATCGTGAATACTGCATTTGAGTCCTACGGTATGAACCACGACTCAAAAGTACCACAATCTTGGGAGAGGCTACGCCCAACTGAGCGGCTAGTTTTCGGCATGCTAGACAGAAACACACACATGCTTGAAGGGCTGGTCCAATATGGGGACACGGCAAAAGATATGAGGGCAAACAGGGCGCTAGTAACGGCTTTCCGCTATACGCCGGGCCTGCTCGAACTCACGTCCCTCTCGGATAGGCTGGTAGGCAAGAACCCCGAAGCGGGCCTACAAACGAAGGACCTAAGCGAATACTACGCACGAGCGGGCAAGACTGCGCTGCGTAACCACTTCCTCTTCGAGAGGCGGCCGTTAGACCCGGGCAACGTCCCAAGGTACCGTAACCTACAGGCACAACGCCAGTTTGAGGCAAAGAAGAAGGTCGGAGATAGCATGCTCCAGCCGGATAAGTTTGACGCCCAACAGGAAATGAAAGAGGTGGCAGAGACACGGCAGACTTACGATGCAGATTTTGAACTTGCCGAGCGGGTGCTAACCGCGATGAAGACCGAGGGGGTAGAGATCTCTACCACAGACCTAGTAGACTGGAAAAAACTTAGCCCGTACCCCTTAACCCTTATCGGAGCGGAGAAAACGGTAAAAATGGCACGCAAGAAAGCGGAGCTAGAAAAAGCACGAAAAGAGAAGGAACGAAGTAATCAATAATCTGTGCTTGACGCCACGTCTTGCATGGAATAATCTATAAAAACAGGAGACTCACATGAGTTCAAGAGAAGTTTACCACAGAATTACTCACGCACAAACTACCGGCGTAGCTAACAACGGGACTAGTGGTCCGAGAGAGATAGTGCTACAGATGCCGACATCACGCAGCGGTAATGCGTTGTGGGAGTTGGCTAGCTTTACTTACCACTACGTGGACGGTAGTTCCGCTACAATGAAGTTTTCGCTGGGTGAAGCGACTGGGTTCGCAGCAAATGACGAGAACTCTGTCTTCGAGAGTGAGACGCTCGCTAAGTCACCTACTTTCCGTCAAGTAGATCTGGCAGGCGTAGCACAGACCATGCAACGGGGCATGATCATCGCGTCACCGGATGCTGACTCTAAGCTATACCTACGTTGCACCGTTGCGGGCAGTAGTGCCAACAACACATTTACAATAAAACTGACCTTTAGGCAACTAAAAGGCAGCAACATCGCGGGAACCAACGCAACAGTCTAGGGAGTAAACTATGCCGCAGCGCATTAAGTTGACAAAAAAGGGCAAGGGAAAACTGCTTGGTAAACTCTTCGACGACCTCGTAGACACAGGCACTATACCTGTGGAAGATGTGCTTTCTGTAAAATGCACGGAGGATGCCGCCGAGATTGAGGCGTCATTCTCAGTTGCTGGCTTGGTAAGGGCTTCTATGCTCGCGTCCTTTAAGGAGTGCCTTGCACTCGACTTCGCTAAGTTCGCAGCTATAACCGTAGAAGACGTTGTTGCCACCCCTAAACCCAAGAAGCAGCGCAAGCCAAAAAAGGGGTAACCTCATGGTCGAGCACACCCTCAAGGACCACGGGCGGCGAATCATACAAGTGGAGGAAGGTTTGAACAAACTACAAGTAAGTCATGCCGAATCCAAAGTAATGCAGACCGAGAATTTCCGCCAAATTCGTGAGAGTATGGTTGAGCAGCATAAGATGCTCGACTGCCTGACCAACCAGAACAAAGGCTGGGCGGATCAGCTGCGCAACCCGCAGACGCTGATCATCATTCTGTCGTTCTTTGCTGCGTTTCTCGGTATTGAAGTAATATGGCCGACTCCTTAAACGACCCATTACTGCCGGAGATTCTACGGAGAATAAAGGCTGCGGGGCACGTGGTCTTTACGCGTGGAAACTACAACCTAAACCTATTCGGGATACGGCACCCAGACAGGGCGGCTGGAACATTCAACGATATTCTGGGTTGCGCGTACAAGGAAGATGGCAGGTGGATTGTGCGCTACTGGACTGCGACCACAGATGCGGGCCTCGCATACCGTGAAAAACCAATGAACCCGGACGGGACTGCGGTACTGGTAGCAGGTCAGTACCGGGGAGCGTACAAGATCGGGCTACACCGAGGCTCTTACGAGGCCCTAGTGCAGATTGGCGGCCCAGTTAGGGTTCACCGCGATGATAATCGAGATAAAATCATTGATGTTTTTGGTCTGCCCATACAAGAGGGCTACTTTGGCATTAACATACATCGAGCATCTTTATACGGGGAACGGGCCGAAGTGGGCAAGTGGAGTGCAGGCTGCCAAGTGTTCGCATCCTTGCGCGACTTCAGGCAGCTGGTTAAACTCGCCAAGAGTCAAGTGGCGAACGGTCATGGAAACTCGTTTACATACACGCTGCTAGAATAGGGCGTATTAGGAGAATGTCATGGAAAAATTCAAAAGCCGTAAGTTTTGGTTCGCACTTGTCGGTGCTATGGGGCCGACCCTCATTTCAGCTATCACTGGAATGATCGACCCAGTTGAGGCAATGACTGCATCTAGTGCAATCATCATCTCATACATCTTTGGCCAAGCATACGTGGACGCCAAAGCACTCGAATAAGTGTTTGTGCTAGGCGCAATTCTGCGCCTAGCACCGTCACTTACTTTCTGGGATCTAGATCCAGTCGAGTCCAGCCCTTGGGTAGTTTACCCTTGGGCGGTATCGTAGACATTATAACGGTCTGCGCATCTGACTCCCCCAGAGCACGCATGGTACTGGCAAGTGTTGCGCCATCCCACATGCGGTCATCTAATAAGAGCAGCACTTTCTCGTCCGTAGCCAATGCGCCACCAAGGGCAGCAAGCACGCGTACCTCTGTGCTGCCAGATAAGGCTCGGTAAGTTTTCCGGTCACGTACCAGTTTAACCATGAGTTTCTGAGCAGTGAGTGTAATCAACGCCATCTCACCGGCCGGTAGTAGACTCGCAACCCTGCCCTCGTATGGCATCATTGCTAATTGGGCAGCATTTATCAGGCCCTCAATCAAGCACTCTTCTATGCGCTTGAGTTTCTCGGCTTTCTGCTTGCACTTGACTTCGCGCTCGTTCAGCCCCTTGGCTAACTCTGCCCGTTGCTGAACAGCGAGCCAGCCCTCCACATCCGTGGAGCATTGCACGGAGTTTGGCAACTTCTTCGCCTGCTCTGGCGTTACAATCTTAGCCATCTCAGCGCCCAAGAACGCACGCTGGTCCTCGTTCTCCTTGTACATTTTACGCAACCACTCAAACTGCAATGAGAGAAATAACTGCTTCCATGCGGCGTTTAGCCCCTTGGCGTTTGAGGCCCCTGCTAGTATGCGGGACTGCGCCTTAGTTTCCTTCGCGTTGGCAGAGGCTGTACGCTTCTCTTTGCCTAGGTAGTTCAGGAAAGACACCATCTCCGAGCCATCGACAACATCCTCGCCATCGAACCACGTGTTGTGCCAGTATTCCTCTAACTCGTCACCATTTGGCGCGGTCTTGGTCAACTGCCCAATCACGTCATCAGTGAAACTGACGCCCTCTGGGAACACGTAGGGTAGGAGGTACTTCATTGCAGTAACGCCCGTACCTGCCAGCGCTTGCCGCAGACCAACCAAGGGCAAGATCATGCGAGGAAACGATGGACTGACGAAATGCTTTGGAGCACTTCCGACTGTCATCGACCAAGCCGCCTCGTTGCCATTGCTATCTGTCGCCGTGGCTATCAGCTCATCTTCGCCCTCTGGCATCAAGGTCGCTAAGTCCTTACCAGCCTTGACATCGCCATTTCTCAGTAGAATATTCGGCGCACTACCAGTCACCGCTAAGTGAATGGCTTCTGTTAGCGCTGATTTACCACTTTCATTATCTCCGACGATCAAGGTTTTATTCCCTAGAGAATAAGACCTCACACCCTCGGGGGATTTAACATTAGTCTTTATCTTCGTTATCGCTTCCATCTTCGACTCCTTTTTCTTCGTATATTCTACCAATTAAAATTGTGGTTACAACGGATGACGGCTTTGACTTGCCTGTCCTCCACCGGTTTATAGTCTGGCCGGATGGCGAAACTAGTATATGGTTCCTGCACTCTGGTATAGCCTCCATGATCTCTGCCCGTACCATTGCGGCTATCTCGGCATCTGACCAGCCCTGCGCGTGCAGGGATGTCAGCTGTAGTATCATAGATTCTGTGTCATCTCTCATGATTCGTCCTCGAATAGGCTCAATTGCTGAGCAGGGCAGTACAGTTTGAATCCAGTCTGCCAATCATCAGGGTCAGTGGAGCGTACCTCCGTAACCTCATCCAGCACCTCTGCACCGTCCCAGCGTAACACGGGCCGACCAGCCTCTAGTGCTGCCTTCAATATTCCAGCCGTAGCACGGCCACAGGTTTTGCCAAACACTACGAAGATGTTGTAGACAGGGACACCTGTTACCGCATCTGTACGATTGACTACACCTTTCTGCCAGATATCCCAGTCTCCTCGGAAATTTGACTGGAAATCCTGCCTGCCAGCGACAATCTTATAAGTGTCGTCGTGCAGCCGCTCTAGCATCTCTTTAAGGCGCTTGCTGTTGTCCCGTACGTCTTTTACATCTGTTTGCGCAGAATGCGCGAAGAATACCCTCTTCATTTTCCCCCCCTATTGTAATGATCATCATAGTAGTCTTTGCAGGTGGACACGTTGTGTATCTCCCGCTCTAGGTACCACAGAGCCTTGCGTAGGTCCTCTGGTGCATAAGTTCCTTCCTTCCTGCCAGCACGCCACAGGTACTTAACCACGTTACCAATTAGGAAGTTGAATCCTAGTGCTTCGATAACGTTGATGGCCTCGTACGTGCCGGACGAATAGTGACTCGGGTGGTCAATCTTCTCTTCTATTCCTTCTGCCATTTTACTCTCCTTCATTAGATCTTAGGCCATAACCATCTCTGTACCAGCCATCACCTACAAGCGAGAAGGAACCCTTGCTGACCTGCTTAACAGGCTCGGGGTCACCGCACTTAGGGCACTCGGGTACTGGGTCACTCATCTTCATGAGTTTCTCAAAGTCGTGGTTATTCTTGCATTTGTACTCATATATCGGCATATCTACACCTCTCCCCAGTGAACACCTATATCAGCTTCTGCCGTGTAGGTCAGGAGTGGTTCTATTATACGGCGGCGGTTCATCGCTGCCTCCAGTTTTTTTGCAGTTTCTTCTGCGTCGTCTTCCTTTACCTCAAACACTAGCGAGTCGTGGCATTGGTTTACTAGACCAGTTCTCGCCTCAAAGTCAAAGGGCAGTAACCCCTCGAACTCTGACCCTTCAGTAGACCAGCCCTTTATCCCATAGAGCAGTTCTAATGTGGCTTCGTGCACTATTGCACTGGCCGCACTCTGAATCGGATGGTTCACTAACTCGTTTAGTTTCTCTTTGTCGCGGAAATCTCTACGACGGTGCCATAAAGAATCATCTAAGTAACCCTGCTTACGGAATAAGCGCCTCTGCGTCTCCCACCACAAGGGCACCTCTGGCAGCGCTTTTCCCAAACCTTGTACAACATCTCGGATATCCCTGTGGCCAAGATGGGCATATATCAGTTTGCCCTCTTCGTCCTCTACGCTCACAACCTGCTGATGTATGGTCGGAATTGAGGCTGCGTATTGCCAAGCGTAGAAAACGCACTTAGTGACCCCTCTAGTGGCCTTAAACACGCCTTTGCCCTTCATACGCCTATCCTTCGGCGCACCATCTAGGCCCCAAACGCTCTTACCGTACACAATCTCCATATTCTCGTTGTGCGGGTCGAGTCCTTCGTGGATTGTTCTAAGCAGTAGTTTAGCCTTGGACTCTTCAGCCAGTAGCCGTAACTCTATCTGGTCCATATCTGCGCCTACGAAGATATGCCCCTCTTCTGGGATAAACATTTCACGCAAGAATCCGGGCACGTTCTGTGCGTTCGGAGATGATGATGAGAACCTGCCTGTAGCGGGTAATCGGTTGTATGACGGGTGCACACGCCCATCTGCTAGCGCATACTTGGCACTCAGCGGCCTGATGTAGGTACTGAGCAGTTTACTGTAGCGGCGAATCATGCGAACGCTGTGAATTAATTTCCGCTGCTCCGGGGGCAGCTCATGCTTAGTAAATATAGTTCGGAGAGAATCATCGTCGGTACTTGGCGCACCAGTCTTCTCGCTATACTTTTCTGGCGTAATCTTCCACTCCTTATAGAGGAGGTCGCCCAGTTGCTTGAAGGATAGTGGGTTGAATGTTGAACCCGTAATCTCCTTGCATATCCGCTTGTTAGTCAGCACTTCGGCCTCAAATGCTATCTCGTTCTCGTTGACCTTATCCCAGTCTACGCGTAGCCCTAGTTTCTGCATGCCAACAGCGGCCTTCTGGAGCAGGTGCTCGCGCTCTATTAAGTGAGTCTGCTGACGACGCTTAACATCGCGCATAACCCCCGGCACCACACGGGCAGTAACACAGCAGTCGGTTGCGCAGTACAGGTGCAGGTCCAAATCCGACCTTGCATGGACCGCAGTGTGGTCAGCCTTCCAAGCCTCGGTAAAGTCTGTATAGTAGGAGCCAACAAAGCCTAAGTTGTGCGGCATCTCGTTATCGGCTAGCAAATGGAGCAATAACGTATCGGCTGCCAAGTCTGGTGTGACGCCTAAAGCGGATTCAATATTCAACCTATCGTATTGCCCCGCATTGTGGCCTATGAGTTTGACAGGTGGATTGGCCAGAAACTCGCGTAGCAACCCTTTGACCTCGCCCTCATCGGTGGCGCTGAAGAAGCGCTTTTCGCCGTCAATGCCAATCAAGGGCACAAGGACTGCTAACTCATCATTGGCGAAGCCCACGCAGCGCAGTTGTGCGGTGATTGGGTTTATGCCGTCAGTCTCAACATCGTATGCGACTAATTTTCCGGCTTGAGCTAGTCGAGAGAGTTGGGATTTAACTTCATCTACGGTGTAGGTTATCTTCACCTCTGGCGCGTCCCACCTTAACTCACCATTAAAGTAGCGTAGAGCACGGGCCATATCGAACTGGAATACTTCACGCCATTTGGGAGTGGCAAGCACGAGTTCGGGGTGCATGGTGTAGGCCACTTGTACCTTGCCCCATGGCATCTCCAGTTCCTCACAAGCACCGCGAATCTTCATAGTGGAGACTTTGCCGCCGCGTAGGGTGGAGGCTGCTAGCCCACCCAGCGCTATAATCTTAGTGCACCCCTCTAGGTCAGCCAGCATCCTATCTCTACATGCGGCCATAGGGGTTGGGTATGGTGCTTGCTTCTTGCGTTTGCGTGAAGCATTCCGCGAGGCCAACCTAGCCAAGTAATTGGTGAATTTCGGGTGCGTCGCTGTGCACGCCACGGCATTCACTAACCGTACTTCCTCCCGTTTTAGTCCTATAGCGGAGAGGGCCTTTTGCAGTTCTACCCCCTCCGCACCGACAAATGGTCTTCCCTCAACAGTGTCTGCTCCCGATGGCACACTACCCAAGATGGCAATATCCCCAGTGCCCTTAGACACAACAGGGCAATGATCTTCGGTATCTTTATATATAGGACAGGTATTGCAGCCATCACAAAGCATTCAAATCTCCAAAGGGGAGCACACTATTAGGACCCGGTGTGCTAGCGGTTGCGCGGTAGGGAAAATGGAAGAAAAACTCTACGCGCTATGGGGAAACGGGGCTACTCGTTGAGTAGAAAGTCGAAGTCACCGCCAGAGTCGGTTGTCGCCTCTTCAGCCTGCTTAGCAGGTGCGGAGGCTGCTGACAACTTTTCAAAGCGTTTCTTGTCATAGAAATTGTACTTTGCGTAGGTGCCTTTGACTGCGTTCCCATTTTGGTCGATTTGAGGAGGAGTGTAGTTGAGGTAAACGGTGTTACCAACTAACTTTTCAAATGGAACCTGTGCACTGCCTGCGAGTTTCTTCTCTGGTACGCCTGCTGAGAGCAAGAATGCCTTAACGAAAGGAAGAGCCTTTACGTTGGAGAGATTGAAACGCTCGCGATGGCGGATACCACCTGTATTCATGTAGGCGTATAGAACGCTACCAGAATCAGTGTAGTGTGTGAACTCCTCAATAGTGGCCTTGTGGAGGCCGGGAGTTAAAACGCCTAGCGAACTGCCAGTTGCTGCGGTTACATCGGTGAAATCGAGGTCGATACTAATACTCATTGTCTTATCCTTCTGCTTACTCTTACATTTGACGCTTGGCGAAATTACCAAGAATCGTTCTCAGCGAATAATTCACTGACCATCCCCTTACGGGAATTCGTTAGAATTGCACGATGCAGGGCATCTTGAATCACCCAGCGTGTATGCTGTGGTGAGTGCTTCTTCATAAGTGTGTCTGCTGCTGGCTTGAGTGTTTCACGCCAATTCTCCAGACCGTTTTTCTCTACCGCTTTTGCCAACTTAGCCACGGTACCCTCTGCCCACTCCATCCCTTTAGGGTATGGAATGTTGTACCCAGCAGCACGCAGTGCCTCGGCTACATTCATTGGGGCGTTAGGTGGGAAGATACTGAGCCTATCCCCTCCGATAAACTCAGCATCTGAAACTGTTGTCAAGACGAACTTCCATGGAGCGGCTGTTTCATCGTACTTGACACG
>TARA_R110002074_G_scaffold396451_1_pt1 | contig 10086 bp, 15 predicted proteins | sample TARA_R110002074 | Tara Oceans TARA_R110002074 (sample SAMEA4397215) | marine metagenome | biome: Polar Biome; feature: [MIX] marine epipelagic wind mixed layer (ENVO:01000061); material: water (ENVO:00002006), including particulate matter (ENVO:01000060) such as... | depth 10-100 m
TGCATCGACGAACTGCGTGATATTGCCAAACAACAACCCGTTTGACCAACAGCGACGAGACGACCATGAAAGCCCTGTCGATTGCCTTCCTGGTTCTGTTGGCCAACTTCACTCAGGCGAAAGAGCCAGCCGACGACGGCGGTCGTGCAGGCATTTCACCTCGCACCCCAGCGATCCTCTGTGCCGACCAAGCCGACAACCGCATCCGACTGGTCGATCCATGCGCGCAAGATGCTGATGATGCTGACCTCTGGACCTACCCAGCGTCCGAAGCCCCGCCAAGCGAATACATCCCGACGGATGCGAAACGAGTCGAAATCGACGGGGAGGTCTTCATCCTTGCCGCTTACCACGGACGCGTTCGACTGGTGCGTTTCCGAGATTCAAAGCTGATCAAAGACTACCCAAGCTACAGCAGTTGCCACTCCGCTGAACTCCTTCCAGATGGCTCGATCGCCACCGTCAACAGCAACCATGGCATGCTACGCCTGCATCACTCCGCCGATGACTTTGTCGACACGGAACTGCCCTACGCCCACGGTGTGACCTGGGACAAAAAACGCGAATGCCTGTGGGTTCTCGGCGACCGGCTTTATCGGTTTCGATACCGCGATCGGCAACTCTCGCTGGACCAGCAATACGACTTGCCGCAATCACCAACCGGTCATGATTTGTTCCCATTGCGAACGGCCCCCAAACTCTTGGTCAGCAACAACGACGCGTTGTATTTGTTTGACATCGAAACCGAAGCCTTCCAACTTTTGTCCGACCTCAAATGGATCAAAAGTGCTAGCCAAAGCGCCGATGGCTCCATCTGGATCAGCGACCCGCAAAGAACCGAAGTCGGCGCCAACTGGCAAAGCGACTCCATCATCCCCGTTCAGCCACCTGAATCCAAACAACGACACACCATCGCCGGATCGAAGTTCTACAAAGCCCGCTGGTGGCAACCCGTCGACTTCAGCTACTGAGGCAAGTGGCATAGGCTTCCAGCCTGTGATTGCACGGAACACAAGACAGAAACCTCACCATTTCAATCCGACACTTCTTCTCCTGTTGCGAAGCAAGTCGGAAAGAATCATCAAACACAACCAAGTGAGCCGTTTGGGCGTCGGCCTGGACTGCGAAACGTTTGCGAGCGACGCTCTGATAGCGGATGCAATTTTCCATCCGGCTTCTGTATGTCTTCATCCCTCCCGGGATAAAAACTTGCGCAACCACAGTGCGCCGCAACACCAAATGTTTTGCAGTCCAGCGTTCGCCTGGGTTGTACGCACGAGCAATAACGCTTCCCGAAACAATTCAAATGCCAAAAGACGCCTGTCTGATTGCCTAACTACCGCCCACGTTGGAAGAGGGCGGGAAGATGCACGGAATCAAGGAAGCGATGTTGCGAGCGTCGTCGATGCCGCGATGGTGCGAACCGGAAAACGTCAAACCGACGGAACGCAAAGCAGCAGGAACACCAAGTTTTTTGCGACGACCATTTGCTTTCGCAAACTCCGCCTTGAGGTTGATGTGGCGATCGCCAAACGGACAAGCGACCTTGTGTTGAATGCAGTCAGACTCGAATTGGGTGCGGTCGTAGTTGCCCCAAGAGCAGACCACGAACGGAGCGAAACCGTTCGCCCAATCGAGGAAGCTTGCCAATGCATCCGAGAACGACAGGGCGGAATCGACCTGTGATTGCGAGATGTTTGTGAGTTCGCGGCAAAATCTGGTCAATTTTGGATGAAGCACTGGCTGAATGAAGGTCTGAAACTCATCCAGCGGCTGGTGCGTCGACGAGCAAACCATCACAGCACCAATCTCAACGATCTCCATTTCCGTACGGGAAACGAGTTGTCGTCGCAACAGGTTGCTTCGAGGTCAACAACGAGAAAGCGTTCCATCATCAGCAACTTGCCAAAAGAAGCTTTACGACTCCGCCCCAAAACGAAGCGAGCGAGCCTGAATGTACAGCAATTGTACCAAGGTATTGATCGGCTCCCAAAAACCGCAGTCGAACCAATCGACCAAATGCAAACGAAGACGACCTGACCACGAGCCCGGGGCTATTGAAGCGATCGAAGTTGCCAACCGAAAGACAGCCTAACGACGCAACCGCATTCTCGCAGAAACACTTTGTTGTTCGACCAGTCAACAACGAAGCCACCATCGTGATCGGGATGAGTGCCCGATTAGCGACGATTAGTGTTCAGCGAAGCAAAGTCTCTTGGGAAAACTAACCCGAGTTAATCGCACACGGATGAACCCCGCAGACAACCCAAACTCGCGATACCGGCAGGTCGCCTAACGGAAGTTTTTTACAACACCGCCCAAAACGAAGCGAGCAATGTCTGAACTACGAAAGATTGTTTCAAGGCCAGCGCCGGTTACCAAAGAGCGAACGTGTGCCAAAGTCCAAACGTAAAAACCATGTTGGCGGTCACTGGAACTAGGTTTCGCCATGCCTCTCGATCGAGTGATGGCATCGGACATGTCGCAAGCTGTCACACGGCTTCCATTGTCGAAGCACGTAACACTGCCACAGGATTTGCATGTGACTCGCCATTTGGGGAGTCGATCCCATTGCACGCGCGTGCCAGCAGTCAGTCGCAGCCGAACACCGCAGAATGCGAGGTCATGGGTGATGTCGGCAAACAGCTCGCCGCAAGACGGACATGTGATTGGCTCGATGCGACGCGCTGCCGAGCCTTGGCCCCAGCGCTTGAGCGGGAAAACGACGGCGTAAAACGGTAAGCAAAATGTGACAATGATGATCTCGATGACGTTTCGGAGTACGGTCATGGAACGCCGGAATAACCAATCGGTTGTGTCCGCTACGGAAGGTTTTTACGACACCGCCACAAACGAAGCGAGCGATGTCCTAACTACCAGAAATTGTACCAAGGCCAGCCCGCGTCGCCAAACAAGGAAGGTGTGCCAAAGGCCTAGCGCAAAAACCATGTTGCACGCCCCCTGCTTCACATTGAACACTCGAACCAACCACTCTGATCAGAGGCAGCATGGAAGACGCCAAGAATTGCGATAAAATCGTCGCGGTTCTCGAACAGCAAGACATAGGGAAGACGATGAACTGTTGCCACACGCATGATCCCATGAACGCAGCCAAAAGACTCTGGGCGTTGCGACAGGGCAACTAGGCGATCGCGAAAAGCAGAACGGAAGCGATTACCTAGATCGACAGAGATGTCGTCGTAGTAGTCGGTCGCGAATTTCAAGTCATCGGCGACCGACGGGTGAAAACGCCGTTTCTTAGCCATCGACGCGACGCCAAAGTTCGTCCTCGTCAATTGCGACCGAGGGGTCAGCGTCAAGTTCGGCAGATCGCCGGGATGCCTCGCCGATTACGTCAGGCGGCACCATGATATGCTCAGGCGACGACGCGATCTCGTCCCACAATTGCGTTACGATTCGGAGCTTTTCGCTGACAGGAAGGGCGCTTAGTTCTGATGTGTTCATATCAGTAGTCTAACCGATTAGGTCGTGCACGGAAGGTTTTTACGACACCGCCCTGAACGAAGCGAACGATGTCTGGACTACGAGAGACTGTACCAACGGTGGGCCGCTTGGACAAACGACAGCGGTGTGCCGAAGGCCTAGCGTAAAAACTATGTGATGCGGCCAGCAACTACTGGACGCCGGGGAGGAGAGCAACGAAGTGGGCGAACGCTATCCCGCCGCCAACACAGAGCACCACCAACCGTCGAGCGGGCGAGAGAGAGGAACGCAATACCGCGACGATCAGCAAAATAGGGCAAGCGATGAAACCGAGCAGTCCGATCATGAGAAGGACTTCGAGGACCGGTTCCCACCGATTAGACCACACCCACATTGCGGAGTCGTGAGCCAATGCAATCGCAGTCAGCACGACGGCGGTCAGGTGTGCGTAGAGCGTGAAGCGGATGAAACGCGAACCACGTTCCGGGACCGAGGGGCCGACGTTGTCGTCGGGTGCTGAGGCTGGGATGCGGTATGGATCGGATTTCAATCGAGCGTAGGCCGCATAACGGAAGGTTCTTACGACACAGACCCTGATTTCAGGAAACGGCTTGAACTTAGAGAAAGTTTACCACCTCAGCGAGGTCCGAACAATAAACGAAGGTGTGCCGTAGGGCTAGCGTAAAAACCATGTTATGCGAACCTATGAAGCGGGCTGGGTGTCTCCATCCAAATACACCCGCAAGCAATCCGGCAAAGAACCCGCGATGACCGAACCAATCAGATTCTACAGTACTGCCGACGAATACGGTGAATTCTCCAACTTCGCGGGATTTCCGATCAAGATTGGCAAGAAGATGTGGCCAACGACGGAACACTATTTTCAGGCCATGAAGTTCAAGGACACATCGGAGCAAGAGAAAATCCGCAAGGCGAATTCGCCGATGCTGGCGGCACGCATGGGACGAGACCGAAAGCGCACGTTGAGGCGAGATTGGGAGTCAGCGAAGGTCAACGTGATGCGTGAAGCAGTATCGGCCAAGTTTACGCAACACGAGGAGCTGCGAGAGTTGTTGCTGGCAACAGGTGACGCGAAGATCATCGAGCACACAGCGAACGACGATTATTGGGGCGATGGTGGAGACGGAAAGGGGAAGAACATGTTGGGCCGAATCCTGATGGACGTCCGAGCGAAACTGCGTGAAGAACAAGACAACTAGGTTCGCATAACGGAAGGTTTTTACGACACCGCCCTGAACGAAGCGAACGATGTCTGAACTACGGAAATTGTACCAAGGCAAGCCCGCGTCGCCAAACAGGGAAGGTGTGCCGCAGGCCTAGCGTAAAAACCATGTTAGGCGGCAGATGAAGTGCGAGAACGGTCTCAATCCCAATAGTTGAAGATAATGTCTCCAATCCGAGACGGCTTCCAGTAGTTGAATTGTTCCATTTCGGCAGTTGCGAGCTTCGACAGCATTTCTGCGGTCGGTGGTTGAATAAGGGTTGCGACCGAAAGGATAGTGAAATCCGGATAGCCGGAGAAAGCGTGGGTCAGGTCGGAGTGGTCGCGGAATTCCGGCGGCGCACCAGCGTCAGTTTCGGATGCAAATGCAACCAATGGGTGAAAGCAATTGAGGAGTACGACGACACGATCGTCACCGATCTGGAGCAAAGCATCGGCGAAGTTGCATTCAACGTCAGGATTGCGACGTGGATTGTGAATCACGTCAGCGGAGATGTCACGTGCGACAGCATGGTAAACGGTACGAAAAGCGCGCAAGTCAACGACGGTAAGTCGCGGGGCCTTGTAGTGCTGAAATCCGGTCGTACCGTGTTGAAGTATCAACAGGTTCTGCCGCCTAACGGAAGGTTTTTACGACACCGCCCTGAACGAAGCGAACGATGTTTGAACTAAGGGAAATTGTACCAAGGTCATGGCCCGCTGCCAAAGAGCCAAGGTGTGCCGCAGGCCTAGCGTAAAAACCCTGTTGGCGGACACTACGCGCCGGGGCCATGTATCCACAGGAGCCCGGTCTCCGAAAACACGATGTCGTCGTCATCAACGAAGCGTGCGACCTCGACCCAAGTGTTCAATGCACCAACGTCAGGGCAAGAGCCGGTGTCAACATTTTCATCTGGGTTCTCAGCGTCGTACATGAATTCACGGAGCACGGAGCGGTCGCGAATTACGATCAGCTCACCGTACGAGATTGCGTCGTTGTAGCCAGCAAAGATGAATTCGCAGTCACCAGCGAAATCGAGCCATGATTGCGCAGAGCAAGCGCCGAGATGCCCGGACAGGTCCTCGAAAACCGTCCACCCGTCGTTGTGGTAGACGTATTTAGCGCCACCCAGCCAGTTGCCGTTGGAGTCAACGGATTTGGTGACGGCGTCCGACATACTGACTTCAGAGGGAGGCTCAAGTTCGTTCGGATTCACGAACTTCGAGAAGCGTTCCAATGCGTCAGCGAGCGGCAACCGAATGCGTGCGTAACTCGGGTTCATCTGTGTCCGCCAACGGAAGGTTTTTACGACACCGCCCTGAACGAAGCGAACGATGTTTGAACTACGAGAGATTGTACCAATGCCAGCCCGCGCGACCAACCGAGGAAAGTGTTCCGCAGGCCTAGCTTAAAAACCATGTTGAACGACGCCCAGCCAGCCTTTAAAGGCGAAGGACTGAGTCAGGGGAAATAGAGATGACTTGTTTCGGCATCGACGATAATGCCCTCTATTCCGGGCAATGCCTCGAGCACCTGTTCCGTTTCGATGGTAAGCACCTTTGCGATACGCCTCGGACGATTTGAATCGCGTAGAAACACGAGACAGATGGCTCGCTGCAACTCAGTGCATGATTCCCAATTGTCAATTAGCATTGAAAGCTGTTTCGTTTCGGGTTCAGTTGGAACCGGGAACTCTGAGGCGTTCATGGGACGTAACGTGTCGGCCAACGGAAGGTTTTTACGACACCGCCCTAAACGAAGCGAACGATGCCTGAACTACGAAAGATCCTGCCAGTAGAGGGCGGCTTGAACAAACGACAGCGGTGTGCCGAAGGCCCTTGCGTAAAAACCATGTTGTTCGGCACTGCCCCGCGAGAAGATTCAGATTACACTCGAAAGGTTCAATGAGTCCGTAGCAAGCAGGGCATTCAATGCTACAATCCATGTCTGCCAGCAAAAACGCGAGTTCGGGGAACCCACGACACGCCGCAAGCGCGGACATCATGCGGCGCAGTTCAGAAGCGGTGTTTTCGGTTTCTTTTGTGTGCGGTAGCGAAGCGGCGATGAGCGGAACGGCCTCGTTCACGGCGGAATCATAAGAAGATGTCAAATAGTCGGGTATCGCGTCCGCATCGGGAAGATGGCGGCAGGCGACCGAATAACCGATGAAGCACAGGAGATCATGCCGATCGCGGTTGCCTGAAGGCAGTGGCGTCAGCAGCGCAACCAAATGTGGGATGGTCGCGTAAGTTGCCGTGTAAACGGAGCTTTGGTGGCAGAGTGCGCTCCAGTAGTCGAACGATTTCAATGAGGCGTGCAGGTCGCCATCACGAGCGTGGAGACGGCGTAACCAATCGACAGTGTCAGAGCAGTCGCCGTATGCGTGGCGAAGTGTAGTCCAGCGATCATCGTCGAGTGAAATCATACGCTTGTGACGGACAACGGAAGGTTTTTACGACACCGCCCTGAACGAAGCGAACGATGTCTGAACTGCGATACATTCTACCTTGGCAAGCCCGCGTCGCCAAACAGGGAAGGTGTGCCGCAGGCCTCAGCGTAAAAACCATGTTGTCGGGCGTGAACGACGCACGAGCTAGCCATGTCGATAGACAATTAAGAAGTAGCACCCGTCCGCGAGTTGTTGTGCCAGTCATGTCCACAGTGCAAGCATTGCTGCGCGAGTGGTGTTCGCACCACACGACGACATTGCGGGCAACGGTTGAAAATCAGCTCGGAACCGTGATCACGCACTACACGATCCCTTATGTGTATGTGAAGTTGTTCGGGCCCAAGTTTGATTAGCGCAACGGCATTCGGGTCAACGGGGAGTTCGCGAGGCTCTTTCGCGTGTCCGGGGAAAAGCAGCCACTGACGGGCTTGAGATTCCGCTGGCGAAACCAGATCAGGATAGAATTCGATGATGTATTCCGCGACTTCGTCAAACATCTTCGTCCCGACAACGGAAGGTTTTTACGACACCGCTCTGAACGAAGCGAACGATGCCTGAACTACGGAAGATTCTACCACCGGAGAGCGGCTTGAACAAACGACAGCGGTGTGCCGAAGGCCCCAGCGTAAACACCATGTTGTGTGCCACGGGTCACCACGAAACGGCATCCACTATCGTATCGGCTAGCCTATCACGATCTGGGGCACCACCCACGAATTTAGAGTGATAAAACGAGCCACGACCAAAGGAATTATCATCGAACACGCAGTCCGTGAAGGTGCAATTGGTAAGGTGTGCGGATTTGAGATTGCACCCGGTAAAGTCGCAGTTTGTGAATGCGGACTGCTCCGCTACGGCGTTGGTGAGATTGGAGCGCGAGAAATCAACGTCGATAAACGGGCCACCGAGTTTGGCGTCACGCAAGCTGGAGTTAGCGAACGAACAATGGGTGAATTGCGAGTGAAGGTTGGTATTGAACTTGGTCTGGCGAAAAAGGCAGTCCTCGAAGGTGGAGTAACCGCCGAATTGGCCGAAACCCTCAAAGGTTGCGGCGTCAAAGCAAACACGTGAGACGGAGTAGTAGTTCAGCTGTGCCACGAGAGATATACCACGGAGGTCAACGTACGAATTGCCGCCGATGTCGAGCGAGTTGGCAAGCGATGTAGCGTCGAGTTCAACGCGTTGATTGGGGCGTTTAGACGCCCATTTGCACAACGTTGCGCGGATGGCGTCGAGCGCCTCGTCGTCCCAGCGGTCGCGAAGATCACGCAATTCGGTTCGCGACAGTTTCATACGCTAGTGGCACACAACGGAAGGTTTTTACGACACCGCACTAAACGAAGCGAACGATGTCTGAACAATTTGAGATTCTACCACCAGAGGGAGGCTTGAACAAACGACAGCGGTGTGCCGTAGGCCTAGCGTAAAGCCCATGTTGTGTGCCACTACGCGCTGTGGACGAGTGTTGTCAATTTGGCATCGAGTTTCACAATGTAATTGCGACCGTACGATCGGTTCTCAAGGCCAGTAATAAGTGTATCAGGAATATCGTGTTCGTAGTCGGACGAGCAAGAAGCGGCAGCCAATGCGATTGTTGCAACAGTGTCGACGTCACCACCGAAGTTGATGCAGTCCATTAAGAGTTCTGCAAGTGATGTATTCCGAGAAACAGCAGTGATCGCAGCCGACACACTCATCCAGCCCTTGCTCCCAACCTTGTCGTCATACGGTCGAGACCAGTTGCCATCGGCATTTGCATTGACCCAATGTGGGAGTTTTTGACGCGAACCATAGCCATAGGTAAAGTAGTGGACCATCAAAGCAGCAGCAGTTGCAGAATTGATCCCACCATCTGAGTTGTGCGTGACTGAAGCCTGAATTCGGGCGTAGTTTTTCACCGTTTTGATGTCAGGTAGCAGTCCAATTGCCGAAGCACGCATTGCCGCGCCGCTCTTGTCAGAGTTTGAGCGGATTCGGGCAAGGAAACTATCCGCCGATTTCGTTTCACACAAGAATTGGTAAAAGCCTCTGGCATAACCACCCCGGGGATCTCGGTGAAAGCAAGTCACGAAGGATTCAGCGACGTTGTATCGCGTGAATTCGCCGCCAGAAACAAGAAGCTCGGCAATGGCAATCGACATTTGGGTTTCGTCCGTGTACATGCCGGGCTTGGTGTCGCGATGACGTGGGTGCTGGACGTATGCAAGTTTGTCGACGCTGTGAATACCTTTGTGCTTGACGTACTCGTATCCCGCTCCGAATGCGTCTCCTATGGCGGCTTCAAGTAGCATTTGACGTGTTGTTTATGGAGCGTTTCTAGTTTCGGCCTGAAGTCAGAAACGACACTGATCTGGTAAGAAGGTTCGCGCCAGGCTCTGAGTGGCACACAACGGAAGGTTTTTACGACACCGCCCTAAACGAAGCGAACGATGCCTGAACTACGAGAGATTGTACCAACGCCAGCCCGCGTGACCAACCAAGGAAGGTGTGCCGAAGGCCTAGCGTAAAAACCATGTTAGCGGACGCGGGCCATGCGGTTAAAGCTCGAACCATTGAATAGATTGCGGCATTTGTCCGGACGCTGCGAATTCGAGGATCGCTTGAATTGCGGTATCCGCGTCCACCAAGGCTGAAGCGGGCATGTCGATTGCACCCGCCTCAGCACCATCGGTGTTGAGGAAGTGGACTTCGTCGGGGCAGCCGTTGGGAGTCATGTCAGTTGGCTGAAATCCGGGGTGACCATCGGTGGCGAAGTAGTGAACGTACGCAATGTCGCCGTTGAAGTGGGCGGAGATGTATGGCATGGCATCATCGCCGGAGACGTGGAACGCACCATAAGCGTCACGCCGGTCGCCACGCAGGCGTTCCGCCAGTTGCGAAGTGTCGTCGGTCTCGAACGATCCAGAAAGGTCGTGAATCTTCATCGACTAGCGTCCGCTAACGGAAGGTTTTTACGACACCGCCCTAAAC
>TARA_R110002074_G_scaffold30671_5_pt1 | contig 10084 bp, 10 predicted proteins | sample TARA_R110002074 | Tara Oceans TARA_R110002074 (sample SAMEA4397215) | marine metagenome | biome: Polar Biome; feature: [MIX] marine epipelagic wind mixed layer (ENVO:01000061); material: water (ENVO:00002006), including particulate matter (ENVO:01000060) such as... | depth 10-100 m
GCTGGCATCATTTCCCGTCAGATAAATTCAATTTTTATCAAATGTGGGATGAAGTATGTAAGCTTTATAATGATTACGAATTTATTTATTGGAACAATGATGATGATTTTGCCACTCCCTCTGGAATCAAAATGGCTGAAGACTTTTTAATTAATAATCCTAAGTATAGCCTAGCTCAAGGTCAAGTGGTTCAGTTAAGCGGTAACGGACCTCATCTTACTGATTATGGAGTGGGGGAATGGTTTAAAGAAGACTGTAATCAGCCTAATATCGAAGCGCGATTGCATAAAGTATTCACAGAGGCATATGTCAATCCTCATGCAACGATGAGACTGGAAACTTGGCATTCCGCTATCAAATTAGTACTGGAAAGCGCAAAAAGCACAGCCAGTTTGGCTCCCATAAGATTTTGGGATAAAATAGTTACTTTAATGGCAGCAGTTGATGGCTATAGAAAAACGAATTTACCTTGTGTGACTGCAATTCGAACACATAGAAATTCTACGGGAGCCATATTACATACGGATGACCCGTACCCTGATATATTGGAAAGAAACACTCTTTATGAAAATATTTTAAAAAGATTAAAACAAAAAAATCCTTTTATCCCTATTATAAAAGGAGAAGGAACTTCTTTAACTTCTGAACAGATTGGAGAATTTGTGTTAAATTTACTAAACCCTGCAAACATTACTTTTGCAACACCGCCCCCTGATAAGCTCCCATCTCTTCCGATTAATCAACAATACGGTAGTTTTGAGTTATATCACGTACTTAAAATTATCTCATAGGATAAAAAATGAATTTTGAAATAAAAAAAGATGATTCTTCAGAGAAGATCATCAACACTTTGCGAGAAAATGGTTTAGCTGTTTGCTATGGCTATCTAGAAAATGTAGAAGACATTAAAGCAGAGTGCGAAAAAATTATAGAGGACACAGACGAGGACGATTATCTTTTTGGCAAAGCAGCTAGAATTGGATCTGTCTACGATAATATAGAGTCCAATCCAGCGCTCGGAAATTTCTTTTCCCAGGAGTGGATGTTTCAGATATTTCAACAATACACTGGCAAGATTGTAAACTTTAATGAGATTTTTGTCCAACACGATTACAGAAATGATCGTGGAATCAGTCGAAACGGCGTTCTTCATTTTGATAGAATTTCGACTTTTAAATATATGTTGTATTTAACTGACGTTGAAAAGGATTGTGGAGCACTTAGTGTTATCCCTGGAACCCACTTAGACGGATCTTATCTAAGAGCTGAAGCTCGGAAAAATGCTCAAAATGAGTATGATAAGGTAAAAAATTGGCCTCTTATCGATTATCCTGAGCTTGGATACTCTGAAGAAGATATTATACCTGTATGCGGAAAAGCAGGAACATTGATTATCTTTGATACGGACTTGTTCCATCGAGGCGGTTTGATTGAGAACGATAAAAGTCGATTGATGATTAGGTCACATTTAAGAGGATAAAATGGACAGTAAAAAAAGAAGCTTCTTAAAAGCTATAACCTGGAAAATATTAGGTTTTTTAATATTGCCAATGATTGCAATATTAACAATGAGTGATGGCGACAGTGGCACACTTATCATAGGGGCAAAATCTTTAATATTATTATCTATTATTTATCATATAACAATGTTTATGTTATTCTTTGTACATGAAAGAGTTTGGAACGGAGTAGAGTGGGGAAAGAAAAAACAGCTTTAATTACTGGTATAACCGGACAAGATGGCTCTTATCTAGCAGAACTACTGCTTGAAAAGGGCTATAAAGTTGTCGGATGTAAACGTCGCACGTCTGCAATTTGCACGGAAAGAATCAATCATATATACGAAAATAAAAATTTTATTTTAGAATATTTTGATCTCAATGACACTTCATGTATGTGGAAATTGATGAACCAGCACAAACCTGATGAGATATACAACCTAGCAGCCCAATCACATGTCCGAGTTTCTTTTGATATCCCTATACACACTGTAGACGGAGTCGCGATGGGCACTCTGAGACTCCTTGAAGCCATGCGCCACATCCTACCAGAAGCTCGCTTTTATCAAGCGTCTTCCTCGGAAATGTTCGGAGATAATCCTGAGTTTCCTTTCGATGAAGATTCCACCCTTATGCCTGCTTCACCTTACGCTTGCGCTAAGGTTTTCGCTCATAATTTGATTCGTAACTATCGAGAATCATACAATTTACACGTCTCTAGCGGTATTCTTTTTAATCATGAATCACCACGCCGAGGCGAAACGTTTGTAACTAGAAAGATTACTCTCGCAGCGGCACGTATTAAATTGGGATTGCAAGATAAGCTTTATTTAGGTAATATATATGCTAAGCGCGATTGGGGCTATGCAGGAGACTATGTAAAAGCAATGTGGTTAATGCTCCAACAAGAGGAACCAGATGATTATGTAATTTCATCAAATTGCATGTATAGTGTCGAAGAATTCGCCGAAAGAGTCTTCAAATATGCTGGACTTGGCGATTATAAAAAATACGTAGAGATTGATGAAAGACTTTTTAGACCACACGAGGTTCCTAAATTGCTTGGAGATTCATCAAAAGCTACACACAAACTAGGATGGCGGCCCGAGGTTCGTTTTGAGTCGCTATGCAAAATGTTATATGATCACGATTTTAATCTATTAAAAGGAGAGATAAAATGAAACTTTCAACTCAAGCTTTAGGCGCTCTTATGATGGCACTTCAAAAATCACTTATGGAACAAAGTGATATTACCGAAATTTTGAAAACTTTTGATTTTCAAAATTCTCAAGATGGGCTTGTAATTAACAATCCACCAACGGTAAAATTCAATCATGAGGATATGGCTGTCTTAGACATGGTCAAAAACCCTGAAGAATATAAAGATTTAGAAAAATAAAGATGCCCAAGTATACGTACCATTGTTATAAGTGCGAGTGTATCATAGATGTATGGCACTCTATGAAAGAAGTAAAAACTATGTGTACTGCTTGTGGGGAGGATAAACTGGTCCGCGTCCCTCCTAATTTTACAATTAAAAAAAAGAATCCAACTAATAAAAAACAAAAGGTTGGTGATGTTGTAAAAACTAGCATTGAAGGATTTCGAGAAGATTTAGAAGAACAAAAAGAAATTTTAAAAAAACAGGAGTATAAAGAAAAATGAGATGGGCACTTGCTGCTTCAGCAGTATTAAATTCAATTTTGGTAATCACTGTCACCGGGGCACTCCCTTTCTTCTTTTTTCTGTCTCTGACAATTAACATTATTTTAATGTGGTATATCTTTAACTCTTTTAAAGAATATCGCCAATTAGAAGGTGATATAGAAGATATGCTTGTTAAAATATTTGAATTAGAAGAACATTTAGTTAACATCCATCAGATGGAGATGTTTTATGGTGAACCAACACTCCAATCTTTGATAGAGCACACGAAGCTTGTCGTGACTGACCTGGAAGAGTACAGACAAAAATATTCTCTTGGTGGCGAGTCTATGTTTGAAGAGGAAGACCAAGAAGAAGACCAAGAGGACTTATAAGTGAAAGAAAAAAAGAAAAATTATTTTACCAAAGATCATGAAAATGCAATTGTAGCGTATGCTAATACAACTGATAACAAAATCAGAACAAAATTATATATCGACTGGATCGAACCCGCCTTTAACGAAATGGTGGACAAAATCGTATATACCTACAAGTTTACCAACTTGCCGAATATTGATTCTTTAAAAGAAGAATGTAAAAGCTGGTTAACCACTATTTTAGATAAATTTGATCCATCAAAAAAATCAAAAGCATTTTCTTATTTTAGCGTTATTACTAAAAACTGGTTTATTCATAAAGTAAAAAAGAATTCCAGATCAATGAAGAGGGAAGTTCAAATTGATGATATGAACAACTCTTCAGCCGATTATGAACAAATCAATACCTACCTTACTGTTGAAGCTTCTTATGTTAACGATAGAGAAAACGCTGAGTTTTGGTATTTTCTTTGGAAAGAAATAAAGTCCTGGGACGGTTTGAAGTTAAAAGAAAATGAAAAAAAAGTTCTAGAAGCTGTAAAAATACTTTTTGAAAGTGCCGAAGATATTGAAATTTTTAATAAAAAAGCTATATATTTATACATTCGTGAAATTACGGGCTTGAATACAAAACAGGTTGTTAATAATCTAAACAAAATGAGATCTAGGTATAAGGAGTGGAAAGAAGAATGGCATCAAGGAAAGATATAAGCGGTTATGTAGAAGAGGCGATTGACAACATTCGAAATGATCGGGCAGTTGCCTCGAACCTTCTTGTTGATTTAATGAATCACCTCAAGCAGGATGATGCAAGACACCAGCATGCTGGACAAGTCGCTGCAAAATACTTAGAAGTTTTACAACGATCAAACGAGCAACTCGTCAAGATTACTTCGTTACTTTCTAAAAAACAAGAAGCCCAAGCTGGTATATCAGCTCAGGATAGAGAAGAAATTTACGATATTATCAACGAGGGGTAGTTAGTGGATGGTTCAAAACAACAAAAATAGTCCGTATGCATCATCGATAAACAATAATATTTCTGTTAAACCCGGCGATACAAAGTACCATGATGGACGTTTCGGCGTAAATAACGTAGATGTACTTAGGGGTATCATAGAAGAGAGCATGACCCCCGATGCCTTTAAAGGTATGAGTGAGTTTAAAGGTATTGTTTTAAAAGAAGTTGGTGAATCTAGAACCAATGCAGGAGATGATGCAACCAAGTATTTAAGTGACTTGGAAGGCACCGCCTCCTCATTGAGAGATAAGAGTATAAAGCCGCTTACAAAATATTATGTAAGAATACCAGAACTTCACGGCTATTTACCGCTCCCTTCATCGGTTAGTGACAGAAAAAGAATAGAAGTACATCCTATTTTTACAATTGAAACAGGACAAAAAGAGCAAGAACTTTCATCTCTCCAGCCCACTGACATCGTTACGGTTAAATTCAACGATATTAAGAGCTTTAGAAATGGTGTTATTACCTCCAGATACGCTCAAGGTATTGTAACATCGCCTGAAAATGATAAGTGCCCTCCTCCTGTATATAATTTTAAAACAAAAGACAGCCTTGCTGTTTTACAGTCTGTAGAAATTAAATCTAAGTCAACACACTCTGGTGATCCTAGTCCTTCTCTTCGTTCTCGAACAGAAACAAAGAAAGTCATGTTGATTGGCGGTCGTTCGATGGGTGGGTTTATGGGTGAAGTATTGCAAAAACAGTACATCTCTCTCGGATATACGTTATATGATGAAGACGGTAACTCCACTGATTATGGAGTTCAACCTCCTCGATCTTTTAGGGTAGTAAAAACTGGTACTACCTTAAAACAGATGTTAATAAACCCGGTCAGCGAATGGACAAAAAAATTAATAGACAACATTCTAAAAGTTCGACCAGACATAATTGTTCTTCAATTTGATGAAATATTCGATTCAGATAATGAAGGCGGCGCTCAACAAGCTGCTGAAATCGTGAAAAAAACAATCTATCGGTTAACAAGCCTAGCTCCGTTACAACAGATATTTATCATCGGAACTGGTAAGTCATCAATGTCTGGACCTTGGCCAAAATATAATAACAATAATTCACTTCCACCTAATGAAGAAGACCCTAATACTCCCAATGGAAGCCCTAATGGACCTTGGATAGAAGAAATCAAAAAAACTTTTGATATTGGTAATGAACCACTTCTAGTTTCTTTAAAAGAGAATGTGAGCTTTGTAGACCCATTTTCTGTAGATATTCCCATTGAAGACCGGCGAAGGCAGATATTTCTTTGGAATAGGTTTTTTAGAAACAAATCTCCCTCAAATATTCGAATCCCCAAAGAACAAGAACTTTCAGATGGAAAGAACCCAGAACAACAAGGAACTATAGCTAATAGTAATGCTCATCTGGTCCCCTTGGCAGTCCACAATGCAACAAAACAAGAAGCGCTTAAACATATTAAAAACTTGATCAAAAAAATTAGTGGTCAAGAACCATCTCCTGCCGACGTTAAGGAGTACGCCTCAAGAGATTTTGACACCCCTGAAGGTGGCTTTACATTTTATGAAATAGCGAGTCTTTTAGGGTGGGATATTGGTAATCTCATTGAGGCTAATGACAATGCTGTCAGAGAATCGTTACCTATACTATGGGATCAATACATAACTTTAGTTCCTAAATATGACGCAATAACTTCTGTTTATGTAAAGATTTATAAAGGGTCTTTGGATAAAACAACAACCGCCCAACAGAATCTAGCCCAAAAAGAAAACAATTGCTTAGACCTTCTTAAGGATGCATATAGTCCAACTGAGGACCCTTATGAAAGACTTCTTACAAACAAAATCATGGTTGATATGGGGACAAGACCGGATTATCCAAATCCTGGCTGGACATTGCCGATAGAAGAAACAGAAAGACTTCAGCTCCACAAATATAAAGGAATTGCAGACCTTTTCCCTAAAAATGATGGAGTATCACATAGAGTGATATTACAACCTACGCAATTGTATAAATTTGAAGAATATGAAAGAAATAGAAAATGGCAAGATTTTACCACTGACTCATATGAGTGGGGGCTTCTTTTAGATAGCGTTGATGTTATAAATTTTAAACTATCTGGAGCAGCAGGTATCGACATTGAAGATGCCAAAGACAAAGGTTATCGTGACGCCAAAATAAAAGTTCGTGAAAAGATGATGAACTCAGCCGTCCGAGCCGGTATACCCATATTTGGTTGGGGATATGCTGCGCCTTTCTGCAACAAAGTAGAAGATAAAAAGAATCCATCTAAAGGATCTTTATTCAATGCAAGTGCAAAAGTAAGAGTAGTGGCTCAGAATACAGCCAGCTTAATCAAAAAATACGGAGTTCAGGCGTATGTCATTGATGCAGAACAGTGCTGGGTTTTTGGGCAAGATCCGATTGGATCTATGATATATTTTGTCAAACTATTGAGAGAAATGTGTCCAGACCTTAGAATCATATCTCAAGCATATTCAAGTTTTGCAAAATTTTCTTCTATTTACAAATCGAATCACGCAGATCATCATTTGTTAAAACACTATAAAAAAATTAATGATCCCAACTCTAAAACCAGGAAGACAGCTATAGACTACGTTCAAGACTATTATAAAAAATTCTTAACAACATTAAAAAATTCAGGCGTCGAAAATGTCCCAAATTCGGGAGATACTACTTACGAAGATTTTTTACAATATATGGGACAATTCAACGGCGATTATGGACCCATCAGAGGATGGCACAGAGAGTGTAGAAGGTTACAAATAACCAATAAAGCCGAGATACGAAAGCAACAAGAACTTGTTTTAGATTATGATTTTTTAAAAATCTTTGATGCTTACGCTCCTATGCGTTATAGTTTAACACCAGCCGGAATGGCTTTAGACGGAATGGTTTTAGGATTAGCATGCCAAGAAGCAGGAGGCATACCCTACATTCCTACTTATACAACTGGATATTATTCTCAAGATAATTCTCAAAAAAACAAACTCAAAGCCACAAGCTTTGTCAATGATCACGGTAGTCCTGACGTTTGGCCAACCAAAGCAGATGCAAAAGAATTATGGAACATGATGAAAAATCAAAAAGGTAATCCCACATCATTCCGCAAAAAGTTTACTAAAAGCTTTTATGGTCCAGGCTTATTAACGATGGCAGCTAATAATGATATTTATGGACCCGCTGCTGCAACACAGTATTATCATGGTAATGGATATCGAGGAATGTTAACAGTAGGAACCGAAGTTAATCCTCCATTTTGTTTCGCCGCTCAAGCCATTAGGGCAGGCAAACAGGGTTATATGATTCCCAATGAGGATGCAAAAGGCGCAGTAAAAAAACAAATTAAATTTGGCAGCAAAGGTATAAAGACAAAAGGACTGAAAGGAAACGAAGAAAAGCTGTATAATAGTATTCAAGAAGGAACAATATTCGGAGGAGAAGTAGGGGAGCTTATTGAATACGATCCTTTAAAACAACAAATAGATCTGTTCCCAGAGGACGGACCCCCCGTAGCATAAAACATGAAATATAGTGATCTTAAAAAAAGTATATCTTTAGCTAAAGAAAATCAAATGACGCGAAAAGCAGTCGATATGGATAACTTGTCTGCCCGAGAAGCAGCCCTTATTAATCAATATAGTCAAGATACTGCTCCTTTCTCTTTCGGAGCGGGTTGTAAAAGACTCAATGAGCCTGTGCCTTCTTTTATAAAAGCTGAATGCGAAAAGGTTATTGAAGGGGATAATAATTCTTTTATTGTTCTCGGTAGAGATAGACCAGGCAGCAGGCTTACTGGCTATGGGGGTAAAGGGCACACTCAATGCGGTTCCATAGACATTGTAACAGGGAGGGCGTCCAAAGGTGCCTTAAGTAATCTCAAAGATGGAACACCAATAGGGACAGAGCCTGATTTTACAAAAGATGCAGCACGCATTTATATAAGTCAAAAAACAGATATTGATAAAAATTTCAATCTCAAGCCTTTGAGAGGAGAAATATCAAAAGAAAAAAATGGTAATTTAGAGTTGTTAAGCGATTCAAGATCTGGAATTGGACTTAAAGCTGATTGCATTAGAATCATGGGTCGCCAAGATATTAAAATTTGTACAGGAATGAATGATCAGAACTCACAAGGTGGAAAACTTAAAACAGTAGGAACTATTTCTTTAATTGCAGGTAATTATGATGGAGTAGAAAATGTAATACAACCAATTGTAAAAGCATATTCTGCATCTGAAGCATTCAAGGCTGTATTGATGTTAATAAATCAACTTCGCACAACTCTTATTGGAGCCATTGAAATACAAAAAAAATATAATAAAGCACTCGCTTCTCACGTACATCACTCTCCTTTTTATGGTCAGCCTACTTCGGTTTCAGTAGCGGCATCAAGCGAAGGAAAACAAGCAGTAAAGAATCATTTTTCAAGAACGATTACAAGCTTAGACAAGCTAGGGGCTAATATTGAGACAGTTAGAGAAGATTATCTTGAATTAAATTCTCCTCAGTACATTGGATCGCGTCAAGTAAAAACAACATAGGCATTCATGGAAGATTACATAACAGATAAAACTTTTGAAGGCACGGGACCAACGCTTGAAGCTGCCATAAAAGACGCCAAGAAAAAAGTATTAAATAGCTTTTTTCTTAATAATTTCAATGGGTTCATTGAAAACTATGAGTTTTTTAATAAAAAAGATTTTATGTCATCTGAAGATGAAATAGAAAAGATATTATTAAACCCGTATCTAACCAAGTGGCCCGTCGAAGGTGACGGGATTTTAATGATCAGCACTGATCAAAATGATATCACTGTCACTATTGAATCTTTTAAGATATACATCGATAATATTAAAAAATATTTGGCTAATTCTGGAGTCTTTGGATGTAAAAATGGTCTTGCGTGGCCGTGTGCGGAAAAAGGGGAAGTTATTAAACTTCCCTCTCATATCTTCTTGAAAGAAAAATCTAATCCTGCTAGTAAGTGGAACGGACAATTAGCCGCTTTTGGGGTATCCAAGGATGCAAAGGGAGAAGAAGTCTCTTTTCATGTAAAGCCTCAAACTTATGTGATGCTTGCGGAGGTTGAAGGCGAGTTTTTTAAAGTACATATTTTAACTGGCGATCATAAGGGTAAGTCGGGCTTCGCTTCAAAATTTGATTTGGCTTTGTGTGATGAAGATTGTAGACAAGTTTATATATTTGAACAAAAAGTAGATCAGTTTAAGCCTGAGTTGAAAAAGAATGAAGATGTCTTTCAAAACAATCACCAATCAGCTAATTTGTTGAACCTTCCCGACATTAAACTTTTTCAAGACTCTTTAGAGACTATTCACCCTCTTACACATATTGTAGCTATTCCTAATATAGTTGAAACCCTTGATGATGCTGTGTTTAGTAAAAAGGACAGGCTTATGCTTTTTACGTCGGATGATGCAGAAGGAATTTCTACAATTAATAATAGGAACGCAGCAATACCTATATCTGACGGATCACTTGTTTCTATCATAAAACAAAACGTAACGCCACCAAAAACTCTTCTT
>TARA_R110002074_G_scaffold78164_1_pt1 | contig 10081 bp, 9 predicted proteins | sample TARA_R110002074 | Tara Oceans TARA_R110002074 (sample SAMEA4397215) | marine metagenome | biome: Polar Biome; feature: [MIX] marine epipelagic wind mixed layer (ENVO:01000061); material: water (ENVO:00002006), including particulate matter (ENVO:01000060) such as... | depth 10-100 m
TGCGCTGCAGGGCAACGCGGGCGTGAAGCTCTACCTCACGCCCTCGGATGAAAAGACTGTCGAGGAGCTGAGTAAGGCGGTCGGCAAGACCACGAAGACCGTAATCACGCGCTCGCAGTCCATTGGCAAAAACCCCTTTGAAGGGCGTAGCCAATCCACGCGGACTGAAGAGAGCTCTTTGTTGCCCGAAGATGAGGCGCGCCGCCTGCCGCTCGATGAAATTGTCATGGTGATCGATGCCCAGATGCCGGTCCGCGCGAAGCGGATCCAGTATTTTGACGATCGGCTGTTCAAGGCGATCCACGCGGCACAGTCAGGGGAGTTGCCGTTCCCGGAGCCGAGGGGAGGGGAGCCGCAGGGCAATCTGCCGCTGAGTGTGCGAGCCATGCCGATGACACCGCCAGCAAACGGACCAAGTGGGTCTGAAACTGACGCGGTTGTGGAGAGCGCACGCCAAGATGCTGGCAGTCAAACGTCAGGGCAAACCGACGTCGCTTCAAAAAAGACCGCGCCTGTCGTTCAAGCTGTGATCGCTGAGGAACTGCGCCAGATGGAGATGGATTTCGAGAGTCAGGTCGTGGATGCTGAAGCTGCGATCGTCGTTGATGAGGCGCAGATGCGCTCCGCCGTCGATGGATTGGATGAAATGGAAGCGATGCTGCGGGAGGGGGATAGCTAAAAGCTGGTTGCTCGATAGCGTAGTGGGCATCGCCTGTCTGTCAGGGAGGGACGGAAAGCGAACCTTCGCTGCGCCCAGCCAATCAACAGCTTGAACGAATGAAAGCGGCCCTTGTTGGGGTTCCAGTGCTATCTGACTATTGTGGCTATGGATTCACTGCAGAAAGTACCATATATTGTGGGCGTAGTATCTGTCGGTGGAAGCATTTGGTGTGCCTCGGCCAACCGAATATTTCGCTGGTACTGAATGCAAGGACAGGACGATGTTAGAGCAAGGATATTGGATTGCAGGGATCGTGACGGCAATTGCAGCCGTCGTGGGGTTGTTCCTTTGGCGGAAGAAAGGGGCAACAAACGTCAACCAAAACGCAAAAGTGTCCGGTCAAAGCAACACCGTGAACCAACGTTTGGACAGCAATAGCAGTGAGAGCAACGGTGATTGATGAAGTTCAGTCTACCGTCGCCTCTAAAGAGGCTGTTTCAGGCTGACAAATCGACCAACACCCAATCTGTTGACGTCAGTGGTGACGGAAACACGGTCGATCAGTCCATTCAAAACTACATCATTGCAGACAAAGACTCTCCGCTTGCGCGAGAAATTCTGGTTCATGTTCAAAAGGGTGGCAGCGAGACTGAAATTCAGTCGTTCGCAGATGATACCTTTGACGATGATGATCGGCCAGAAATTCAACGCATACTGGAATATCGAAATATCGCTCGACAGGGTGACAACGATACAGCCGTCAAACTGCTGGAAAATCTAAAATCCGAAGACCCGTACACCGACGGCTACTTTGCTTTCCGTTTAAACTTCAACATTGGAGTCATCCAACAAGACATCGGTGATTTCCCTAGAGCGAGTGTTTCGCTCAGGGCCGCGCATGGTTTCTTTCCAGATCATCCGAAGGCCGTAACCGCCTTGGCGTTTGCAGAATTGCTTGATGGTGAGGATCGGTCAGCTCTGGAACGGGCAACAGAACTACTGGCGATCGATGGAGATCATCGCACTCTTGCAGCCTGCATTTTATGCCACGCGGCGCGGAACCTGAATGAAGAAGTCCAGCCCGAAGACATCATTGCTGAGGAGATGGCTTCAGAGGATGTCAAAGCTGCTTTCTTGGAATACTGCCGGGGAGTTCGGCCGGAAAGCTACAAGGCCGAACTCGATAGCGCTTTTGCCGTAGCACCTGAAAACGACACTATCGGAACGATGTGGGCTTTGTCTGTCCTCGACAACGTCAAGCAGAACCAAGCTTTCTTGCTTGGGGCAAAAATGCCCGAAGGTTTCGAAGACGAAGTCGAAAGATGCGCCGAGATACTGCGGCGCGATCTAGAAAATTCGCTCGAGAAACGTCCGCCGAACAAACTTCTGCTTCCATCTCAGGCAAACAATGCAGCAGTGTCACTCAGGCTAGTCGGAAAAACAGCCGACGCCGCAAGACTATTGGACCGTGCGCTCGAAACCTTTCCGTCTTTGAGCAGTGATGTCGCTCAGGTGCGAGCAGTTCTCTTTCTTCAGGAAGACAAGGACCATGATGCGTTGGAGTTAATTCGCCCGCACGCGGACGCCTTCGATCTTCAGATAATGGCGTCGGAGATCGAAGCCAAGAATGGCGCCGTTGCCGATGCTCTGGAAAGAATTGATGCGGTGTTGAAAGCTGGACTAGAGGAAGGACTGAGAACACATGCTCTCACCACAAAAGCTAGGATTGGCATCAACTCACTGAACCGTGAAATTGCTGACCAAGCACTCGATGAGTTGGCCGCTGTTAGCCCTGAATCAACAGAACTAATGCTGTTGAAATCAGCATACGAGCGGGCTTTTGAAATTCAGACCAATCCAAAGGATTTTGAGAGCCTTCCGATTGAGGTTCACGAGCATTCACAAGAGCAGGCGAATCTATTGGCGTCTCTCAGTGAAGCTGACGGTTGGGATTTCTTCACCGTGCTTCAAACAGCCGACGAACTCCTTGCTCGTGGCTTTTTTAGAGAGTGCACCGATCTGCTTCGAGATAGAGTCGGTTTTCGCAAACTAAGCCCGGCGTTGGAAACGCTATGTGACGCTTGTCTAAGGGGCCATTTGGGAACCCTTGCGAAGGAAATTGATGAGACCCTGTCGCCGCAAGTCAAAGAGTCGGTGTTTGGATGGCGATTTAGCTCAAATGTGGCGTACCTAAGTGGTGTAGCTGCGAAAGCCGTCCCACCTGCTAGGAAATTGTTCGAAGACAACCCAAAATCATTAAACGCCCTTGATTGGTACGTCCAAGCGCTTCTCCGAACAAACGACAAAAACAGGATAAAGCGCGTTGTCACCAGTCTAGATGATGCAAAACTCACAGGAACCGTCGAAGACAGATCGAACTACGTTAAGCTTCTTGTATTTTGCGGTGAGCTGGAGCGTGCTCGGGCATTTGCATACCGGCTTTTTTGTGAAAATCAGAATGACGCTCAGGCATGGTTGGCGCTCAGTGCGAGCGTCCTTGCTTTTGGACGTCCCCAAGATGCAGACGACAGTTTCCAAGTCGACGTAGTTCAGGATGGCGCGTCGTTCGAAATTGTGCGTAGCGACGGTTCAATACAGTCCTTTACGCTTGAGACCGACGACGACTTGTTCACCCTAAGAGAGGGTAACATTGCTTTGGATCACCCTGTCGCCATCGCCGCGCTTGGTAAGTCCGTAGGAGAAGAGTTTGACTGGCCCTTCAAAGGAAACGGCACCGCGAGAATAACTTCTGTCAAGCACAAGGCCTTAGCGGCGTTTCACCAAATCACTCATAAGTTTGAGGAGCGTTTCCCAAACGTCTCAGGGTTTAAGTCGGTATCAGTCAACTTTGAGGACCCGTCCGGCCTTGATGAGATGAAGGCGATGCTCAAACAAAGGGTGGACTATGCACAAAGCAAAGCAGCGGAGTATCTGGAAGGGTCCTACCCAATCTACATCCTGGGCTATCACCTAGGTGTTGACCCAATCGACGCACTTCTCGGCCTCTACTCGGAATGCGGCATCCCTCCGAAAGTTTCGTCGTGCTCGCACGTGGACCAAGAGAAGGCTCAAAGATCGCTGCTTTCTGCGAAGAAGTCTGGTGTGATCTTTGACGCTGCGGCCTTCTATTTGATGCGCCGCCTAGAAATTGAGACTGCGGTCGAAGAAGAATTTGGCCAGATCGGAGTAACTCAAGAAACCGTTGACGTTTACATTCGGAGATTGCGGCAACTCGAAGATACAAGCTTTTTTGATAGTGAATTCGGCGAAAGAAGGACCGGGAACATCTCTATCCGCGATGGGCAGATCATTATGACTGAAACGTCGGAGGAAGACGTAGTCGCGAAACTGGATATGATACGTGCTGATTTACGGTGGCTTCAATCAAGATGCGCTGTGTTGCCCGCTGTCGCCAAGATTGACCCGCCGGATGAGGTAATTCGGTTTCGAAGAGAGGCCGGGGGTCGATTCTTCGATGATATTTTCGCCGCGGATGGATCAGGTCGCGTTCTAATCTCTGATGACTTCCACCTGAGAAACTGGGCAGAGGGCTTGTTTGGCGTCCCCGGAGCTTGGATGCAGGCGTTACTAGTCCATTTAGAAGAACAGAAACGCATTCCCGTCGAAAAGGTAGTCAGAGGAACACTCGAACTACAATATTTGGGCGAGGATGCTCTCAGCACGAACGCAGATCGCCTGCTGTTTGCTGCTGAGATGATGGCATCGGGTGAGATTACTGAAGACGACTTTGCAAAGTATAGCTCCTTACTAGGACAGAAAGGTGCGGAAATACGTTCTCATGTTGAAGTGGCATTGGCAACAATCAGAGGACTTTGGACAGTTGGCTCACTGTCGGCAGTCCGAGCAAAGGCTACTGGTATCATTCTCCGCAATTTGACAAGGCTTCAGGGAGCGGATGCGCGAGTAGTATTGGATACGATCCAAACGCTAAACCGGAATCCTTCTGTGGGTCAGTACCTGCAACAATGGCGCGTCGGTCACTTTCTGCCTTAGTACCACCCGAGCTATCCACCCCATACTAAACGCCATGATTTGAGGTGGTTTTTGCGAAATTTTGCTCTTGCAGCGAAAGGCCGCAAACCGTATGCGTCCGGTCTGACTGGCGTTGACTTATTCAGCCGACCAGTTCCACGGCATGAGGTCATCGAGGCGGTTGATCTTATGATCTGCGACGCGGGCGAGAACCCAGCGAAGCCATGCTTCGGGATCGACACTGTTCAAGCGGCAGGTCTCAATGAGCGTATAAGCGATGGCAGCAGCGTCGCCGCCTCTTTTTGACCCCATGAACAGATAATTCTTGCGGCCGAGAGTCACCGGTCTGATTGATCGCTCGCAGATATTGTTGTCCAGCTCCAGTTCGCCGTTTTCAAGATAGGCTCGCGCCTTTGGCATGCGGCCGAGCGCATAACGGATGGCTGCTGCCAGGGTCGATTTGCCGGAGATCTTGGGCAATTGCAGCGATAGCCATGCCTCCAGCGCGTTAAAGACTGGCTTTGCCTTGTCCTGTCGCAGAGCGACGCGCTCTACAGCGGGCTTATAGCGCGCCTCTTTTTCCACGGCATAAAGGGCCGCGATGCGCTTGATCGTTTCCTCAGCGATAGCAGAACCTTCGCTTTCATAGATATCGACGAACTTTCGGCGCACATGAACCATGCATGCCTGCTCACTGGCGCGGTCTGTCTCGAACAGGCCGTTGAACCCAGTGAAGCCATCAGCATGGATCACCCCCTTATACCCCTTGAGGTGGGATGAGGGGTGCTCGCCTTTGCGATCGACGCTGAACTGATACCACACGCAGGGCGGCGCTTGTCCGCACCACGGGCGTTCATCGCGCACATAGCTCCACAGACGCGCCGTTTGCGCCTTGCCTTTGGCCTGCATCTTGACGGGCGTATCGTCGGCGAACAGGGCGGGACCGGCCCGAACCAATTTGCCGATATGGTCGGCCAGCGGTTCCAGCAGCGCCGTTGATCGCCCCACCCAATCAGTCAGCGTGGAGCGGTGCAAATCGACCTTGTCGCGGGCATAGATTTCCGACTGGCGATAGAGTGGCAAGTGATCGCAATATTTACCGACCAGAACATGTGCCAGCAGGCCCGGCCCTGGGCGTCCGCGCGTGATCGGGCGCGAGGGCAGTTCGGCTTGAGCAAAAGCCTCACAACAGGTGCAGGTCATGCGCGGCCGCACGATCCGTTTCACCACAAAATGGCCGGGGACGTATTCCAGCTCTTCCGTCACGTCTTCGCCCAGCGACTTGAGCGCGCCACCGCAATCGTCGCAGCTATCACCCGGCGAGAGGATTTCTTCCTGTCGCTCAAGATGATCCGGCAGCGGTGCGCGATTATGGGTGCGCTTGCTGGGAGCGTCTTGATCAGCATCCGTTTCCGGGGCTGTCTTTTGCGCCTCGGAAGCGGCAGCAATTTCAGTATCTTCCTGCAGATCGAACGCCAGCTGGTCCATGGTCTCGGATTTGCTGCCAAAACGGGCCTTGCGATGTGCCGCCAGTTCCTTCTTCAGCTTCTCGATCTGATAGGCCTGCGATTTGATTTCGGCCGCCATCAGTTCACTGACTACACGCAGCTCGATCGGGTCTTCGGGCAGGGATTTAAAGGTCGCGCGCATGCGCATTTTATACCCGAACAGCCCGCTGAACGGAACGATAAATGCTCAAAAACTCTATATTTTATTGGATTATCCGGCCTGCAATGGTCGCCACGTCCGCTGCGGCATGCGCCAGTCAATTCCTTCCAGAAGCATCGACAGCTGCGCCGCCGTGACGCAGACTTTGCCGTCCTTGGCCGCAGGCCAGACAAACCGCCCTTTCTCAAGGCGTTTCATAAATAGGCATGCGCCCTGCGTATCCCACCAGATGATTTTTAACAGGTCACCCCGACGGCCACGGAATACAAACAGATGGCCAGAATAGGGATCCTCGGCCAGCATCTTCTCCGTCTGCGCTGCCAATGTGTTGAAGCCCCGCCGCATATCCGTCACGCCAGCGGCAAGCCAGACCCGTGTGTTGCTCGGCACCGGGATCATGCCGTCAGCCCCTGCACCAACCCGACGACTGATGCCAGCGAAGTGGGACCTTCCACCAGAATACGGCGCCCGTCCGACAGCGCGATGTCCACCCGCTGCGCCAAGACAGAACGACCAGGATCAGCCGCCACGTCGTTCATGCGCGCGAGAGCGGAGGGGCTTTCCATCGCAGATGGTTCAATCTCGACAGGCAGGAAAACGCCCTCAAGAGCGACACTCTCCTCTACGGATGAGGCGCTCTCTGTCGGCGCGAACCGGGGATCCTTCAGCCACTTGAAAATCAAGTTCGCGTTCATCGCATAGCGCCGTGCAACCTGTGCAACCGAAACGCCAGCCGTCAACGCCTGCGCGCAAATCGTGCGCTTCTCGTCATCAGACCAGACCCGCTTCTTCAAACCCTTCTTCCCCGCCATCACCAACCTCAAGATGTCCACTATCAATGGTGGACACTATCACCCACTCCATCACGCAGGCAGGGCAGTCAGACCGGACGGATACCGCAAACCGAGCTGCGAGCGCAGCATTTGGGGACCGTTCTCAAGGTCGGCTATGGGCCGTGGTTGCCATTCTAAGGTGCGGTTATGGGCGGTGGTTTTCTTCGCTTGCCCGACAGCGCATTGCCCGCAATCGCCGCGAGCAGAACTGTACCGCCAATCAGGGTGTTTACGGACGCGGTTTCCCCTAGAAACAGCCAGACCCAGAGTGGGCCGAGCAGCACTTCGGCCAGCGAAAGCAGAGCGAGTTCTGCGGCGGGTAAGCTGCGCGAGCCCAGTGTATAGAGGATAAGTCCGGCACCGACCTGGAATACCCCCATGCCCATTGCAATGCAGCCATCACTGGGGCTCAGCACGAAGGAGAGCCCAAGGCCCAAGCATATGGCCGAAGTGATGACGATCGCAAAGAGTCCCGACAGGAACACCGCGGGCAGCATTTCCCCTGTGCGGCCCCACCGCAACGCCACGGTGAAGAGTGCAAAACCGAATGCCGAACCGAGCGCGGCAAGGCTGCCTTTCAGGGCGACGCCTCCGGACTTGTCGGCGACCATGATCCCGATCCCGCCGATTGCGACGGCGATCGCTATCCAGGTTGCGGCGCGGACAGGTTCTCGCAACACGATCCATCCGAGTACCGCAGCCATAAACGGTGCTGTCGCGAACAAAAGCATGGCATTCGCGACCGAGGTGTTCTGGATCGCGTAGATCCCGCCCGAATAGGCCGCAACCAGTGAAAGCCCCGCGATGATGGCAGGGGCGCCGATGCGGCGGATCTGAACAAACGGGCTTTCCCCAGACCGCACGCGGATAAGCACGTAAAGAAACAGCGACATGCTGATCGACCGATAGAGCAGTATTTGCCACACGACAGCATCTTCGATCAGGCGAATGCCAAGGCCGACGGTCGACCACAAGACCCCCGCCGCAAAGACGAAGAGTGAGCTGCTGCCGGTTTCGTGGACAGCAGGTTAAGCTAGCATAGCGCGGGCCTCGAACTCCATGGGGCTGAGATAGCCCAGCTTCGAATGCCGTCTGCGCGGGTTGTAGAAGCGCTCGATGTAGTCGAACGCGTCGGCGCGGGCTTCGTCGCGGGTCCGATAGACCTTGCGGTTGGTCCGTTCGATTTTCAGCGACGAAAAGAAGCTCTCCATGGCCGAATTGTCCCAGACGTTCCCGGCCCGGCTCATGGAGCAGGTGATGCCGTTGTCGACCAGCAGGCGCTGAAACTGCTCGCTGGTGTATTGCGATCCCTGGTCTGAGTGATGCAGCAGCGCATCGGCCTTGCCGCGGCGCCAGACGGCCATCATCAGAGCATCCATGACCAGCGTGGCATCGCGTTCGGCCTTCATCGACCAGCCAACCACGCGGCGAGAGAACAGATCCAGCACGACCGCCACATACAGCCAGCCCTGGGCGGTCCAGATGTAGGTGAAGTCGGCCAGCCACTTCTGGTTTGGGTGATCCGCCTCGAAATCCCGGTCGAGGATGTTGTCGGCGATGACCGATCGTTCGCCATCGTCCCCGGGCTTTCCGCGCCGTTTTGGGCGTGCTTTCAATGCGTTCTGGCGCATCAGCCGCTCGATCCGGTGAAGACCGCAGATCAGACCCTCTTCAAGGACATCGTGCCAGACCCGGCGGGCGCCATAGGTCCGGTCGCTCGCCTTGAAGCTCGTGTCGATGGCCGTGACGAGCTTCGCATCAAGGATCGCTCGGTCGCTGAGAGGGCGGTTCAGCCATGCATGGAAGCCCGAGCGTGAGACCTCCAGAACCTTGCACAGCCAGCTGACCGGCCAGATATGCCGGTGCTTCGCGATGAAGGCGAACCTCATGTCGCTTCCCTCGCGAAGAATGCCGCGGCTTTTTTTAGGATGTCACGCTCCGCCTTGAGCTTGGCGACCTCTTTCTTCAGAGCTGCGATCTCTGCCAGTTCGGCACGCTGCTGGCCATTGCCGGGAAACGCCGTAACGGGTGCCGTCGTGGCCTCCCGCATCCAGCGCCGCAGCACGCTCTCGGCCAGATCCAGATCACGGGCCGCCTGCGCCACCGCAACGCCCCGTTCTGTCACCAGCTTCACTGCCTCAAACTTGAACTCCTTCGTGAACTTCCGTCTTACCATGTCCGATCTCCAGTTCCTTGGTCACGATCTTATCTTCGTGTCCACGAAACCGGCAGCAGCTCAGAGCACACTGTACTTGTGGGCATCCGCAGTGGAAGGGGCTGGCGCAATGGATGTCATGTCGACCTAATCTAGGAATTCACTTCGCCCAGGTTAATGTCTTAGCCAGAGCTTTGATCACTCATTAGCGACACCGGTACAGGGTGCTGCACACATTCATTCCAAACCAAGATCGCTGCATGTTTCACGAATGACTGTTATGGCGACGCGGAATTGCAGCTCTTGAAGTACGGACGAAAATTCGGCAACGGGCCGTCATTTCCCTCGCCAGCGATGAATTGTTTTTGCAAGATCAGGACCTGCGCTCCATCCCCAAGCAGCACCAATAGCCGTAAAGACAAGTACACCTGCAATCGCACCAAAGATTCCGCCGACAATGCCAGTTCCAGTACCTACAATGAAGCCGATAGCTCCGCCAACGAGGCTACCCAATACTCTTGTTTTCATTCTATCCTCGCAATTTTCTGCAACCTAGCGACCATGTCCGCAGTCTGGAACCCGCATTACAGCAAATGATCAGCGTTAAACGGCAGTTCAGGACCGTTTCAGGCACATGTCGCTATCGTCATCGCCCCAAAATTTCTGTGGCATTCGCATGAGTTTACCGACGGACCCTAAATGAACCCGACAGAAATCGCAGACGCCCTGGAAAAAATCGCTACTCGTCAAGACGGCGGCGGCGAGTTTCCG
>TARA_R110002074_G_scaffold226566_1_pt1 | contig 10077 bp, 11 predicted proteins | sample TARA_R110002074 | Tara Oceans TARA_R110002074 (sample SAMEA4397215) | marine metagenome | biome: Polar Biome; feature: [MIX] marine epipelagic wind mixed layer (ENVO:01000061); material: water (ENVO:00002006), including particulate matter (ENVO:01000060) such as... | depth 10-100 m
GCATTAGTAAACATATCAAGAATATTAGTTGGCGTATTGTTTATCTTTTCTGGACTTATTAAGCTAAACGATCCACTAGGATTTTCTTATAAACTCCAAGAATATTTTAGTCCAGATGTTTTAAATATACCATTCTTAGAACCCTATGCTTTAATGATTTCAGTTTTGGTGGTGGTGTTTGAAGTCGTTTTAGGTGTGTTTTTGCTCATTGGATATAAGTCTAAATTCACGGTTTGGAGTTTACTAGTAATGATTGTATTCTTTACGTTTTTAACGTTTTATGCAGCCTATTTCGAGAAAGTAAAAGATTGCGGTTGTTTTGGTGACTTTATTAAGTTGAAGCCTTGGACAACGTTTTGGAAGGATGTTGCGCTTTTAGTGCTGATTATTATTCTTTTTGTGGGTGTAAAACATATTAAACCCGTATTTGGAAAACTCGCAACAACAGTTTTGGCATTGCTTAGTTTTATCATTAGTTTATGGTTTGGATATTATGTGTTGATGCATTTACCGGCTATAGATTTTAGAGCTTATGCCATAGGAAAGAATATTCAAGAGGGCATGACCGTTCCAGAAGGTGCACCAAAACCCATTCAAGAATATAGTTGGAAGTTTAATATTAATGGAGAAGAAAAGGTTATTAAAACGAATGGCTCTTACCCTTCGGTTGATGGTGATTTTGTGAGTGTTGAAGCTAAAGTAATTCAAGAAGGTTATACACCTCCGGTAATTGACTTTTCAATTGAAAGTGCGGATGAAGATTTAATTACACATTTTTTAGAACAAGAGAACTTAATAATAGTGGTGTCTTATAGTTTAGAAAGTATAGAACGAGCGGGAGCTTTAAAGTTAAAGGCTTTACAGGATGACGCTAGAAAAAATAATTATCAAATAATAGGTTTAACAGCCTCTGGTGAAGAAACAAAACAACGTATTAACGAAGCTTATAATATTGATTTCGATTGGTATTTATGTGACGAAAAGGCACTTAAAACGGTGGTGCGTTCTAATCCAGGTGTTTTAGAATTAGATAAGGGGCTTGTGAAGCAAAAAGTCCACTGGAATGATATTGACGATTTAGAGCTACCAAAAGTTGAAAGAAAACCTGAACCAAAAAAAGTTGAAAACAGTATTGCTTATTTTGTAAATGATGAAGCTTCAACAAAAGAAGATGTTGAAGCAATAGATTCAGCTAAAATTGAAAGTGTAAATGTTATAAAGGATACCATTCAACTAAAAATATTAAATACTCAAAACAATACTTTTTACACAGGAATAATAGAAGTTAAACTTAAAGATGAATAATTAACTCAACAACAACTGATAAGCTATTTACTAAATAAAATATTTTACGCGTTACTTACATTAGTTGGAGTAGTTACGGTTATCTTCTTTTTATTTAGTGTGCTTCCTGGAGATCCTGCGCAAATGATGATGGGACAAAATGATGATAGTGAACAGTTAGCTATTGTTAAGAAGAAATACGGGTTCGATAAACCCGTCAGCACCCAGTATTTATATTATTTGAATGATTTATCGCCTCTCTCATTTCACTCAAACAATTCAGAAGACTATACGTTTTTAAGTGAAGGAAAGTACAGTGCAACAAACTTGTTTTCATTAGGTAACACAACAGCGGTTTTAAAGAAACCCTATTTAAGAGAATCCTTTGCTAAACAAGGTAAAAGAGTTAGTGAAGTGTTGGCTGAAACCTTACCTAACACATTTGTTTTAGCAGTTTCGGCAATTGTTATTGCTATAATTTTGGGCATTTTTCTAGGGATTATTTCAGCATTATATAAAGATAAATGGCTAGATAAAACCATTCAAATATTTAGCACGCTCGGAATGAGTATTCCATCATTTTTTAGCGCCATTTTATTTGCGTGGTTCTTTGGCTATTTATTACATGAATACACCAATTTAGAAATGACAGGAAGTCTTTATGAACTTGACGATTTTGGAGAAGCCTTTCATATTAAATGGAAAAACTTAATATTGCCAGCTGTTGTTTTAGGTATTCGACCCTTGGCGGTAGTGATTCAGTTAATGCGCAACTCTTTGTTGGAGGTTTTTAACCAAGATTATATTAGAACGGCACGAGCTAAAGGCTTAAGCGAATTTCAAATCATAAAAAAACATGCTGTTAAAAATGCATTAAATCCTGTAGTTACAGCTATTTCTGGATGGTTTGCATCTATGTTAGCAGGTGCTGTTTTTGTAGAGTATATTTTCGGGTGGAACGGACTAGGAAAAGAAATAGTAAACGCCCTAAACACCTTGGATTTGCCAGTAATTATGGGTTCGGTGTTAATTATCGCGGTAATGTTTATAATTATCAATATTTTTGTGGATCTAATTTATGTTTGGTTAGATCCTAAAGTAAAATTAGAATAATTTTTTCATTTCCGCGAAAGTGAACATCTTATCACAAAACAATAAAATCATGAATAAATTAAAATACATAATAGTTTTATTAATTAGTTTTTTAAGCTGTTCAGAAGAACCAACCCAATTTTCAGAAGCCGCTTTAAAAGATGTATTTGAGACTTTAAATGGTGATATTATAACATTTAAAGACATCTTAGAAACTCAAAATGGAAAAACTATAGTTATAGATATTTGGGCATCTTGGTGTAGTGATTGTATTAAAGGTATGCCTAAAGTAAAAGCATTACAAGAAGCATATAAAGACGTTGCCTATATTTTTATGTCTTTAGATAGAACACAGGACGCTTGGATTAGAGGTATAAAAAAATACGATCTACAAGGCGAGCATTACTTTATGCCTTCTGCTAAGAAAAGCGCATTTGCAGATTTTGTGAATATTAGCTGGATTCCTAGATATATGGTAATAAATAAAGCTGGCGAAATCGTTGTATTTGATGTTATTGAAGCTGATGACAATAAGTTAATAGAAGCATTAAAAAATTAGCTATTTTTGTATATCAAAACAGGAATAATAAATTTACAAATAAATATATCCCTCTCTTTTTAAGAGGTTAGCACAACATTATGAGAAAAAATATCGTAGCAGGAAACTGGAAAATGAACAATGATTTATCAGCATCTAAAAAGCTGGCAAATGAAGTTGCGAAATTAGTTAAGAAAAGCAAAGTAAAAGGAACTAAAGTTATAATAGCTCCAACGTTTGTGAATTTAGAACGTGTAGCTAAAGTAACTAAAAAATCAAAAGTTAAAGTAGCCGCTCAGAACATGCATTTTGCTGAAAGTGGAGCGTTTACAGGAGAAATATCTCCAAAAATGTTGAAGTCTATAGGCGTTAAAACGGTTATTTTAGGACATTCAGAGCGTAGAGAATATTTTGGTGAAGACGACGCTCTATTAGCAAAAAAAGTAGATGCAGCTTTACAAAATAAAATGGATGTTATATTCTGTTTTGGTGAAGTTTTAGAAGATAGAAAGTCTGGAAAACAAGAGCAAGTAGTAGAATTGCAGATTAAAAATGCTTTATTTCATTTAGAAGCGAAAGCTTTTGATAACATTGTTTTGGCTTACGAACCAGTTTGGGCTATAGGTACAGGCGAAACTGCAAGTCCAGAACAAGCACAAGATATGCATGCATTTATTAGAAAAACAATAGCTAATAAGTACGGAGCCGACGTTGCTAATGAGGTTTCTATTCTTTATGGCGGTAGCTGTAAACCAAGCAACGCTCAAGAAATTTTTTCTAAGCCAGATGTTGATGGCGGATTGATTGGAGGCGCAGCGCTTAATGCCGAAGATTTCTTAGCTATAGTTAATGCGTTTTAAGTAAATAAAAGCTTTTGTCATTTCCTTGAAGAAGGAAATCAATAAAAATAATTTGGGCGTTACCCCGAAGAAAAATCGGGGTCGCGCTTTACTTTACAAGTCCTCGCTATACCGATAAAAATCGGCATAGCTGTGGGCTTTTCATTGCAATCGCTAACGCAGGCTAATCAGCTAATATTATTATCTAAGCCATGTCCAATACAATCTATATCGGTTACTACTTTAAAGTTAAACCCTTAAAACCAGCAGTAGAAATTTTAATTGCAGAGCTAGGTTATGCAGGTTTTGAAAGTTTTGTAGAGACCGAAGAAGGCGCTACAGCATATATTCAGAAAGACGAATGGAACGAAAATATTCTTGAAGATATTCAAATATTGAATTCTGATGAATTTGAAATTACTCATACTTTTGAAAATATAGAGCAAATCAACTGGAATGCCGAATGGGAAAAGAATTTCAATCCCATTGTTGTCGATGATATATGTGCAGTTCGAGCCCCATTTCATGATAAGTTTGATACAAAATACGATATTATCATAGAGCCAAAAATGAGTTTTGGTACAGGGCATCATGAAACCACGCACATGATGATTCAGCATATTTTAAAAAACGACTTCAAAAATAAATCCGTTTTAGATATGGGTTGCGGAACCGGAGTTTTGGCTATTCTGGCAGAACTTAAAGGCGCTAAGCCTATTGATGCCATAGATTATGATAATTGGTGTTATTTAAATAGTCTAGAAAACGTAGAACGTAACAACCGTAAACATATCACAGTTATTGAAGGAGATGCTTCAGTTTTAAAAAATAAATACGACGTAATCATCGCTAATATAAATCGCAATATTTTAATGCAAGATCTGGCAACCTACATATCGTGTTTAAACAAAAATGGGATGTTGTTTTTAAGCGGATTTTACAATGAAGATATTACAATGATTAAAGCCGAATGTGAAAAATATTTGTTAAAATTTGAAGAAAAACTGGAACGAAACAATTGGGTATCATTAAAATTTTTAAATTAGCTATAAATTAAGTTTTAAAAACTAAAAATTTATAATAGTAAGATTTACTGTATACTGCGACTGCAAACTGAATACAAAAAAATGAGTACTAAGGAAAAAACATCACAAGAATTATTACTTAAAGAAGAAGTAAAAACTCAAAACGAGATTGTTTTATATAACGATGATGTAAATACTTTTGACCACGTTATTGAAACACTAATACATGCCTGTGAGCATACTGCAGAACAAGCAGAACAATGTTCTTTAATTGTGCATTACAAAGGGAAGTGTACGGTAAAAACGGGTTTGTATGACGATTTAAAACCACGCTGTTCTGTGCTTCTCGAAGCAGGTTTAAGCGCAGAAATTGTTTAATTATTGATGCTTCTAACGGCACAACTCACAAAAGATTTAGTTTTTGTGTTAATGCGTTTTTATCTCCTGCAACAGGGTAACCTATATCATTTAGTAATTCCTTTGCCTTTATAAATGTGGTTTCATTTTCATAATTAAATGATACCGTAAAGTCATCATTATTCACGATTAATTCAGAAAGACCATTAATTTCCGATAGCTTTTTTGTGATGATATTTGCACAATCACCACATTTTAAGTTTTGAATTTCTAAAATTGTTTTTATTTTTAAAATTAATTCATTCTAAGATCTTCCTTTGCGTCTCTGCGACTTTGCGAGAAAAATTAAAGTGTACTCGGGCAAACAAAATTTGTAGTTGGTAAATCGCCTTGTTTAATAGCAGCAAAACCTCCTGCAACATCAATTAAATTATTAAATCCACGAGCTTTTAAAATTGATACGGCAATAACCGAGCGATAACCTCCCGCGCAATGCACATAATAAGTATTATTTTTATCAATGGCATGCATATTTTCATTTATATAATCTAAGGCAAAATGTTGAATACTGTTACCTTCAAGATACTCCGATTTATATTCGCCATCCTTTCTAACATCTAGTACATTAATAGTTTCATTTTTAAAATGACCAGAAAACTCATCTGCAGAAATAGAATCTATAGTTTCAATCTCTTTTCCGGCACTTATCCATGAAGCCATACCACCTTTTAAATAACCCAGAGTATTATCGTAACCCACACGTGATAATCGAGTTACTGTTTCTTTTTCTTTTCCTTCTGGTGTAACCAACAAAATGGGTTGTTTTAAATCGGTAATTAAAGCACCAACCCAAGGAGCGAATGCACCATGTATGCCAATAAAAATTGAATTAGGAATATGCGCCTTAATAAACTCTTTTTCATGGCGAACATCAAGAACTAGCGCATCCACTTGGTTGGCTAAAGCTTCAAATTCTTCAGGAGATAAGGGGTTGTCCCCTTTTTTTAAAACAGTCTCAAAGGCATCATAACCAGATTTGTTCATCATTGCATTTTTTGCAAAATATTGTGGCGGAGGTGTTATACCATCCAAAACTTCTTTCACAAATTCTTCCTTTGTCATGTCTGCTCTTAAAGCATAATTTGTTTTTTTCTGTTCTCCTAAAATCCCAACAGTTTCTTTGCTTAAGTTTTTCCCGCAAGCAGAACCAGCACCATGAGCTGGATATACAATAACATCATCTGGTAATGACATGATTTTATTGCGTAACGAATCATATAGCATACCAGCTAAATCTTCTTTTGTTAAATCAGATTTTATAGCTAAATCTGGTCTGCCAACATCACCTAAAAATAAAGTGTCTCCAGAAAATATGGCATGATCCTTACCGTTTTCGTCAATTAAAAGAAATGTTGAAGATTCCAGAGTGTGTCCTGGAGTATGCAATACTTTGATAGTGATTTTACCTAGTTTGAATTCCTCATTATCTTTTGCAGAATGAATGTCATAATTAGTTTTGGCGCCAGGTCCAAAAATAATTTTTGCACCTGTTTTTTTTGCTAAATCAACATGACCAGAAACAAAATCAGCATGAAAATGTGTTTCAAAAATATATTTGATTTTTGCATTTTCATTGTTAGCTTTATCAACATATTGCTGTGTTTCTCGTAATGGGTCAATAATAGCAACTTCGCCATCTGATTTTATGTAATAAGCACCTTGAGCTAAACAACCTGTATATATTTGTTCTATTTTCATTGTAAAAATTTTTTTTCATTCCATCGAAGGAGGGAATCTCTTTCAATTACATGTTCAAAATTACGAAACTTATCAATTTAGCTTGTAACTAATATCACATTTAATACTATTTTAACTCTTTGAATATGATGTAAATGGCCATTATTAAGACAAAGAAACCAAAGCTCTTTTTTAATTTTGGACCACTTACAAACTTTGATAAAAATACACCTAATATAATTCCTAAAATTGAAATTAGAGTAAATGTTAAGAGGAATGCCCATTCAATATCTAATGTTTGTACATCGCCCATAAAACCAATTAATGAGTTTATAGTAACAATAATCAATGATGTTCCTACTGCTTTTTTCATGGGGATATTTGCCCAAAGTACTAAGGCAGGAACATATAAAAATCCACCACCCGCACCAATAACACCAGTAATAGTACCAATTATTAAACCTTGAACAAAGGTTTTGTAGTAGGGTTGACTTTTAGAAACTACTTCTTTATCTTTTCCTTTTCTAATCATGGATATAGAGGCTAAAAGCATAATGATTGCAAAAAATATCATGATGCCCATACCTTTGGAAATCTCGAAGTGGCCAAATGAAAATAAGGTTTCAGGAATACCTGGAACCAAATATCGTCTTGATAAATAGACTGCAACAAACGATGGAAATGAAAAGGCTAATCCTGTTTTAAAATCTACTAAACCCTTTTTATGTTTTTGATAGGTACCTACCATAGACGATGTGCCTACAACAAATAGAGAATAAGCGGTTGCAATAACTGGATTATACCCTAAAAGATATACCAAAAGTGGCACCGTAAGTATGGAGCCACCACCACCAATTAGCCCTAAAACTAAGCCAACAATTAGTGCGCCAATATATCCTAAAATTTGGGTTGTATCCATTTAGTGAGGCAATTTGTCTTTTAAAATACCGTAAATAAATGTTCCTAAAATCGCAGCAGCAATCACGATAATCATGCTCCAAACACCAGTGCCTAAAAGAACATACATAGGTCCTGGGCAAGCGCCAATAAGCGCCCAGCCAAATCCGAAAATTATTCCGCCAATTATGTATCTGATTAACCCATCTTCTTTTTTTGGAACAAAAATATCGACGCCTTCAACACTCTTTAAATGTCTTTTTTTTGAAATTTGTACAAAAAGAAGGCCCGATGCTATTGCAGTTCCTATAATACCATACATGTGGAAGGATTGAAACCTAAACATTTCATAAATGCGGTACCATGAAACCGCTTCAGATTTCACTAAAACAATACCGAAAAATATACCTATTAATAAAAATTTTAAAAATTTCATAAGCTTAAAAGATTAGAGGGAAAATAAAATTAGCCATAATTAATCCACCAATAAAAAAGCCTATTACGGCAATTAATGATGGTTTTTGTAAACTACTTAATCCTAAAATGGCATGACCAGATGTACAGCCAGCAGCATAGCGTGTGCCAAAACCTACTAGCAAGCCTCCAACTACCAATAGTATTAGCGCTTTTGGCGAAACCAAAACGTCTAAACCAAATATTTCATTTGGTACTAATGTCATTCCTGGGTTATTGAAACCCATGTTTTGAAGTTCGGTAACTGTTGTTGGGTTTAAATTTGAACCACTACCATTTGATAGAAATTTAACGGCTATAAAACCGCCGATAAGAGAACCTAGTACAACCGTTAAATTCCAGATTTGGTCTTTCCAATTGAACTTAAAAAAATCTGTAAATTTACCTGCACCTACAATAGAACACATCGTTTTAAGGTTTGATGACATGCCAAATGTTTTACCAAAATAGAGTAGGAGTGCCATAACTAAGGCAATAAGTGGGCCTGAAACATACCATGGCCAAGGGTTTAATATATAATGCATACCTGATAATTTAGCGCAAATTTACATTGAAGTTTACTTTTTTAAGTAATAAACGTTACTAAATAATATTTAATAGCTTGCCTAATAGAAATATTTTATGGTTACTACCTAGACTTGGGACTGGTTACTACAGTTTGCAGATTAGTGCGCTAGGGATTGAAGCGGCATCCTTTTTTGTGCTTAACTATAAGTTTGGTTTGAAACTCACTTAAGATATGTGAAAAACACTTGATGAGATACTGAAACAAGTTCAGCACAAAAAAGATATAGCGGAAAGCCCGACCTTTTGGGAGCGCCCAAAAAATTTAAACGACTTCGATTTTATTTCTACCTAGTTTTATTTTGTTTTCATTTTCAAGCTTTTTTAAAAGTCTAGATACTACAACGCGCGAAGTATTCAAATCTTCGGCAATATCTTGATGTTTAATGGATATAGTTTTAGATTCATCAACCATTGCCATATTTTTTAAATATTTGTACAAGCGCTCATCCATTTTCATGAATGCGAGACTGTCAATGGCTTCAAGCATCTCGTCAAAACGTATTTGATAACTTTGTAGTATGAAATTTCGCCAACTAGCGTTGTTATGAAACCATGTTTGCATGTTTTGAACAGGAATCATGACCAGACTAGAATCCTTTTCGGCAACGGCTCTAATTTTACTTTTTGTGGTGCCTAAACAGCAGGTGAGGGACATGGTGCAAGTTTCTCCTGCTTCTAAAAAATAAATGAGCAATTCGTTACCATCGCTGTCTTCTCGTATGATTTTGATATCACCTGTTAGTAAAAGTGGAATAAAATTTAATGACTGATTAATATCAATTATAATGTCATCTTTTTTGAAATTTTTGAATATTCCGTTTTTAGAAATCTCTGTAATTAAATCTTCATCTAAAGTATGAGCAAATTTTTGCTGTAATAGGTCATTATTCATATCCAAAAATAACAATTTAAAATTGAATTAATTTATTGCTTGGATTTTTATAATGCTGCTTAAATTAGATTTTTGGTTTAGAATGATTAATTAACAAGAGGAACAATTTCCGCCTTCTTTCTTTACACCTAGTTTTACTAATATGGTTTCCAACAAACACCATTTTGTAAATGCTGATTGTATTAAATTGACACCAATAAATACGGTAAACCACATCCAGTTTTGGTTAACATAGAAAGTTAATACTACGCTTATTAATACCATTACTCCAACAATTACTCTAAAATATGTATTTAACATTTTAATTAATTTTTAAGTTTATATAAATTTTTCAATAGGAACCACAGCCGCTTTTAAAGGATTGTTAGTTTCTAA
>TARA_R110002074_G_scaffold204374_1_pt1 | contig 10073 bp, 2 predicted proteins | sample TARA_R110002074 | Tara Oceans TARA_R110002074 (sample SAMEA4397215) | marine metagenome | biome: Polar Biome; feature: [MIX] marine epipelagic wind mixed layer (ENVO:01000061); material: water (ENVO:00002006), including particulate matter (ENVO:01000060) such as... | depth 10-100 m
ATAAATAAAAGAAATTATGGTTAGTATAGATACGGTATATCAAAAAGTTTTAATGTTTGCTAACAAGGAGCAAAGGGGGTATATCACCCCTCAAGAATTTAATATGTTTGCTGACCACGCTCAAAAAGAAATATTTGAACAATATTTCTACGACTTAAATCAGTTCTCTAGAATCCACGGAGACTCTGGTGAGTATAGTGATATTATACACAACATCAATGAAAAAATAGCTATATTTGAAAGAATAGGCACTATAGCAGGTACAAACATTACTGCGCCTAACTTTTATAGATTAGGTACCGTGATATACAACGATAGTGAAGTAGAAGAGGTACAACAAAACGAAATATTATACATAAATCAATCTCCACTAACTAAACCAAGTTTAACTCGCCCTGTATACGTGAGAACCGGAGATTTAACAATAGACATACACCCACCAGTGGTCACTTCAGCTACTTGTACTTACTTAGCTAAACCAACAAAACCTAGTTGGGGTTACGTTGTTGTGCTTGGTAAAGCTATGTCTGATCCTTCGAACACAACAAACTTTGAACTGCACGCGGCTGAGGAGAGTGAGTTGGTTTATAAAATATTAAAGCTCGCTGGTATATCCATGAAAAGAGATGATTTAGCAAAGGGAGGCCAGGGGTTGGAGTCATTGCAAGTTCAACAAGAAAAACAATAAATAAATGGGATTATTAGACAACCAAACGCTACAAGCGTATTACAATGGAAGTGATCATGGAGGCTACCAGTTTACAAGTTTAACAGATATTATAAACCAGTTTATTGTGGTTTACGTTGGTGAGGGTAAGATAATATCTAAAGTTAAAAGAACTGACGTTGCGTTTCACGCTCAAAGAGCTTTAGCGGAATTATCTTTTGATACATTCAAATCCTGCAAAGCGCAAGAGATTACAGTACCTGCATCGCTTCAAATGACACTTCCTCAGGATTATGTTAACTACACCAAAATTAGTTGGGTAGATTCCGCTGGTATAAAACACTTATTATACCCTACAAGTAAAACTTCAAACCCAAATCCAATATTACAAAATACAGATGGTAGTTACCCGGCAACAGCTAGTGGTACTTTTGAAAACATTACAAACCCCACAACAATAGTTTTAGATGCTGAGTATACATATATACAATTCGGCATGTTGGTTTCGGGTGGCGGTATTGCTACTGGGTCAAAAGTTGTTACCGCTTCTACCGCTAGTGGCATAACGACAATAACAATTGATAATAACGTAACCTCTACAGCCACGGAGACACTTACTTTCTTAAATAGTGATGGGTCTTTAATATTGGAAGAAGAGTCAACTACCTGGGCGAATTATAAGTCAGCAACCCCATCTGAAAATAACGATGACTACGAAGATGATACTTATTGGCCGTTAAGTGGATCAAGATTTGGTTTAGACCCTCAACACGCTCAAGCGAATGGATCTTTTTATATAGATGAAAACGCAGGAAAAATCCACTTTAGTTCTAATATTTCAGGGAAAACTGTGATCTTAGATTATATAAGTGATAGTCTTGGAACAGACGCAGAAATGCAGGTACATAAGTTTGCGGAGGAAGCCATGTATAAGTGTATAGCACACGCAGTATTGGCTGGTAAATCTAACATACCTGAATACCAAGTAAATAGATTTAAAAAAGAAAGATTTGCGGCTATAAGAACCGCTAAACTAAGGCTTTCTAATATTAAATTAGAAGAGATTACTCAAATTTTAAGAGGTAAATCGAAACAAATAAAACACTAGTACATGCCAGATATTAAGCACACTTTTACGGGCGGTAAAATGAACAAAGATCTTGACGAGAGGCTTGTTCCAAATGGTGAGTATAGAGACGCTATGAACGTACAGGTACAGACTTCAGAAGGATCTGACGTTGGTACTGTTCAAAATATATTAGGTAATAATTTTGGGTGTGATTACAGTAGTCACGCTAATCCAATACCAAGTGGATCAAAAACTGTGGGCTCAGTTTCTGACGAAAAAAACGATAGTTTATACTGGTTTATTGCCGGGCCATCTCCTGACTTGGAGTTTCCTATTGAAAATAGCATTTCTTTTAAAGACATGATAATGCGTACTAACAAGTATAAATCAACTGGCTGTGAACCAGTTTTTGTTGATTTATGGAAGTACTGTACCACTATAAATCCTTTACCAGGTTTTTCAGACAACTCTATTTCGCTTCTTGATACTGATGGTTATGATGTTGTAACTACTGGAATGTATGCTACTGGTTATTCAGGTACTGGAGCTGGTACTATTGAGTTTGGTCCAACTTTAGTGACAGGTGTTGGTAATTACAATATTATACCCTTAAACTACAATATTGGTTCTACAGTTGTCGCTAACACTTACACCCCTCCTTTAATAGAAATTTCAGATAACACCAATACAGTTATGTACATTAGGGGTTTTTGGAATGATAACGGTGGTCACGATGGAAACGGTGGTTATACTGACACGGTATATAGAAGTGGATCGGGTTGTACAACTGGCTGTACTACTACTGCTAATATACCTGTCGCACAACTTAATCTACCAGCTTTTCACATGTCATCTCAATTTTGGATACCAATCCAAGATCTTACGGCTCTCCAACAGTCTCAAATTACTCAGGGTGTTGAAATTGGAAACGTAGTAGGTGGTCCTAATATCTTAGCGCAAGCCTACAGTACTTTTAACTCTGGACAAAATGTTTTAAACGGCGCTGGAGCCGCGACGGTGTACGATGCGATTGTAGGGCAGGTTTTTGACCAATTTGAAAATTATATAGATGCGCTTATAATAACAGTGGGAGTTTTTGATGCAAGCTTACAACCTCCATTTAACAGCCCTAGTTCTAGCAATGGAACGCTACATGTTGGTTGGAGTGAGCAAGATGGAACTAAGCATGATGCGAATTGGTACACTGGTATATGGCAAAAAAACGCTTCAATTACAGCTGGATTTCAACAAGGGGAGGCTTACCCGTTTTATGAAATAGAAGCTGGTATACAGCCGCTTCTAATAACGAATGGCGTACCAACTCCAAATAACACTATAGTAATCAACGATCCACAATCTCAAACGGCACTTGATGAGATTTTTAATATACTATTTGATTTTGATGGCATAAGCTCTTACCCTCAAAATATAGACGATACTACCAACCAGCCAGTCCAACTACAAGTTAATAGTTCTTGGTTTCCATCAAACTCATGTGTTGATCCAAATTCTGTTATCAATCCAAACAATGGGTTTAGCCTTGGGCCGCCAATGACGTTTAGCAACGTTTTTGAAATAGTTGACTGCGATACAGGCGCTTCTGTTATTGCTTCTAATTTTAATTTATCTGGAGAACGCGCGCAGTTCAGCACTGCTGTTGCTAATGGGGTTATGAAGGTTTGGTTGCAAGATAAGGTTGATCTCAGCAATGCTCATAGCGTTTGCTTTGAAGCTGATAAAACTTTAAGTTTTGAACAAAACAAACTCATCACAAGTATTAATATTGTTGACGACATGTTGTTTTGGACTGATGGCTACCACAGCGCTAACGATAAACTACACGGAACGGAACCAAAGAAAATAAATATAAAAAGAAGTATACAGGGCACTAGTTCAAGTGGAATGACTCATACTGGCTTGCATGTTGACGGGCTGGACTTTGGGCCAGCGCGTGAAGAGCATGTTACGGTTATACGTAAAGCGCCGCCAGGCCCACCGACTCTAGAAATGACCAAACAAGTAAGACCAGGTATACTAGGTGGGTCAAACGTCTTGATGTCTAATAACTCCGCTAGCACCTCATACGTTTTTTATAGCGACCAGCAAGAGGGTGATAGTAGATGGGGTAATATAGAATCTATTAACGGTGAGCACCCAAGTTTTGAAATTGGAGATATCGTACGGATTCAAGCGCAGGAAAATGGCGTTGATTTTAAACTACCTAACGAGTACCAATTAAGGTTAGAAATAATAGATAAAAAACCCGGTCCTTTTGTAAAAACGATCAATTGGCTTGGTTCTACAGTTACACTAGTTAACGCAACAGTTGATCAAACGGCATACTTATTCAAAGTATTAACTATGGTTGAGGGGGTGAATTTAAACATACCAAATTGGTACGTGCAAATAGAGGATAGAAAAAACTTATTTGAACGTAAATTTCCAAGGTTCGCATATAGGTATAAATACGTAGACAACGAGTATTCTTCGTTTGGACCTTTTTCAGAGGTCGCTTTTATTCCAGGTAGCTTTGATTATGCACCTATTGACGCTTATAATACAGGGATGACAAATAGAGTTAAATCGTTGGTAATTAAAGATTTTGTTTCTGCTTACACGCCTAGTGATGTTGTGCAGGTAGATATTCTTTATAAAAACGAAACCTCCCCTACTATCTACCTACTAGATAGTGTTTATAGAAACGACTCAACTAACAATTGGAACACCTCTTCTTATGAGGTTTCTACTGAAAGTGTTTTTGCAGCCTTACCTGTGTCTCAAAGTTTAAGAGGTTGGGACAACGTGCCTAGAATATCTAGGACACAAGAAGTTACAGGTAATAGACTTGTTTACGGTAACTATATACAGGGTTATGATATAAAACATACTCAATACGATACAGGGTTGCTACAGCCAAATATTACAACTTCTTTAGACAATAGGGTTTTTGGTGAGGATAACACCGCGAGACAATCTATAAAATCACTTAGAACTTATGACGTCGGTGTTGTTTGGGGTGATAAGTATGGTAGAGAGACTCCCGTTATAACATCAACAGGCGGTTCTTTAAACGTACCTAAATCTAAATCTTTAGATAGTAGCTATCTAGCCGTTGATATAACTACATCTCCACATTGGGCTGATTACTATAGGTTTTACATTAAAGAAACCTCTAACGAGTATTATAACCTACCAGTTGATAGGGTTTATGATGCCGAAGATGGTAATATATGGGTGTCATTTCCTTCTGTAGATAGAAATAAAGTAGATGAGGACACGTATATCATTTTGAAAAAAGGTATTGATAGTAGCGACTTGATACTGGAAGATGCTAGGTATAAAATAGTCGCGATAGAAAACGAAGCACCAGAGTATATAAAAACTAACTTCGAGCTTCTAGCTAGATCAAATACAAATAGTTCTAGACCTGTAGATTCTTGCTTAGTATATGGCGGGGTGGCTAGTGGGCCATGTGATTTTGGTACCACTGGAACAAACGCTCCTGCGGTAGGTATGAAAGGTTTTAGTTTAAACGAAGTCGTTTGGTCTGGAGACTACTCCTCTGATAGTGGAAGTGAGGCAATGGGACTAACGTCACCTGAAACTTTGTGGAAGGAGGTGAAAGAAAACTCAGGAAGTTCTACCACCGATGAGCTTTTTGTTAGTTTTACAAAAGAAAAAGCAGCCCCAGATGGTACACCAATTATCACTAAAAGTGATAAATACCAAGTTGTAAGCGTTGAGTTAGTAGGTAATGATGATGATGCTTTTTATTATATAAAATTAGATTCTCCAATACTATCAAAAGACGAGTTTATAGTTGGTAATGGGGATATGGAAGATGATGATATACACCAGATTTTTTGGAAAAAAACGATAAGAAATAAACCTGAGTTTGATGGTAGGTTTTTTGTTAAAATATTAAACGATAACACGACTAATAGTAAATTAAAAAACGAAGTTGGTATAATTGGCAACTGGAAAATAGAGGCTAGCTTAAACCTATTTAGCATTATTGATGATAAAATAGTTGTATCTGCTGGACAAGCTTATGGCTACGCAAACTCTGGAGCTCCATCTACTACAACTAGAACCGATTCAAATTGGAACGCTAGGTTGAAGTTTGGTGGCAATACAACTAAATCAGAGTGGTTTATTGACGGAGCTTCTTTCGCTAGCAAACAGGGCGGATCTGCTTATGATGCCACCGGGTACTACAGTGATGTGCAAACTTTTTTCAATCACCCAAGTGGACCTTCTTTTGACTCCTGTGACGTTACTAGTCACCTAGATCAGAGTGTCGCTTCTGATTGCGGTATTCTTCCAACTATAAGTCTTGATCTTGGTGATGTTGGTGCTTTTCAAAATTTTTTTGGTATTGACCCTGTTAGTGAAGCCGTTGGAACCGGTGAAAGTAAGGGTTTGATTGGTATGAAAGGCGTGCACAACGACTCTACTAACAAATATTTTGACTTATCACATTCTAAAATAGGACCAAAAGGAGCTACAGGTACTAGTCAGGACTATGAATTAAGTTGGAGTGAGCCAAGTAGTGAGGATGATGTTGTGGCAAACCTACAGAGTGGTAAAAGATTTAGACTTGAGGGCGATGAGGTTATATACGAAATAAAAGGCGTAACAAAACACAGGTTGTTTAATTACCATGGTAAAAAAACATGTTCCCCAGCGGCGGTACCGTCTGATTTGTGTGGACCGTTTATAAACAACAAAGAAGAATATCAAGTTGGCCAAATGGGTGATGAAAGAAATCGAAGGGTAACCTATAGAATTAAATATGATATTGACGTTGACAACTCGCCAGCCGCAACAGATGCAACAGATACGCTTGAGGACAATTCGTCATACGGTAACATAGACCTTACAAACTCTGTTCGCTTGTACTTTATAGATGAGTTTAGAGTAGAAGGTGAAAACCCAATTAGTTCTAACCCTGCTATTTTTGAAACCGAACCTAAAGAAGATTTAGATTTAGATTTATACTACGAAGCTAGTTCTAGTCTACCAACGTTTCCAATAACTGAAAGAAATAAGCTTTTATATATACCAGTAGGGTCAACCATAGTGCCACCACCAACAGGTAGCTCTGCAGTATCTTTTCCTGAAGGAGTATTTATTACTGGTTGGTACTACATAGACCAAACCTCGCCCCTGTATACCATAAAGCTATCTACACCGTTAGATGATTCACAATTTAACTTTTTAATACAATCATCACCATACTTGGTCTTACAAAAAGATAACGGGGAGATAGTGAAAGCGGAAATTGTATCTAGCTTTGTGAGTGCTAGTTCTATTATTGGGATAAACATTTTACCAGTAAGTAAAATTGGGTTAAACTGGTTTAACTGCTGGTCTTTCAACAACGGTGTTGAATCAAATAGAGTTGGAGACACTTACAATAAACCATTTCTTAACAATGGTGTAACAGCTTCTACCACTACCAAGCAAAGGTTTAAAGAAGAACACCGTAAGTACGGTTTAATATACTCTGGTATATACAATTCAAATAGTAGTATAAACAATCTTAATCAATTTATTGCTGGGGAAAAAATCACAAAAGACATAAACCCCACTTACGGTAGTATTCAAAAGTTATACGCTGGTTGGGGTCAAGGTGGTGATTTAATAGCTCTATGTGAAGATAGAGTGTTAAAGATATTGGCCGATAAAGACGCTTTATACAATGCTGATGGCAATGTTAATATAACCTCGACGAATAACGTTTTAGGTCAAGCTACTCCTTATTCTGGTGAATATGGTATATCTAAAAATCCAGAATCGTTCGCGTCAGACGCTTACAGAGCTTATTTTACCGATAAAGCGAGGGGTGCTGTTATGAGGCTGTCTAGAGATGGGTTAACACCAATATCCGAGCATGGTATGAAGGATTGGTTTAAAGATAATCTAAAGCTTAATTCTGTTTTAGTTGGAAGTTACGACGACAGGCAAGACGAATACAACATAACTCTTAAAACCACAACTGAAAACACGCTACCTTCTATTTTAACAGCTAGAACTGTTTCGTTCAGTGAGCGTGCAAAAGGTTGGGTGAGCTTTAAATCGTTTACGCCTGAAAACAGTGTAAGCTGTGCTAATGATTATTACACTTTTAAAAACGGTAACCTATACAAACAACATGATAAAACTGTAGATAGAAATACTTTTTACCCATATTATTCTGCTCAAACAGTAGTGCCTGGAGACTACACAGATTCAAGCTTTACGGTTTTGATTAACGAATCGCCTGGAACCGTAAAAACGTTTCACACTCTAAACTACGAAGGTTCGCAATCAAAAATAGATGAGCTTCAAACCTACAACACGCTCATACCGGGGACAAGTGTTGTTAGCAATACTTACAATGATAATGAGTATTACAATTTAAACGAAGAACAAGGTTGGCACGTTCAGAGCATTAAAACAGATTTAGAGGAGGGTAGCTTGAATGAGTTTATAGAAAAAGAAGGAAAATGGTTTAACTATATCAAAGGTGTTCCTGGGAGTATTACTGATGGCGCTAACATAGATGGCTTTGGTAGCTCTGATATTTCTTTCCAGGGATTAGGTAGACTTAGCGCCACCCCTACAACTAGTGACAGCGTGGGGTGTACAGATGACGCTGTTTTGAATTTGAATAACTACCAATACCCAAGTTCTACAAACTACGATCCAAACGCGGTATTGAATGATGGAAGTTGTATAGATACAGTTCCCGGTTGCATGGATGCTACTAACGTTAACTATAATCCTGATGCTAATTGGGATATCTACATAGAGCTTGGTTACTACGTGTCTGGTGCTTGCGCATACTACGGTTGTACAGACGATGGTACTGATTCTAGTTTTTCAAATAGACCCGCTGATGCTATTGGAGCAGCCTTAAACTACGACACCAACGCTAATATTGATGATGGTAGCTGTACATATCCAATTTACGGATGTACCGATGCCACGGCTACTAACTATGATGGTACCGCGACGGTAAACGAGCAATCTCCTACTGATAATAGCGACCCTTGTATTCCGTATATTTACGGTTGTATGCAGTGTGGTACTATATGGGAAAATGATAATGCTGACACGTGCCCAGGTGGTGCTGCGACAACAGATGGGGCTATTAACTTTAATCCACTCGCTAACACTAGCGACCCTGTTAATTTCCCATGTCAGTTCGCACCTGTTTTTGGGTGTATTACCGCGACGGCTTGTAACTACGATGCTGCTGCTGATACTGACGATGGCTCTTGCTTGGTTTGTGGTGACAATACTAGCGCTAACGTAAACAACTATGACGCGGCAGATCCAGGGTGTACTACTGGTTGTGAGTATTGTGAAGTTGTTACTATTTTAGCTTCTGTTGGCTACAGTACAACGGCAGTAACTGTAGGTTGGATAGAAAACTGGGCTAACGCGGGTAACGCTAACGTAGACACGTATAGGCTTAGACATAGAGAAGCCGGTACAACGGCTTGGACTGTAATAAACAATATCGCACCTAGTAATGGTTCTGGACAGCAGTTATTCCAGGTTACAGGTTTTTCTGCTGGTACTACTTATGAGTTTCAAGTAAAATCAAAATGCTCAAACTCAAACTCTACTTGGTCTAATGTTGTTTCTGAAACAACTATACCTACTTATGGTTGTACGGATCCTACAGCTTCAAATTATGATGGTAGTGCGTCTAATGATGATGGTTCTTGTATTGCTTGGGAATATGGTTGTATGGATTCTTTAGCTATTAATTATGATTCATCAGCAACTGCTGATGATGGTAGTTGCTGTTACACTTCTGGCTGTACAGATCCACTAGCGTTTAACTACGATGCGACTGCTTGTGATGATGATGGCTCTTGTGTAGCAGCTGTACTTGGTTGCACAGATGCTAGCTCAAGTAATTACGATGCGACTGCCAATACTGATGATGGTAATTGTATTGCTTGTGTATACGGTTGTACTGATGCGACTGCGGATAATTCCGACCCGAACGCAACGTGTGATGATGGGTCGTGTTTATACGCAGGCTGTATGTACTCGCTTGCAGATAATTACAATCCAAACGCTACTACAAACAACCTTGCCCTGTGTAATTTTACCACTACTCCAGGACCAGGTTGTACCGATGCTACTCAGTTTAACTATGATCCTAACACTACGTCTGACGATGGATCTTGTCAGCCATTTACTTATGGATGTACAGACTCATCTGCTACTAACTACAATTCTATTGTGAATACTAATGATGGTTCTTGTATTTGGTTAGGTTGTACTGATGCGACTGCAACCAATTACGATCCAACAGCCACTGTAGACGATGGT
>TARA_R110002074_G_scaffold196005_4_pt1 | contig 10070 bp, 11 predicted proteins | sample TARA_R110002074 | Tara Oceans TARA_R110002074 (sample SAMEA4397215) | marine metagenome | biome: Polar Biome; feature: [MIX] marine epipelagic wind mixed layer (ENVO:01000061); material: water (ENVO:00002006), including particulate matter (ENVO:01000060) such as... | depth 10-100 m
CGTAAACATAATCCTCATCTAAAATTTGGCCGTCTGGGTGATAGGTGTTTTCTACGATTAACTCAGGAAAATAATGATCGAGCATAGTGCCTTCAAAATTATAGTATTCAGATATTTGCTCTCGTCGCATATGGCATCTTGCGCATTGATCTACCAAATCCTTAGGCTCAGTACCAACAGTCATTTTCAAGTCGTTTGAAACTTTATAATCGTTTCCTAATAAATTTGCTTGTTCCACATGTGTTTTTCCTGGGCCATGACATGCTTCACAACTCACGTTTATTATAGCATATTTGGTATTATAACTATGAGTGGATTCATCATAGTTTTTACGAACGTTTGTTGAATGGCAATCAGCACACATACTATTCCAGTTTAATCCACCTCTAGACCAATGTAGCCACTCGGAATGTACTACTTTAAAGTCTGGATATAAATCAAACCATGTATTCTTTTTGCTATCCCAAGCTGTCCGTAAACATTGAAAATGGCCGTCGGGAAACTTCACTATATATTGTTGCAAAGGTGTGATACCAAATGTGTACTCAATCTTATAATCATGATAATTACCATCTGGTCCTTCCGTATTAACAAAATAATCATCTCCTTTTTTAAAAAAATGGGATGTTACGCCTTGACTCTTAAACTTTATATTATTGAAGTCACCTAAAATACTCGAATCTGAAACGGTCTGCATCGCTTTATCGTGATGTGAACCTTCCCAAGATTTAAATTCTTTTAAATGACAGGATTTGCAAGATTCATCTCCTAAAAAATGACTATCAGGAATTTGCTTTGTAGAAGAAAATATGCTTTTATCAGCTTCGTTTACTGATACATAATCTGCCTTTTTATCAACACAAGAACTGAAGATTGTGATAAAAGGAATAAAGTAAAAGTACCAGAAATTTCGTTTTAAAAGGTTTTTATTCAATTTAATCTCTTTTTTGTGGAATTAAACCATTAATGCTCAAATACCTTATCAAAAATAAACTCTTTAGTTGACCTATCAAAGAATTAAAACTGATTAAATTGAGTTTAAAAACATCATAATAAATGCTCGTAGATAAAATATTTAAACAAAAATTTAATCCTTTTTACTGATTAATCAATAAATATTCCTAATTTTGTTTAATAAACCTCTAAAAAATATGAACAATATTCAGGTAAACTTTAGTATTAAAGATTTGGAGAATCTTACAGGTATCAAAGCACATACCATAAGAATATGGGAAAAACGATATAATTTATTAAGCCCAAATAGGTCTGAAACTAACATCAGAAACTATAGTATTACGAGTTTTCAAAAATTATTAAACATATCTTATTTAAACAATAACGGACTCAAAATTTCTAAAATTGCCAGTTTAAAAGAAGAAGAAATCCCTATTAAAGTCAGGGAAATAGCCTCTAGAGCTAAGGTAGAAGATCATGCCATTAATGCATTAAAAATGGCCATGATTAATTTTGATCAGGTTGCATTTTATAATACTTACAACAATCTTATAGAAACCAAAACCTTTAGTGAGGTTTTCTATTCTGTGTTTCTTCCTCTACTTAATGAAATTGGATTATTATGGCAAACAAACACCATAACGCCAGCTCATGAACATTTTTTATCTGTTCATATTAAACAAAAAATATTATTAAATATTGAAAGACTTCAAAGTTTAGAACCTAAACCTTCAAGAAAATCTTACATTTTATTTTTACCCGATCATGAAATCCACGACATTGGTTTATTATTTATCAATTATCAATTAAGAAGTAAAGGATATCACACTATTTTCTTGGGTGAGAGCATGCCCATGGAAAGCTTAACTGATCTTCATGAATTTTTTGATGAAATAACTTTTATTTCATATTTCACTGTTAAACCAGAAATAGATCATATTCCAACTTATATTAAAAACTTTAGTAATTTGTTACTAAAAAAGGATAATAGTAAGTTCATGTTATTGGGGCCTAAATTGGCAGAATTGAAGGCTATGAAACTTCCAAAAAATGTATCTACCTTTAATTCTATTGAAAATTTAGTTAAAGAATTTTAAATTAGTTTTTTATTGTTTAACTTTTACATATATTTGTTAAACAAATGAAACAAACCATAACAATAATAGGCTCAGGATTTTCTTCATTAGCGGCTTCATGCTATTTAGCAAAGGCTGGATACGATGTAACTATCTTTGAAAAAAACAAAACCATTGGAGGTCGTGCAAGGCAACTAAAAAAGGATGGCTTCACTTTTGATATTGGTCCCACTTGGTACTGGATGCCAGATGTTTTTGAGCGATTCTTTTCTGATTTTAATAAAAAGCCTTCAGATTATTACACGCTTGAAAAACTGAACCCTGCCTACAGCGTTTATTTTGGTAAAGATGATTACATCACTATTGAAGATACGTTAAACAAAATCTCTATCGCATTTGAGAAAGAAGAACCTGGAAGCTCAAAAAAGCTGAACAAGTTTATTGACAATGCAAAAAGCAACTATGATATAGCCATTAAGGATTTAGTTTATAACCCCGGTGTATCGCCTTTAGAATTAGTAACTCCTGCAACTATAAAAAAACTCAACCAATTTTTTAGCAACATCAAGAGAGATGTTAGAAAAGAATTTAAAAATGATAGATTAGTTAAAATTCTTGAGTTTCCTGTTTTGTTTTTAGGAGCAAAACCAAGCGATACCCCTTCTTTTTATAGCTTTATGAATTATGCTGATTTTGCTTTGGGTACCTTTCATCCAAAAAAAGGGATGTATCAAGTTATTCTGGCTATTGAAAGTTTAGCTAAAGAATTGGGTGTTAAAATAAAAACAAAAGCTCCAATTGAAAGTATTATAGTTAATGATGGTGTTTCAAAGGGTGTAATTTGTAAAGGAAAAGAATATTTATCTGATATCGTTGTTAGTGGCGCAGATTACCACCATACTGAAACTTTAATAGACCAGAAATACAGACAGTATTCAGAAAATTATTGGAGTAAAAAAACATTTGCACCATCGTCACTCCTATTTTATGTGGGGTTTGATAAAAAACTGGTTAACGTAAACCATCACACGCTGTTTTTTGATGTAGATTTTGATGTTCATGCCGAAGATATATATGACGACCCAAAGTGGCCGGAAAATCCATTGTTCTATGCAAGTTTTCCAAGTAAGACAGATTCAAGTACAGCCCCAGATGGAAAAGAAGCAGGGATATTTTTAATTCCTTTAGCACCTGGTTTAGAAGATACAGAAGCATTGAGGGAAACCTATTTTAATAAAATAATTACGCGTTTTGAAAATTTAACCTCTCAAAATGTAAAAAAACATATCATTTTTAAAGAGTCTTTCTGTTTAAATGATTTTATAAAAGATTATAATTCATATAAAGGAAATGCATATGGAATGGCTAATACCTTATTGCAAACAGCTTTTTTAAGACCTAAGTTAAAAAGTAAAAAAGTAAGTAATCTGTTTTTTACCGGTCAACTTACAGTTCCAGGACCAGGTGTACCGCCATCGCTTATATCTGGAAAACTAGTAGCCGATTTAGTAATAAAACACCATTAAGTTATATGAAAGCACTATTTGATACCGTTTCTTATAATTGCAGTAAGCTAGTCACAAAATCTTACAGCACTTCTTTTTCATTGGCTACAAAAATGCTATATAAATCTATTAGATACGATATTTATAACATCTATGGCTTTGTGCGTTTTGCAGATGAAATCGTAGATTCCTTTCATAATTATGATAAGGAAACGCTTTTTAATAGATTTTCAGACGACTTAGAACATGCCCTAAAAGATAAAATTAGTTTGAACCCTATTTTAAACGCTTTCCAGCATACCTACCACAAATATAATATTGACAAACCGTTAGTTGATGCTTTTATGAAAAGTATGCGATTGGATTTACACAAATCGGAATATTTGACTGAAGAAGAGTATAAAGCTTATATTTATGGATCTGCTGATGTTGTTGGGCTTATGTGTTTAAAGGTTTTTGTAAATGGAGATGATGTTAAATATAATGAGCTTAAAGATACAGCGATGTCATTGGGCTCTGCGTTTCAAAAAGTGAATTTTTTAAGAGATCTGAAAGCGGATTTTGAAGGTTTGGATAGAACTTACTTTCCGAATACGGATTTGAATAATTTAGATGAAAAATCTAAACAAGCTATTATTGATGATATTGAAGCCGATTTTGAAAAAGGCCTTAGTGGCATACAAAAATTACCAATAGAAGCCAAATTTGGTGTTTTTATGGCTTACAGGTATTATCATCAATTATTAAAAAAATTAAAAAAAACACCTGCTTTACAAATAAAAAATGCGCGGATAAGAGTATCAAATCCAAAAAAGATAGAACTTTTAATGCGCAGTTATGTTAAATATCAACTAAAATTAATGTAAATTTAAGTTATGGAAACATTACTTTGGATAATCGTTTTTTTGGCAACGTATTGCTTTATGGAATTTATGGCGTGGTTTACCCATAAGTATATTATGCATGGCGTTTTATGGCCCTTACATAAAGACCATCACAAGAAAAATCACGATAGTTGGTTTGAGCGCAACGATGCTTTTTTCATCTTTTATGCTGTTGTTAGTATTGGTTTTTTCTTACTTTGGAAATATGAAGGTTTATGGGTTGGGTTACCTATTGGAATAGGGATTTTTGCTTACGGTCTTTCCTATTTTTTTGTGCATGACATCTTTATTCACCAACGTTTTAAGCTGTTTAGAAATGCCAACAATTGGTATGCAAAAGGTGTAAGACGTGCTCATAAAATTCATCATAAACACTTAGGCAAAAAAGATGGTGAATGTTTTGGGATGTTGTTCGTACCGTTCAAATACTTTAAAAAATAGATTTTTCACAATTAAATGAATGCAGCTTCCCATTTCGATTACGTCATTATAGGAAATGGTTTAGCTGGTTTACAATTGGCGTTAAAATTTGCTTCTGATGCATTTTTTAATGATAAACAGATTGCTTTAATTGATCCATCAAAAAAAAACGTAAACGATAAAACTTGGAGTTTTTGGGAAAAAGAACCATCTCAATGGAATCATATTATACAAAAACATTGGAAACAAGCTGCTGTATTAACCTCTAAAAAAAAAATTGATTTAGAACTTGAACCTTATATGTACAAATCTATCCGTTCTATAGATTTTTACAATGATGCAAAACAAAAACTAAACAATTACAAGCATATCCATTTCATAATTGATACTGTTATTTCTGTAAAAGAGAGCAATATAGTTACTATTGAAGCTAAACGAAACAACTACACAGCTTCACAGGTTTTTGATAGCAGAATACCGAATAATTTCTCCAAATTATCATCAAATTATATCAATATTATACAGCATTTTAAGGGTTGGATAATTAAAACCGATAACGATGCTTTTAATGAAAACCAAGTAACTATGATGGATTATCGTTTAAAAGACGGTGAGCAAACCACATTTACATACATTTTACCTTTTTCGAAAAATGAAGCCTTGGTAGAATTCACTTATTTCACCGAAACTATAGTGGATGAGAAAGTTTATGATAATTATATTGAATCTTACATTTCAAAATATCTAAATATTGATAATTATACAATTCTTGAAACTGAGATGGGACAAATACCAATGACAAATTTTCCTTTTGACAAATTCAATACTAAACAAATTACAAAAATTGGTACTGGTGGTGGATGGGTAAAAGGCTCAACGGGTTATTCGTTTAAAAGTTCCGAGAAAAAAGTTGGTATAATTATTAATAACATTAAAACGAACAAAACACCATCTGAAGGTTTATTCAAAACTAAATACAAATTTTACGATAACATATTTTTAAAAGTTTTAAAAGATGAAAACCATAAAGGCGAATGGATCTTTCAACAATTTTATAACAAAAATTCCGTGCAAACCATGTTTCGCTTTCTAGATGAGGAATCTACTTTTTTTGAAGAACTAAAAATTATGTGGTCGTTGTTTTCGTGGTCATTTATCAAAGCCTTTTTCAAAACACTTTAATTCACAACATTAATAGGGTTTCCTTTTAAAAAAGCTTCCAAATTTTCAACTGTAACATGCATTAAACGTGTTCTAGCTTCTTTAGGCGCCCAGGCAATATGCGGTGTTATAATGCAGTTTTTTGCTTTTAACAATGGATTATCGGCTTTAATTGGTTCTTCTGAGACTACATCAACAGCTGCACAAGAAACTTTTCCTGAATTTAAAGCATCCGATAAATCTTGCTCAACTACCAATCCTCCTCTAGCGGTATTAATTATCATCACACCATCTTTCATTTTTAAAATGTTTTTTGAATTGATAATACCTTCTGTACTTTCAAAAAGCGGACAATGTAAACTTATAATATCCGATTTTGAAAATAACCCATCAAGTTCAACCTGCTTACAAGAAACAGATTCTAATTCTGGTTTTTTGCTTCTATTGTTAAATAAAATATTCAGCCCAAAAGCTTGAGCTATTTTAGCCGTAGCTTGCCCAATACTGCCAAAACCAATAATCCCCAAGGTTTTTCCTTCAAGTTCAATTAACGGTGAATTCCAAAAACAAAAATCTGGAGATTGCTCCCACTCGCCTTTTTTAACGGCATTATTATGGTCACCAATATGATGACACATTTCCAACAATAAGGCCATGGTAAATTGAGCAACTGAAACCGTACTATAAGCAGGCACATTAGTCACTATTATACCAGATTCCTTGGCTGTTTCTACATCTACAACATTATAACCCGTAGCTAGTACGCCAATGTATTTTAAATTTTCTGCTTTATGAATAACGTCTTTTGGTAATGGTGTTTTATTGGTATAAACTATTTCTGCGTTACCAATTCTTTTTATAATTTCTTCAGAATTAAATGGTGTTCTATCATAAACTACCAAATCACCATGGTTTTTAAGATCTTCCCAACTTAAATCTCCTGGGTTAAGCGTATAGCCATCCAATACTACTATTTTCATAAAAACGTTTATTAATAATTGAAGATATAGTGAAGTACAAATTTTTTAATTCAATAAACCATCTATTGTATTTCTAACAGAATCACTATTCCAGTTGGCAGCACCTATTTCATCAATAACCACATTACCTTCTTTATCTATTAAATATGTTCTAGGAATAGAAGAAATATTAAAAAATTCTGGATATGCTTCTTGTGGTCTAAACACTTTAAAGGAGTAATTATTTTTCTTTAAAAACGGATTAATATCACTGTAATAATCATTGGTTACAAAAATAAATTCCACTTTATTATTATAATCTTCATATAATTTCTGAATACTTGGCATTTCAGCAATACAAGGCGGACACCAAGTAGCCCAAAAATTTATAAAAACAACTTTCCCTTTTGCTTCTTCAAAATTATAAATGTTATTATTTTCATCTTTTAAACGCCATTTATAATTATCTAGCTTAGTTAATTTTTCGTTATTAACAGTAACAGATTTTATTAAAGCTAGTCCTTTATGTAATAAAACTTGAATGGGTTGTCTAGTTTGAGGTATAATTAATAAGGCTATTACTATTAAAAAAATAAGATTTGATTTTTTTATTTTTAATACAGACATATAACTAAAATTAATAATTCGAAATTATGCCTTTTAGCTAACAAATAAAAAAAGTGCATTAATTTCTTGTAAAGGTTATTGAATAAGGCTTGAGATTTTGAGTTAATTTAATCTAGAAAAACACGCATGTTATTTACATCAAAAAAACCTCCTAAATTAGGAGACTTAAACTATTGGAAATCTTTTATATTTTTATTCTTCTTCGTCAGAAACCTTATCTTTCTTTTTCTCTAATTCTACATCAGGCAACATATTGTGTTCTTGCAATAAATTATACCACTGCACAATCTTTTTTATATCGCTGGCATATACTCTATCTTCATCATAATCCGGTAAAACCTCGAAAAAATATTCTTCTAGCTTATCTTTACTATCTTTAGGTTTAACAGATGTTTTTTCACCGTTTTCTTTCTTTTTAATTTTCTCAAAAACGTCCTTTAAAGGCACTTCTTCTGTTAAGGTATAAATAGCAATTTCGCTTAAAACACTCACGTTTTGTTGTACACTAACCGATAAACGTTTTTTATCCATTAATGATTCAGCCACAAATCCGCCTCGTGTTTGTGCTATTAATTTGTATAATCCAGGTTTTCCTGCAATGGATAGTACTTTATCTAAACTCATAACTATTTTTTGTTGAAAGGCGCAAATATCAACTGTTTAATACTATCTTGCAAATATTATCTTCTCTTTTTTTGATTTGGAAAGCGCATTCTATAATCTACATTTATCTTCCCTTTTGAAATATTATTAAGCCTACCTTTTATCAATCGCTTTTTTAAAGAAGATAATTTATCTGTGAACAATGTGCCTTCAATATGATCATATTCATGCTGAATGACCCGAGCTATTAACCCTTCAAAAGTTTCCCTGTGAGGTTCAAAATTTTCATCGACATATTCAATAGTAATCTTTGGTTGTCTAAACACGTCTTCCCTAACATCAGGTATACTTAAACAGCCTTCATTAAATGCCCATTCATCACCTTCTTCTTTAGTTATTTTAGCATTAATAAATACGCGCTTGAAATCTTTTAAGCGCTTTTGTTCTTCTTCAGAAAGATCTTCATCTTCAGAAAATGGGGTGGTATCTACCAAAAACATTCGAATAGATAATCCAATTTGTGGTGCAGCTAAACCAACTCCAAAAGCATTATACATAGTTTCGAACATATTCGCTATAATGCCATCGAAATTTGGATAATCTTTTGTGATATCAGCAGCTTTCTTCTTTAAAACGGGATCGCCGTATGCAACTATTGGTAAAATCATTATTCTACTTTGTGTTATTGCTTGCAAAAATACAATACTTAATAATGACTGGAAAATTTAAACTGAAAATCTACTTTATATAGGTTTGCTATTTTGAGTACAAGTAACTTTGAAGAATAAGTGTGGCACTTATTTCATCAATTAGTGCTTTATTTTTTCGTTGGTTTTTTTTCAATCCACCATCAATCATGGTTTGGAAAGCCATTTTTGAAGTAAAACGCTCATCAACCCTAATAACAGGTATTGATGGCATTTGCTTTTTCAACTTTTCTAAAAATGGTAAAATAAGGACTTCACTTTCTGATGCCGTATTATCCATTTGTTTAGGCTCACCAACTAAAAACAATTCAACTTGCTCTTTACTCGTGTAATCTTTTAAAAAAATAAGAAGCTCTTTGGTATTAACCGTGGTCAAGCCCGAAGCTATAATCTGTAACTCATCGGTTACTGCTAACCCTGTTCTTTTTAAACCATAATCAATTGCTAAAATTCGAGCCATTATAATATTTTGAACAAAAGTAATGCAATAAAATAAAAAAGACCGTCTTTATAGACAGCCTTTCTTCAATAGTTTAACCTTAATATTAATGTTTTGAATAGTATTTTTAAGCTTTTTTAACTTTATTTATTTGAGGAAATAATAATTTAATATTATCAACCTTTTTTTCATTTACTCGGTTTAAATAAATTCTAATATCGCTATTAGTACGAGCAATAGTTTCTTTTAATTCTGAAGCGTTAATTAATAAAACAGCTTCATTTTTGTTTTCAACACCTAAAGTATCAACCGATACTTCATCATTCATTTCAGAAACAGAAATTACATTATTTGTTTTAGCTTCAGTACCAATAGTTTCACTTTGTGCGTTTCCGACAGAGATGGTAAGTAATAAAGTTAATACTATGTAAAAATTTGTTTTCATCGTTTCATTTTGTTTGATGGTTCAAATATATATCCAGATGAAGCCTTAAGAACAATAAATTAGATGTAACTCACTAGATTCTCGTTAATAAGAGAAGCTACTTGTTTCATCGGTAAGTAGTTGAAATGCAAAATTCAACTGATTAAAAGCATTGAAAATGTAGTTTATCGGTATAACATTTTACTTCAAGGGAAAAGTGAGCGTCTGTATTCTATTAAATGAATACAAAATCGCCTAAAAAAATGGGTTCTACCACGAATTTAGTGGAAATGGATGGTTTACTGAAACTT
>TARA_R110002074_G_scaffold200465_3_pt1 | contig 10061 bp, 8 predicted proteins | sample TARA_R110002074 | Tara Oceans TARA_R110002074 (sample SAMEA4397215) | marine metagenome | biome: Polar Biome; feature: [MIX] marine epipelagic wind mixed layer (ENVO:01000061); material: water (ENVO:00002006), including particulate matter (ENVO:01000060) such as... | depth 10-100 m
TTGGATGAGTTTGCTTATGTTCCAAGTAATGTTGCAGAACAGTTCTTTTCTTCAGTCTATCCTACAATAAGTTCGGGTAAATCTACAAAAGTAATGATCGTTTCCACTCCTCATGGTATGAATATGTTCTATAAGTTGTGGGTTGATGCAGAGGAAGGTCGTAACAGTTATATTCCTATTGAGGTTCATTGGAGTGAAGTACCGGGCCGTGATGAGAAGTGGAAAGAAGAAACTATTAAGAACACTTCGGAAGCGCAGTTTAACACAGAGTTTGAGTGTGAGTTCCTTGGTTCTATTGACACCCTTATTACTCCATCGAAGTTACGAACACTGGCATATAGAACACCTAACACTTCTAATGCGGGGTTAGACCTTTATATTCCACCTGAGAAAGACCACACATATATGATTACTGCTGATGTTTCACGGGGAACATCAAATGACTATTCAGCATTTGTAGTGTTAGATATATCTGAAATACCCTATAAAATTTCTGCTAAGTTCAGAGACAACGAAATAAAACCTATGTTATTTCCAAATAAAATATATGAGTTGGCACGGGCATACAATCAAGCATTTGTTCTTATTGAAGTTAATGATATTGGAGAACAGGTTGCTAACGCTATGCAGTTTGATATGGAGTATGACAACCTAGTTATGGCATCTATGCGTGGTAGGGCAGGACAAGTGCTTGGTGGGGGGTTCTCTGGTGGTAAAGCACAGTTGGGTATTCGTACCACAAAGGCAACCAAGAAGGTCGGTTGTTCAAATCTAAAGCAGTTGGTAGAGGATAATAAGTTAATCATTGAGGATTACGATATTATCAATGAGTTATCCACATTTATTGTCAAGGGTCAATCTTTTGAAGCAGACGATGGTTGCACAGATGACTTAGTAGCATGTCTATTCATATTTGCATGGGCAACGGATCAAGCATATTTTAAGGAACTGACTGACCTTGATGTTCGTATGACTATGCAGCGAGAGAATGCTGATGCGTTGGAACAAGATATGGCACCGTTTGGTTTCGTTATAAATGGTCTTGAGGATGAAAATATAGGCACAATGGTTGATGAGTATGGAACTCGTTGGTCACCTATGGTAAGGTCTTACGAAACAGATTGGTGAGGTGATACTTGGATTTTGAGATTTTTGGCAGTATGTTCTCTGCATTGCAAGGCATGTTCGCTTTTGAAATAATGATGTATCTCTTCGCAGGGGTATTATGTGGTCTTATTCTGGGTGTAATACCCGGTCTTGGTGGCCTTACTGGACTATCTCTTTTACTCCCCTTTGCATTCACAATGGAACCTATGGTATCCTTCGTGTTCATTATGGGTCTATATGCAATCACTACAACCTCAGATACTATTCCTGCCGTTCTGTTCGGTGTGCCGGGAACTATTGGTTCTGCTGCTACTGTTATGGATGGGTATCCTATGTCTAAACGTGGAGAAGCAGGAAGAGCATTAGGTGCGGCGTTCACTGCTTCTGCTATTGGTGGTATCTTTGGAGCAATGCTTCTTGCAGTTAGTGTTCCTATTCTTCGACCAGTTGTTGTACAAATTGCGTCACCTCAGATGCTTGCTATCTGTATATTTGGATTATCATTAGTATCCGTATTGTCTAGTGGTAATACCCTTAAAGGTCTTGCTATTGCCTGTATAGGCGTGGTTCTTGCTACTGTGGGAGAGGATGTACACTCAGGAACCTTTAGATGGACGTGGAATTCTCTATATCTATATGATGGTCTTCCTATAGTTCCCATTGCTTTAGGTTTATTTGCTTTACCTGAGATGATTGATCTACTAAGGTCGGGACAAAGCGTAGCCGGGAATGCAAAGCATCTACGGAGAGGGCAATGGGATGGCATAAAGGACACTATACGAAATTGGTTTCTAGTTTTGCGTTGTTCTGCTATAGGTTCAACATTAGGGTCTATTCCCGGCATTGGTAGTGCTATAATTGATTGGGTTGCATATGCACACGTTAAACGAACCACTAAAGGAGATTTTGGTAACGGTGATGTGCGTGGTGTTATTGCTCCAGAGGCAGCAAATAATGCCAAGGAAGGCGGGGCACTAATCCCTACAATAACATTTGGGGTGCCGGGTTCTGTGGGTATGATACTTGTGTTGAGTGTTTTGGTGATGCATGGTTATTATCCCGGCCCTGATATGTTAGGAGATAATATCAATGTAACATACACTTTAGTGTGGGCATTAGCACTTGCTAATATTATAGGGGCAGCAATATGTTTTGGTTTCTCAGGACAACTTGCAAAATTAACGCTGATTAGACCTATCTTTTTGGTTCCATGTATTGTTATTTTTTGTTGTATTGGTGCATATCAAGCAACCGAATCATATTATGATATAATTGTCATGGTAATAGCAGGAGTGTTTGGGTGGATTATGAAACAACTAGGATGGTCTAGACCTTGTTTAATCCTTGGTTTTGTGTTGGGGTCTTATATTGAAAGATATATGTTTATTTCCTATCAAAGATATGGTTGGGAATGGTTATACTCACCTGTTGTAGCGGGTATTCTACTAGTAACTCTATATGGTGTAGTGGCACCGTTCTTCAAAAATAAAAAGCAAGTTGACCCGGAGAGCGGGCACTCGAAGCGGGCATTTATTCAAGACTTTGTATTTACAACACTATTAACTCTATTGTGTATTCTTATATTCCTACATAGCACTACTATGCCATTCTCTGCTGGAATCGTACCCGGTATCATGGGAGGCTTTGCTATGATATTTCTTACATGCATTGTAGGGTGGCAATATTATAAATATCGTTTAGATAAACTCAATTAAATCGTGGTCCATTTTGATAAAACAATTAGAACAGAGGATAGTTGATTCATTGATTAACGTAAATACTTCTGACCTAGACTTGTCATTCGTTCCTACCCGTTTAGTTATTTTTCTAATTTCTGCGTCATGTGGGTGAAACTTGAGACATACTGTCTCACTTTCTCCACAATGGGCACAGGACTTATCTGCAAGGTATTCATTAAGTAATATGATCCTCTTGCGATAGTTTCGGCGTGAGACTTTTTTGATTGTCTCTTTATACTTTTTATAATGCTCATTCATGAAACTATTTATATGATATAACACATATAAAAACTGTTGTTGTAAAGCGGCGTTTTTATAAATATCTGTAATAACAACAGATAACTCTTTATTCGGAGGAGTAAAACATGGCATTTTTAGTCTCACCCGGTGTTCACGTTAGAGAAATTGACCTAACTAATGTGATACCTGCCGTTTCTACAAGTATCGGCGCAATCGCTGGACCTTTTCAGAAGGGTCCAGTTAGTGAAGTTGTAAATATTTCTTCAGAAGAAGAACTTATCACAACTTTTGGTAAACCAAATAGTTCAAATTTCGAGTGGTGGTTCACTGCTGCAAACTTCTTGCAGTATGGAGACGCACTCAAGGTCGTTAGGGCAGAAAGCGGGTTGACAAACGCTGCTTCTGCTGGTAATGACGCACTAGTTTCAGTCACAGTTGCTACGGCAAGTGCTGGTTCTACTAGTTTTCCAACAGCATCTATTAGTGCTGGTGGTGACTTTGACACACAAGCGGTGCTTGGTGCGGTTACTGCTGGCGTATTTTCTGTTGCGATTGCTTCTGGCGGTTCTGGTTATAGTGTCAATGATACTGTAACACTCAACCTTGGCACAGGAACAGAAGCAACATTAACAGTTTCAGCGGTTAGTAGTGGTGCTGCAACGGGTCTTACGATTGCTACAGCGGGTGCATATACTGCAATGGACAGTGATGTTCTGGCAGTAGCAACGGTGGGTGGAAACGCCGACTTGACAGTTAACGTAACCTTCTCTGTTACTTCTGTAGCAGTTACCACTGCTGGTGACGGTTATGGTTCTGCACCAACAATTACTCTTGCTGGAACAAGTCTTACACAGACTGCCACAGCAAATATGGGTACAGGGTTTATAATTCGTGGTGATGAACACTATGAATCAAGTTTTGCTGCTGGTCAAGCATCCGGTAAAGGTTCTTGGGCAGCACGTTCTGCTGGTAAGTGGGCAAACGGTCTTTCCGTTTCAATGTGTTCATCTGCTGACGCATATTCTGAAACATCAACATCATTGGTTGATGACGCTTCTGCTGATGCTGGTGACACAACAATTACAGTTGATAACGGCGGCGAGTACGTTGTAGGTGACATCCTTCATTTCCAAGAGGCAGATGGTTCGGAGTATGAGATTTCGGCAATCGCATCGAACTTGTTAACAATTCGTCTTAAAGATGATCCTCTTTCGGCGGGACTTCAATCAGCGATTGCTGACAATACAGCAATTCGTCGGCGTTGGAGATTCTATGACTTGTTTGATGCTGCCCCCGGCACATCGACTTGGTGTTCAGACCGAAATATTACAGAAGACGAAGTTCATATTGTTGTATTTGACCAAAACGGATTGATTACAGGTTATGATAACGATGTTGCTGGTAATCGAACTACATCTGTTGTTGAAACATTTGCAAACTTGTCAAAACATCCTGATTGTCTTTCACCACAAGGTGGTGGAATTTACTATCCTGATGTGATTTTCAGAAGTTCTGCATTTATTTATTGGTTGGATCATCCATCATCTGCAACTAACTGGGGTAATGTTTTGCCGTCTAATGCAGCTTTCTTTAAAGGTGTGAATGCATTTACAGAAGCAATGGGTGGTGGAACTGACGATTATGCAGTAACTACTGGTGAACTTGCCCTTGCATACGACAGGTTTGGTGACCCAGAAACACTAGATATTAATCTTATTCTTGGTGGTCCCGGTGGTGGTTCTGGCGACAGTGCTAGTCTTATGGACACGCATGTCACAATGATTACAGACCTTGTTGAAAAACGTAGGGATTGTGTTGGATTTGTTTCTCCATATCGTAGTGCTACAGTTGGCGTAACATCAATTATTACACAGACAAGTAATGTTGTTGCGGGATTTGATGCTTGCCCATCATCGTCTTACATGGTATTCGATAGTGGTTACAAATACATGTATGACAAGTACAATGATGTGTATCGCTATGTTCCCTTCAATGGTGATACGGCAGGACTTTGTGCATTTACTGATAATGTAGCAGACCCTTGGTTTTCTCCAGCGGGTTACAATCGTGGTAATGTTCGTGGCGCAATTAAACTTGCTTTCAACCCAATGAAGGCACATCGTGACCAACTTTATCGGGCACGGATTAATCCAGTGTGTGATTTCCCCGGTCAGGGTGTTGTTCTCTTCGGTGATAAAACTGCGCTCTCAAAACCAAGTGCATTTGACCGTATTAATGTGCGGCGTCTGTTCCTTGTTCTTGAGAAAGCAATTGCTACTGCTGCGAAATATATGCTCTTTGAGTTCAATGATGAATTTACACGGGCACAGTTCCGTAATATGGTAGAACCTTTCTTGCGAGATGTGCAGGGTCGAAGGGGTATCACCGACTTCGTTGTTAAGTGTGATGCAACAAATAATACGGGAGAGGTTATTGACCGAAACGAGTTTATTGGAGATATTTTCATTAAACCAGCAAGGTCCATCAACTTTATTACCCTTAACTTTATCGCTGTGCGAACAGGCGTAGCGTTTAGCGAGGTAGGAGGTTAATCATGGCAAACATAGATGACTTTAAAGCAAATCTACTTGGTGGTGGTGCAAGAGCGAATCAGTTTCGTGTAACTGTCACCCCACCCCCCGGCATTGCGATTGGATTGGATGTTCGTAGAGCATCCTTCCTTTGCCGTGCTTCAAATCTTCCAGCACAAACACTTGGTGAGATTGCAATCCCGTTTCGGGGTCGTAGCATCTATATTGCAGGAGATAGGACGTTTGACGAAACTTGGACAACAACTTTTATGAACGATACAGACTTTATGGTTCGTAATGCGATGGAGTTGTGGTCTAACGGAATTAATGATCTTGCCAACAATACAGGTGTGGTCGCTCCTGCTGATTATCAGTCCGATTTGACTGTTGAACAATTAGACAGGGATGATACAGTTTTGAAGACATATATCTTCAGAAGTGCTTTCCCACTAACAATTGCTGCAATCGAATTAACATCTGAAAATGCTGATGCAATTGAAGAATTTGAAGTTACTTGGAGATACCAACATTTCGAAGCATCTGGCGTGAACTTCTAATTTAGTCCTACTAAATAGACAGTAGGGAGATATTATGGCAGAACTTTTCGGATTTAGTATTCAAAGAGCATCAAAGGAACAGGGGAGTAGTGGACCAACATTCACTACTCCTACTCCTGATGATGGAACTATTGAAATCGCTGGTGGTGGTTTCTTTAGTCAAGTATTGGATACAGACGGCAGAGAACGTACTGAATTAGATTTAATTCGGCGTTATCGTGATATTGCATTTCAACCAGAGTGTGATGCAGCAATTGAAGACATTGTAAATGAGGGAATCGTTGCTAACCAAAATGATGTAGCAGTGATGATTACTCTCGACAGATTAGAATACCCAGAAAAAATTAAAAAGAAGATTCGTGAAGAGTTTAATGAAGTTCTTCGTTTGCTTGAGTTTGAGACAAAGGGACACGATATATTCCGTAGATGGTATATTGATGGTCGCATATTTTATCACAAAGTAATTGATAATAAAAACCCTCGTAAGGGTATCGCAGAACTTAGAAATATTGACCCTACCAAAATTAAAAGGGTAAGGGAAGTTAAAAAAGAAAAAGACCCCAAAACTGGGGTGGATATGGTTCAAGACATTGAAGATTATTATGTCTACCAAGAAAAGGGTTTAGCAGCGGCGGGTTCGGGCGGCGGTGGCACTGGATTGAAAATTGCTGCTGATTCTATTGCTTATTGCCCATCAGGAATTATTGATCAGGGTCGGGGTCATGTTCTCTCATATCTACACAAAGCAATCAAACCTGTAAACCAACTGAGAATGATTGAAGATGCACTGGTTATATATCGTATTTCACGGGCACCAGAGCGCAGAATTTTTTACATTGATGTTGGTAATCTTCCAAAGATTAAAGCAGAACAATATCTTAAAGATGTAATGAATCGTTATCGTAACAAATTAGTTTACGATGCTTCTACAGGGGAAATTCGGGATGATCGAAATCATATGTCGATGCTTGAAGACTTTTGGCTACCACGGCGTGAAGGTGGTCGGGGCACCGAAATTACCACGCTTCCCGGTGGTTCTAATCTGGGAGAAATAGATGATATCGTATACTTCCAACGAAGGTTATATCGTTCACTTAACGTGCCGATTTCAAGACTTGAATCTGAAAACGGATTCAGTCTTGGGCGGGCAACAGAAGTTACAAGAGATGAACTTAAATTTACTAAGTTCGTACAACGTATTCGTAAAAAGTTCACCCCATTATTCACTGACTTACTCAAAACCCAATTGCTTCTAAAAGGCATTATTGCTCCCGATGATTGGAAAAATATGCAAGAGCATATTCAGTATGATTTCCTAGAAGATGGTCATTTTGCTGAGTTGAAGGAAGCAGAACTATTAAATGACCGTATTCAGACACTTGATGGTATTCAGTCTTATATCGGGACATTCTTTAGTAAAGAGTTTGTTCTGAAAAATGTACTTCATCTTAATGATGGTGAGATTGCTGATATGCAATCTCAGATTAAGAAAGAGAATGAAATAGATGTTGAAGATGGTGGTATTGAGGTTCCCGATGGTGGCGATGGTGTTACACGTTATCCACAGGATGGTGACGGTGGGGTAATCGCTCCAGACAGTATGCCTGACTACGAAGACCCAGAACACGATGGCAAACCCGATGATGACCACCAATTCGACGGAAATGGTGAAGAAGGAGAAGAAGATGAGTAGAGATTTCGTAAATTCTGTTGCGGCAGGAGACAATATTGAAGCAGAAAAAGCATTTAATGATGCTATGTCTGGAAAGGTTGGTGATACGCTTGAAATTCGGAGGCGTGAACTTGCAAATACTTTTATAAAATATAAAGATAGGGAAGCAGACGTAAATGAAGCGGATTGAGGAAGTCTATGAAACCACAGTTGTGGAGAAGGACGAGCATAAACGTACAAAGGAATATAAACGGTTGTCACCTAAGATGAGGAATGCTGTAGATGAAATATTCAAAAAAATGGATGCTAAACCTTCGGATTTCCTAAATAGTTTCGAAAGTACTATAAATAGCGTATCTAAGAAATATAAAGTTCCAGAAAAGGCACTTTTATCATATTTCGAAAGAGAAATGTTGTCAATCTAGGAGCAAGGCATGGCATATCAATTACTAAGACATATTGGAAATATTACACAAGCAAATGATTCCGCCGCATTGCTTGATTTGCTGTATCTTTCTCCCGGTGCTTGTTTCCGTATCAGCGAGTTTGGTGGTGAGGATGGGTTTTTCCTCATAAGTAACGAGGGGACAACAGTTACCGCAACTAACGGTACTTATATTCGTGCAAGTTCAACCGTGTTTGTTTTTCCTGATATTCGACCTAAATCAGCAGCATTATCGTCTGCAACAAATGCTAACCCCGGTGTTCTTACTTGTGATGGTGGGCACAGTTTTGTTACAGGCGAAAACATATCTCTGTTCGGGTCTGCTTCTGGGTGGAACACTCTTATTACCGTTGCTAATGTTGCGGCACGAACAGATACAACAATTACCACAGACAAGAACTCAACATCAACTGGAGCTATTGGTTCGACCCCTGCTACGATAAGAACAAACTTCCGTATTTCTCATATTAATGAGACTGCTGGTTCTAACTCTAAGATTTATGTCGAGGAAGTTGCTCCTGCTGGTCTGGTAGTGGGGAACTAATATGTCAATAAAACTATTCTCAGAAGCAGTAGACCTTGATGTAGAGTATATCACCGAAGCAAAAGAAAACGGTAAGAAAAACTACAAGATTCGTGGTGTATTCATGCAAGCAGATATAAAAAATCGCAATGGGCGAGTATATCCTATGCCAGTTCTTGAAAAAGAAGTGCAGAAATACAACAAAAACTTTATTAAAGAGAATCGTGCTTATGGTGAACTTGGACATCCAGACGGTCCTACCGTCAATTTGGAGCGAGTTTCACATATGATCACGTCCTTGGAACCCGAAGGAAAGAATTTTATCGGGGAAGCAAAAATTATGTCAACCCCTATGGGTGAGATTGTGAAAAGTCTTATGGATGAAGGTGCAAAACTGGGCGTTTCTTCAAGGGGAATGGGCAGTTTAGATCAAAAAGGTGGAGCAAACTATGTAAGAGATGACTTCTATCTCGCAACAGCAGCAGACATCGTTGCTGATCCATCTGCCCCCAATGCTTTCGTAGAAGGTATTATGGAGGGTAAGGAGTGGGTATGGAACAATGGTGCGCTTATTGAAGCGGAACTTGTTCATTTAAAAAAGGAATTTGATGTTAAGAAACGCCAACGTAACGCAACAAAGGAAGCATTGGCATTTGCTAAATTTCTGAAAAGACTTTAATTTATAAATAATCAACAGAACTTAGGTAAGGAGACACCCCTATGGAACTAGAACAAACAATTGAAGAGTTGGAAGCGGAAGTGCTTCGTGAACTCGAAGAGGCAAATGGTGCAGATGCTCCGAAGAAAGGTGCTGCTCCTGCCGAAGCAAAGAAAAAAATTAACGGTAAAACACCGGGTGGAGAAGTCCAAGACGGTGGTGCTGCTGTAGTTGACCCAGAAGCAAGTTCTTCGCCAACAGACGTTGCTGCGAAGGGTGCTAAAGAAGTTGGTAGTGACGCACAGCAGAAGGGTGAAGGTTCGCCCGACAAAATGAAAAAGATTAAAAAGGTCGCTGAAGCATCTAAAGACGATGAAGAAGAAGTCGAAGAAGATGAAGATGAGGATGAAGAAGAAATGAAAGAGGGCGAACTTCCTCCTGCGCTGAAAAAGGCAATGGCGAAGAAGAATGGCAAGTCTGACGACGATGACGAAGAAGAAGTCGAAGAAGCAGCCGAAATGCCCGAAAAGAAAATGACCAAGATGGAAATGCAGAACAAAATGGTCATGGCAATGAAGAAGATGAAAAA
>TARA_R110002074_G_scaffold27774_3_pt1 | contig 10047 bp, 9 predicted proteins | sample TARA_R110002074 | Tara Oceans TARA_R110002074 (sample SAMEA4397215) | marine metagenome | biome: Polar Biome; feature: [MIX] marine epipelagic wind mixed layer (ENVO:01000061); material: water (ENVO:00002006), including particulate matter (ENVO:01000060) such as... | depth 10-100 m
TAGGGCTTCTCATCAAATGAGATAGCATCCAGACCGTATATCTGATCAATCTCTGTTATGGCCGCTTCAAGTTGTTGCTGCTCAGCAGGTTCTAGCTTTAAATGACGCACCACTAAATTAAGCTCTGACACGCCTAAACGATGTTCTTTTTTAGTCATTTTTCACACTCCCGTTTTGGTGTTAGTTTTCTTGAGGGACAACTCTGTTAATTTTAGGTATCCACGCAGGCGTATTTTGCATGTAGCTGTGATATTCATCACCGAAATCATCTAAAGCCACCTTCTCTTCGCGTTTTGCCAAGCGCACATAAACAACAACTAAAACGGGAAACATCACCAGCGTGGGTAACGTCGGCCACTGCAATAAGAAACCAAACATAATCATGATGAACGCAATATATTGAGGGTGTCGACAACGTGCATACCAACCGCTTGTCGCTAATGATCTGGTCTGCTGTGCTGTGTGCAATACACGCCAAGAAGCTGACAGTAAAAAGAAGCCAAGAATAATAATGACATTACTCGCGATGTGTAAAGGGTCAAAATGCGCGTTGCCCTCAAACCCAAAAAGTGTGTGCAATAGATGACCATTTTCGTGAGATAGAAAATCGACCCCTGGGTATTTTTCGGCCAACCAGCCTGACAGGAAATAAATTGTTAAAGGAAAGCCATACATTTCTGTAAATAAGGCAATGATAAACGCCGAGAATGCGCCAAAACTGCGCCAATCTGTTTTGGTTTGTGGTTTTGCAAAGCTGAAAGCAAAGAATATAAAAATGGCAGAATTGAGGAAGACTAACATCCAGAGGCCATAGGCAGATTCGCCATGCATAGTATTTCTCCTTTATATGTTTATAAGAATTAGCTAGTGGTGAGAATGATGTTTATTTTCTTTGCGTCCATCCTCGAGGCCTCGCTGATAATCATCTTTGCCTTGCTCATCACCTTCTGCCTTTTGATGATCACCGTGACCGCCATGACCACCATGCATAAAAATATGCATGAGTGGGCAAGCCAACAAAATCATGAAGGGTAAATACTGCCAAACATGTTCTTGGTGCTCAACTAACAGAAAATAGGTCGCCGCGGCAATAAGCCCCAACGCCCCTAAACCTTTAGGTGTAAACCAAAATGATGTTTTTTGGGCGCTCATAGCTCTCTCCTACTGGACTGTTATCTGTCCACGATACATTTGCATCTGACAATGAAAAGCATATTCACCGGCAGATAAGGCGGGTAATTGAATAGTCTTTACCTTGTTAAGCGGAAGCATGTCACTCACTTGTAAATCTGGAATGAGCAAGGTCTCAGAACAAGGTGAAGGATCCTTCCGCATAAATTTGATCTCGACAGGGCTTCCCGCTGGTACTTTAATTCGTGCAGGTGAATACGTGCCATTTTCAACCGTGATGACTAGGTCGGCATCACTTAGCTCTGTCTCTTTTGGCTTATATAACCAGAACCACCAGACGATTAATGCAATTAAAGCGACGCCTGCCAAATTTATAAATAACATATTGCTCTCCTCATATTGTTCTCCTAACCAGTCAACGTACGGTTAATGTTCTTTGGCTTTGAAAAAGCGTAAGCGGTTGGCATTAGTAACCACGGTTAACGATGAAAATGCCATGGCTGCCCCTGCAATCACCGGGCTTAAGAGCAAACCAAAGAAGGGATACAATACACCCGCTGCAAAAGGCACACCTGCCACGTTATAAATAAAGGCGCCAAATAGGTTCTGTTTGATATTCGCCAGTGTCGCCTTACTCACCGCAATGGCATCGGCAAGGCCATGCAAGGAGCCTCTCATCAGGGTAATATCTGCGCTTTCAATAGCAACATCGGTACCGGTACCGATAGCAAAACCGACATTCGCGATGGCCAGTGCCGGAGCGTCATTAATACCATCCCCCGTCATACCAACGATTTCGCCCTGCATTTGCAGTTCTTGTACTTTGGCAGATTTTTCTTCAGGCAAGACCTCGGCAAAAAATTCAGTGATGCCCGCTTTATTGGCAACAGCTTTGGCGGTATCACGATTGTCTCCTGTGAGCATAACCACTCTAATTCCATTTTTTTGGAGACGTTTAATGGCAGCGATCGAATCCTCTTTAATAGGGTCTGCCACGGCAATAATGGCCGCAAAGGCATTATCAATAGCAAAGTACATAGGTGTCTTGGCATCTGCTGCTAATGCTTGAGCTTTACCGATGAAATCACCGAGCTCAATACCGTGTGCATGCATCAATTTCTCATTGCCAAACAGCAAGGTTTTGCCATCAACGTCTGCTTGCACGCCATGACCTGCAATCGCGTTAAAGTTTTCCACTTTACCTGTTTGAATGCCCTGTTCCTGAGCTGATTCCACTATAGCCATCGCCAAAGGATGCTCTGAACCACTCTCTAAAGTAGCCGCTAATTGCAGTACGGATTGCTCATCATAGTCACCAGCAACAAGAACATCTGTCACCTTAGGTGCACCCAGAGTAATGGTGCCGGTTTTATCAAGGATCATGGCGGTGATTTTAGAGGCTGTCTGTAATGCTTCACCATTGCGTATTAATACACCCGCTTCGGCTGCCTTGCCAACACCAACCATCACTGACATGGGTGTTGCTAAACCTAGCGCACACGGGCAGGCAATAATTAATACGGTTGTAGCAGATACAATAGCAAAAGCAATAGCAGGGTCTGGCCCGAAGTTTAGCCAAACCAAGGCGCTGACCACAGCAACAATCATCACCACAGGTACAAAATAAGCTGAAATGATATCGGCCATTCGACCAATAGGTGGTTTGGAATTCTGGGCACGTTTGACCATGTTAATAATTTGCGCCAAGGCTGTATCTTTGCCGACACGGGTCGCCTTGAAAAGTATAGACCCGGTTTTATTAATGGTACCTGCGACGACTTCATCGCCCTCTGATTTTTCAACAGGCATAGGCTCACCCGTTAACATAGACTCATCAATCGATGTATGACCTTCAATCACTTCGCCATCAACAGGGACTTTTTCACCCGGGCGAACTCGCACGACATCGTTCATCAAAACCTGGTCAATTGCGATATCCAGTTCTTTATTATCGCGAATTACCCGTGCGGTTTTAGGCTGTAAGCCTATTAAACGCTTGATAGCTTCAGAGGTTCGACCACGCGCTTTTAGCTCTAGGGCAAGACCTAGATCGATCAAACCAATGATCATGGCGGTCGCCTCAAAGTAAACATGCCTAGCCATCTCCGGCACTACATCCGGAGCAAAAACCACCACCATTGAATACAACCAAGCGGTTCCTGTGCCCAAGGCAATCAAGGTATCCATATTGGCAGAATGGTTTTTAAAGGACTGCCACGCACCCACATAAAAGTGCTTGCCAGAAAAATACATAATACCCAAAGTCAGTAGACCTACAAGAAACCAGACTACCTGCTCCGTCAGTGAACTTACCGTCATTTCCCCGACAATAAGGCTATAAGCCATTAAGGGCACACCTAAGGTAAGTGCGATGGTCATTTCACGCATCAGGCGCTTGTAGTAGTTTTGATCGGCCGCCTCTTTTTCAGACATAGCATCCTCGTCACTGGCTGCCTCACTAACCTTTGCATTATATCCCGCGTTTTCGACTGCTTGAATAAGCACACTATTTAAAGCATTACCGCTAACACTTACTGTACGCTGGGCAAAGTTCATTTCTGCATTAGTAACACCTGGTACCTTTTTTAAGGCAGATTCAATTTTACCAATACAACTGGCACAGCCTGCACCTTCAATGATAAGTTCCTGATTACTAATACTTTGCGAGGATTCAGTATGATGACTATGTTCAGTTTGAACATTTTCATGTTTTTTTATGCTTGAAACTTCACCGCTATGGCAAGACATTTCCTGAGATTTCTTTTTCATCAAATAAGTCCTGAATTAGTTGAAAATAGAAGTTGGATTTACAACTTATAAAGCTCTGCCAGCCTGACTTACAGGTGTATTTATAAATCTGTAATACTTATATCGCCGAGGTAAGCAATATGGTTTTCTTCATTTTTTATAAGTACTCGGTTTATTCATGACGTATCATCATTCTTTCCTGGGTGATGCAAATCCTTCAATCAGGTGACATATCATATGAGCTGTCGGTGCTTCATCTGGTTTATCGCTCCACTCAAACACGGCTTGCTTCATCCGTTTTCTTAGTGCTAACATCTCAGAGAACCGTTTCTCGGTTTCATTCAACCTCTGGTCAATCAAACGTCTTACCGTAAAACACGGTGACTTTTCATCATCTGCTTCTGCTAATATTTGTTTGATATCTGAAACAGAGAAACCGAGCTGCCTTGCGCTTAACACAAACCTTAAGCGGCTAATTTCCTTTTCAGTATATTCTCTATACCCTGTCGTATCACTTTTTATAGGCTGGAGTATTTTGATGCGGGTATAAAACCGAACCGTATCTGTTGTCACATTCAATAATTTAGCAACTTGTTTAACTAGCATGAACTAGAATTCTCTTAGTTGATTTTTTAAAAAAAGTTCCTTTCATTTACCCAAACAACCATTACATACCTAAAAAAACCAATACTTACTTATAATTAGATTCTTCGGTAAAAATACACCTATGTCCAAGGCATAGGTCAAGCTTTTTAGATGCTTATTCTGAATTTTTATGCTTTTTTATGGGTGACACTTTTCAGGCAGCACCACCAAACATGAGATCTACTTCAAGATACTTATTTTTCTTCGTGCAGAGACTCCCATTTTGTGTAAATATCATCTGGCCAGAAACTTTGAAAGTAGGCAATCACCGCGAGTTTTTGTTCTTGTGATAAGCTACTTTTGAATGCTGGCATTTTTCCACCATTGGGAATACCGCCTTCATTAATTACGGTCAGCAATACGCCAATAGAATGATGCCAGGCATGCGCTGTTCCGTTTAATGGTGGAGGTGGATACGAGCCATCCTCAAGCGTTTTTTTCCAATCCTGTATTCCTTGTGCACCGGTTAAATGACAACTTATACAATTTTTTTCATAAACAGATTCACCTAATTTCACTTTGGAAATATCATACCAACGACCATCTTTTTTTGCGGATGCACTTGTCGATTCCTGATCATCAGCACATCCGAACAAGCTCAGTAATATTCCACTAAACAGCACTGCTTTGAATAATTTATTTATATTCATACAAAATATTTTCCCTTAAAATCGGCAAAAATCTACACCCATTTTTCAATTAACTCACACACCAAATCACCATCTGGCATGCCATTCGGCCTTTTTGCCCAAGCATCAGCAGCGCGTTCCATATGAGAAAGCTGGTGATCCAGTTCTTCTATTTTTGCTTTTGTATCATTGATATGTTTATAGACAATTTCTCTAACACGATAACAAGGCGAGCTACCTTTATTTGCAAGTTTTATAATTTCCTGAATTTCAGAAACAGACATACCTAAACTTCTTGCTTTTATAATAAATTCAAGCCTTTTCTGGTCATCACTGTTGTAATGTTTATAACCATTATCAATGTTTTTTTGCGGCCTTAATAAGCCGATTCGAGTGTAGTATCTGACGGTATCAGCTGTCACATGAATACTTTCTGCCAATTCATTAACACGCATGATGCCTCCTTTCTCGCTAGCTTGACTGTATTTTAATTCAATGAAATAGCATGTTTTAGACATGCTATTTCATACACAACTTACTTCTTTATTTTAATATCGTTATGCATACCCGCCTGATAATGCCCTGGAACATTACATGCCAACTGAGCAGACATAGGCTTACCGAATGTCCAGATTAATACTTCGGTTTTACCTGGATCTATACTGACCATACCTGCCGATGAGCCATGACGCATATTAGGATTGGCCATCATTTCTTTCCCATGTTTTTTATGCTCTGCTTTGGTACCTACGGCAAACTCATGCATTATTTTGCCTGTATTGGTCACCACGAACTTAACAGTTTCACCGGCTTTTGCTTCAAATGGCTCGTATATAAAGCGCATCTGATCCGTCGCTTCAACCTTGACCACTTTCGTCACCTTATCTTCGCTACCTGGCTTACCTGCCATAGAAGCGCCATGCCCCATTCCTTCACCATGATGACCTTTTGAATCACCCTTTTCCATATTATGGCCGCTATGATCCATACCCTTCATCATATCGTGCCCCATACCTTTACCCATTTTACTCATGTCATGATCCATGCCCTTACCCATTTTACTCATGTCATGATCCATCTTCTGGGGCGCTTTGCTTTCTTCATCGTCATGTCCATGGGAATGATCACCGCCTGCAAAGCTAAGTGAACTCATCATTGCAAAACTTAGTAGTCCTATATTTAAATATTTCATCTTTTTCTCTTCGCTCTTTTATTGGTTATTAAACTGTGTATTTACGTTAAATTTGACTGCACAACCGATCATCTCTTATTCATTTTCACTTTCGCTCTCTCCATTATCATGATTTATATTTCCTGTTAATTGTTTGATCTTGAACTTGCGCGTATCAAGCTACAAAAAGTTATCTTAAGGTAGCTTGTACATTAATGTAGCTTGTACTGCGCCTTAGAAACTACATCCTTAGTCATTCAACGGACTTTTTAAGACCCTTGGCACGCCACATATAAAATAAAGCAGGTAATACCAGTAAGGTTAAAATAACCGAACTGACCATGCCACCCACCATAGGCGCAGCAATACGACTCATAACCTCAGAGCCAGTTCCTGTTCCATATAAAATAGGTAACAAACCAGCAACAATAGCCGCTGCTGTCATCATTACCGGGCGAATACGTAAACCGGCACCATGTAATACCGCTTTGAAAACATCCTCACGACTAGTGGGTAAACCTTTTTCCTGGTGATCTTTAAGCATCTCTTGATAAGACTGATTTAAATACACCAGCATTATGACGCCAATTTCTACCGTAACCCCCGCAAGTGCGATAAAACCAACACTCACCGCTACCGAGAAGTTATAACCTTCAATGTACATCAACCAAATACTGCCGATCATTGCCATTGGCAAGGTACCCATAATCATTAATACTTCAATGATATTACGGAAATTCAGGTACAACAGGAAAACAATAATTGCTAAGGTTAACGGTACTACATAAGCTAATTTTGCTTTTGCTCGTTGCATATATTCATATTGCCCCGCCCACACAATGGAATAACCCGCTGGTAATTTTAATTTTTCGGCAACTACTTTTTGTGCATTTTCGACATAAGTACCCACATCAATGTCTTCAATATCAACATACGACCAACCATTCAAACGCGCATTTTCTGATTTAATCGCTGGCGGACCATCCTCAACATAAACATTGGCCACGTCACCTAGCGGAATTCGTTGGCCGCCCGGTGTGACAATAGGCATTTCAGCTAACTTTTCAGGTGAACTACGAAAATCTTGCGGATAACGTAAATTAACCGGATAACGCTCTAAGCCTTCAACCGTTTGCGTCACATTAACGCCACCAATAGCCGTCGCAACCACTTGCTGAATATCACCAATATTTAAACCATAACGTGCGGCTTTTTCTCGTTGAATATCAACTTTAACGTAGCGACCACCGGCAACACGTTCTGAATAAACCGAGGCTGTGCCGGGAACATCCTCTAAAATTTCTTCAATTTGTTTACCAATACCTTGGATAACATTCAAATCCGCTCCCGCCACTTTAATGCCCACGGGGGTTTTTATACCGGTAGCCAACATATCAATACGGGTTTTAATCGGCATAACCCATGCATTGGTTAAACCAGGTAATTTCACTAAGGAGTCAAATTCTTTAATCAATTTTTCAGTGGTCATACCTTCACGCCACTCATCATGAGGTTTCAATTGAATAAACGTTTCGATCATCGTTAACGGTGCCGGATCAGTTGCGGTTTCAGCACGACCAATTTTACCAAAGACCGTTTTTACCTCTGGCACTGTTTTAATGAGTTTATCGGTTTGTTGCAGTAATTGACGAGCCTGACCAATAGATAATGATGGATAGGTAGTTGGCATATACATTAAATCGCCTTCATCCAAGGGTGGTATAAATTCACTGCCAATTTTATCTAACGGGTACAAGCCTACGCCTAATAACATTACCGCGACTAACAGCGTAACTTTAGGGTAATGTAATACCGTTTTTAACGTAGGCATATAAACAGCCGTGAGCAATCTATTTACCGGATTTTTATGCTCAGGTAATATTTTACCGCGAATAAAGTAACCCATTAATACCGGCACTAAGGTAATGGCCAATATTGCCGATGCAGCCATTGCATAGGTTTTAGTAAAGGCTAGTGGCGAGAACATACGCCCCTCTTGCGCTTCCAAGGTAAATACCGGCATAAAGCTTACCGTGATAATCAACAAACTAAAGAATAATGCCGGCCCGACTTCAGCTGCCGATTCTGCCACAATTTTCCAGCGATTTTCATTCGTCAGCGGTGTTCGCTCCATATGTTTATGCATATTTTCTATCATGACAATAGCGCCGTCTATCATCGCACCGATCGCAATGGCAATACCCCCTAATGACATAATATTAGCGTTTAAGCCTTGGGCATGCATAACAATAAAGGCCATCAAAATACCCACCGGCAAGCTCAAAATAGCCACAAGCGATGAACGCACATGAAATAAAAATATGACACACACGAGTGCGACTACGCCAAATTCTTCGAGCAATTTAAAACCTAAGTTTTCAACTGCACGTTCAATCAAGGCCGAGCGATCATACACAGGAACAATTTCAACTCCTTCAGGCAAACCTTTTTTCAATTCCTCAAGCTTGGCTTTAACACCGTTGATAACATTTTGTGCATTTTCACCAAAACGCATCACCACGATACCGCCGACTACTTCACCTTCGCCATTAAGCTCGGCAATACCTCGGCGCATTTGCGGGCCTGTGCCTATTTCAGCCACATCTCTTAGTAATAGCGGTGTACCATTGTCATTAACACCTAAGGGAATGGTTTCCAAGTCTTCTACACTTTGAATATACCCGGTGGCTCGTAACATATATTCAGCTTCAGCCATTTCAATGACCGAGGCACCAATTTCTTGGTTACCACGCTTTATCGCATTTTGAACATGCGAAAGTGGAATACCAAAAGCACGTAATTTATCCGGGTTAACTTGTACTTGGTACTGTTTAACCATACCACCAAGCGTACTGACTTCAGACACACCTAATACTGTTTGTAGTTCAAACTTTAAAAACCAGTCTTGCAGGGAGCGTAATTCGCCTAAATCATGTTTACCGGTTCTATCAACTAATGAGTATAAATAAACCCAGCCGACACCTGTGGCATCAGGGCCCAATTGAGGCCTTGCACTAGCCGGTAAGTCAGGCGCTACCTGGCTTAAGTATTCAAGCACGCGAGAACGTGCCCAATACATATCGGTTTTTTCATCAAAAATAACATAGACATACGAGTCGCCAAAGAATGAATAACCACGGACAGTTACCGCTCCCGGTACCGACAACATTGCAGTGGTTAATGGATAAGTGACTTGATCTTCAACCACTTGTGGCGCTTGGCCTGGAAAAGATGTTTTGATAATAACTTGCACATCGGACAGGTCCGGCAGTGCATCTATCGGGGTATTTTTGACTGAATATAAGCCAATCCCCATCACGAGCAATGTGGCGAGTATAACGAAAAATCGATTTCCGATAGACCAGCGAATAATATTAGCAATCATTATTGGTCTCCACCTTGTTCGTTACCAGACTGTTCAGGTGCGGTCATTTTCATCGCGCTAACAATGATAAAATCACCGTCTCGAACTTCAAAAGTAAACATCACATAGGCACCTTCAGCAAAGAGTGCCATATCAACACCTTCACTCACTAAAAAATCGACGTTAGCCGCAGGACGATTCCAATTGGCAATAGCTTCTCTGTCAATATTAACCATACGATGCGCAGCCATGACTGATTTAACCGTACCATTAACCGTTGCAGAAGACACTTTACTCGGCATATCCATGCCATTCATTGAGCTATGATCCATACCTTCCATTGAGCTATGATCCATACC
>TARA_R110002074_G_scaffold23745_2_pt1 | contig 10044 bp, 10 predicted proteins | sample TARA_R110002074 | Tara Oceans TARA_R110002074 (sample SAMEA4397215) | marine metagenome | biome: Polar Biome; feature: [MIX] marine epipelagic wind mixed layer (ENVO:01000061); material: water (ENVO:00002006), including particulate matter (ENVO:01000060) such as... | depth 10-100 m
CAACCATCGCCCACACAATTACAAAGATTCATATATAAGAAAGGAGATGAAAAATGAGCCTACTACTAGTATCCCTAACCTGTATCGCCGCAATAACCATAGTCATAGCGATGACCTCATGAACACGAGAGAACTCTACACAGGTGTTAACTAATGGCGAAGGATGAGAAAGAATTACAGCGCGAGAAGTTAGCGCAAGACATAAAAGATTATTTAGTTAAGGGTGGTAAAGTTCGCCAGTTTACACCCGGCGAGTCTGCTTACGATCCAGTAGGGCAGCCCACATGGGAAACTCGCAATCGTCCAAAAATTACCCGCACCAAGAAAGGAACAATAATATGACAGCTTGGTCTTACAGCAGCTTGAGTACGTTTAAGCAATGCCCTAAAAAGTATTACCACTTAAAGGTAGCTAAAGACGTAAAGGACAAGGGCAGTTCAGCTATGTACTACGGCAACGAGGTGCATAAAGCAGCGGAAGAGTTTATTAAAAATGGAGTTGAAGTCCCTAAAAAATTCGATTACATGAACCCAATACTAAACTCTTTGTCCAACATCAATGGGGATAAGCATTGTGAGATAAGGTTTGGCATCTCTTACGATGGAGAAAAACATAAGAAGACTAAGTTCTTTGCTAAGGACGTATGGTTTCGGGGCATTGCCGACTTGCTTATAGTCAACGGAGAAAAAGCGTACTTGGTAGACTATAAGACAGGCAAGAACGCAAAGTATGCAGACACTAAGCAACTCGATATGTTAGCGGCTGCGACGTTTACTTACTTCCCCGAGGTGCAATACATAAAATCTGCGCTGCTGTATGTAGTTAGCAACGATTTTATAAACAAAGTACATACACGAGACGAGCAAGAACTTTTATACACTACTTTCGACGGGCCTTTAGAGGCTTTAGCCTCTGCTGAAGAATACGATGTGTGGAACGCGGTAGACGGCCCACTGTGTGCATACTGCCCAGTAACTAGCTGTGAACATAACAGGAGATAAATAATGAGGTACGCAATACTGGTAGACATAGATGATGAAACTTTTATAGACGGTAATTACGAAGGCAAAGATTTAGCTATGGATATGTATTGCCATTGGTCAGAAACCTATCCGTACCTTACTTTCCAACTCGCTGCTGTAGTTGCGACAAACCACCCTATACCCGACGAACTATTTATGCCTAGGAACAAAAAGATTTTAGCCCACGCCAATAGGGTAGAAGAGTCCAAAGTTAGCCCCAAATGGACTAGAGGTCCGGGGGCGAGTGAAACAAAATTGCATTAAGAGCGGGAGATAAATAATGAAAAAGCCAAGAAATTATAGAAAAGAGTATGACAACTACCAAGGCACTGCCGAGCAAAAAAAGAACCGTGCAGCGCGTAATAAAGGCCGCAAGACTATGGAGACAGCAGGTAGAGTAAGCAAGGGAGATGGCAACCACGTCAACCACGTCGTACCTCTATCGCGAGGAGGCAGTGCCGACGCTAGTAATCTTTCGGTCAAGAAGGCTAAAGACAACTTGTCCTACGCACGTACTAGTACTGGCGCTATGAAAAAGAACTCAGGTAAAGCATGAAGATTGTAAAAGATAAGGCCATAATCTTTAGGACTACAAAACCACACCTCGTAACTGAGCGAATAAAAAACCATAAAGTGATCGACCAAGACGATGGCACTTTTAAAGTAGCAGTACGTTGGGCATTAAAAGAAGCACAAATTTTAACCGCGCTGGGGGTCAAAGATGTACCTTCCCCCATAGGCCGCGACTATGAATGGTCGGGACGCTTTACGCCTTTTGATCACCAAAAGAAAACGTCCTCGTTCTTAACGCTAAACAAAAAAGCTTTCTGCTTTAACGAGCAAGGCACCGGCAAAACAGCATCTGTTATTTGGGCTGCTGATTACCTTATGCAGCAAGAGAAAATTAAACGCGTGTTAGTAATATGCCCCCTGTCTATTATGAAATCCGCATGGCAAGAAGACTTGTTTAAATTTGCTATGCACCGTACTTGCTCTGTAGCACATGGCACCGCTGCCCAACGTAGGAAGATAATTAATGCAGGGTCTGAGTTTGTGATTATAAACTTTGATGGTGTAGCTGTAGTCAGAGACGACATTGTGGAAGGAGGCTTCGATCTTATTGTTATAGACGAAGCTAACGCGTATAAGAACGCACAGACTAACCGTTGGAAAATGTTAAACAAATTAATCGCCGGGATGGAATGGCTATGGATGCTTACAGGTACTCCAGCAGCACAATCTCCAGTGGATGCGTTTGGCTTAGCTAAGTTGGTAAACCCCAATAAAGTCCCACGTTATTTTGGGCAGTTCAAAGATCAAGTAATGTACAAAGTCTCTCAGTACACATGGCGGCCTAAGCCAGAGTCTAGTGACATAGTGCATAAAGCTTTGCAGCCTGCTATTCGGTTTGAGAAAGACCAGTGCTTAGACCTACCCAGTGTTACTTTCGTAGACCGAGAGGCCCCTCTTACTAAGCAACAAGCCACCTACTACAAGCAGCTTAAAGACCGCATGATTATGGAAGCGGACGGAGAGTACGTTACATCTGTTAACGCAGCTACTAACTTAAACAAACTCTTACAAATATCAGGCGGTGCGGTCTACACGGACGATAGGCAAGTCATTGAGTTTGACGTAAGCAATCGCCTACGGGTAGTTAAAGAAGTAATAGATGAATCATCGCACAAGATTCTGGTGTTTGTACCCTTCACCCACACCATTGAATTACTTAAAGAATTTCTTAACCAGAATAAAATAAGTTCTGAAATAATAGCAGGGAAGGTGTCGGTAAATAAACGCAGTGAAATAATAAAAGACTTCCAGACCACAGATAAGATTAGAGTGCTAATAATCCAGCCACAGGCAGCTTCACATGGTCTGACGTTGACGGCAGCTAACACGGTAATCTGGTACGCCCCCGTTACGAGCGTAGAGACGTACTTACAAGCTAACGCCCGCATAGACAGGCCCGGACAACACAACCCAATGACCGTGGTGCATATAGAAGGTAGTGCGGTTGAGCGTAAGTTGTACAACATGTTGCGATCTAATATAGAAAACCACGTTAAGATAATTGATTTATACAAACAAGAGATAGACGCTTGACATTGTAAAAGAGATTGATCCATACTAGCTCCCCCTACGATTAGGAGGAACTATGAAAAATACCGCAGACAAATTAGCCGCTATCTACATCAAGATGCGGGAAGCAGTGAAAGAAAAAGAAGAAGAAATAAAAATAATAAAAACACAGCAAGAACGAATAAACCAAGAATTGCTTGACCTTTGTGAGGAACAAAACTTAGACAGTTTAAAAACACCCGCAGGAACGGTAACGCGTAGAGTGCAGACTAATTTTTGGACGAGTGACTGGGAAGAAATGCACAAGTTTATTAAAGAGAATGATGCGTTCCACTTACTAGAGAAGCGTATACACAACACTAGTATGAAAGAATTCTTGGAAGATAACCCAGACCAGATGCCAGTCGGGCTACAGACGAACCGTAAGTATATTCTTTCCGTGAGAAAGCCAACCAAAAAATGATAAGACTACAATCTAACAATGGGTGTTTCGTACACCCACGGACCAACTCCCTCTCAGATTCTGTAGAGGTAGTGATAGTAGCTAGAGGTACTCTATCTAGGAACTACTACCAAGGAAGCCAGTTAGTCTGTTGGTCCACCGACGGCACAGCTCCAGATGCCCAAGTAGCAACAAGCAATAAGCAGGCAACCCGGTGCATGGACTGCACGCAGAGCATAAAACGTGGAGGGTATAACCGAGGCGCGGCTTGTAAGTTTTACACTGTGCTGACGGTAGCTTTCCCAGAAGACAACATAGTGTGTGATCTACGCATAAGTGCGCTCAGCCTTTTCTCTACAACAGTTAACAGGCTAAGTTGGTACAAGTACATAGAATATTTAGAAAGAAACGAAGAAGAAGTAGAAAACATTTTAACTGAATTGTACTTTGTGGAAAGCTATAACTCCCATCAAGTATATTTTAAACCAGTTCGACCTTTAGCCGAGGAAGAACTTGCAACCGTGAAGCAGCTTATTAAAACTGCCTCACAACCAACCAATCCTTTTATAGGAAACACAGAGGAACTATTTATGGCTAATCAATCTCACATAATCAAGGGCGTAGAAGCTCGTTACCCGCGTTTGGACAAGCCTTATCGGTTTGATAATAAAGCAGGGAAGAACGGCAAAAGCGTTCCATGTGACCCGACTGAAGACGGTGCGCGGTACGAGTTAGACTTTACCCTTTCTTCTCAGCAAGCCAAAGCTTTGTACACACTCATGCAGGGTGCATACACCGACGCTAAAAGCCGTGACGACTCGTGGCCTGAGAAACTGGAAATGCCTTTTAAAAAGCAAGAAGACGGTACTTTTCTTGGTAAGTCGAGTCTTAAAGCTGCGTATAGCGGTAGTGTTACAGAGCCGCCTGCCCAGTTCGATGCTAAGAACGCTAGGCTAGGTAATGACTTTATGCTTACTACTGGTAGTACAGTAAACGTAGCAGTTGAATTAATCCCTTATAAAATGGCGACTACAGGCGTATCACTTAGGTTGCGCGGTGTACAGGTGCTTAAGTATCTACCTTACAAGCCACCCTCTCCTTTTGGAGAAGAAGACGGCTTCACTGCCGGAGATGCTACGGACATGTTTACGGAAGAAGCTGGGGAAGATATGTTTGCAACGGAGGAAACTCCGAAGAAAGCAGAGCCTGCTGGGCAACTTGATTTGTTCGACGAGCCTGAAGAAGTTGCTGCACCCGTTAAGCGCAAGAGTAAAAAAGCCGCTGCTCCTGTAAAAGACGAAGACATAGCTGACATTGTTGGACTATGGGGCGATGAAGACTAATGAGCTACGGTTATACAACACGGCTCAGTACTATGAACAAACAGGCTGATGGTTCCTTGTCTGGAGTAAAGCTAGGTCGCGTGTGCATCCGAAAGGAAGTTCCCGTGGCCGAAGTTGCGCTCCAGCTAGGAGTTAGCAGGCAAACTGTTTATAACTGGTTTACAGGCGCGCATGAGCCGAACGAAGACTTAAAAGACGCGGTAAAAATACTAATAGCTGAGTATAAACGACAATGACTGACTTCAACCTCATAGACTATGTTGTCCCCAAGGGTGGCATCTATTGTGTGGTTGGCATGGGTGCAGACGATAGTTTTCGCCCTAAGTTTACTAACGATAGAGAAGAGGTAGACGAGTTAGTCGAGCATTTTGTAGAGCAAGATGCGAACGTCTATTTCGGTTTAGCGAAGCTAAATAACTCAGGCAGGAAAGCGGAAGACGTAGAGTCTCTGCAATCCATATGGGTAGACTTAGACTGCGGCCCAGACAAGGTTGAAGACGAATCTTCTACGGGGCGGCCTAAAGGCTACGCAACTAAAAGAGAAGCACAGGTTGCTTTGAAAAGTTTTTGTGGGACGACGGGATTACCAATACCTGCTGTAATAGACTCAGGTGGTGGTATACACGCGTACTGGGCGTTGACTGAAGAAATACCCAGAGACGGCTGGCAACCCATTATAGACCGCTTGAAGCAAGTCTGTGTAACTCAAAAGTTTTACGCTGACCCGAATGTGTTTGACTCGTCGCGTGTGCTTAGAGTACCGGGAACATACAATTATAAGTACGATCCCCCTGCTTTAGTAAAGGTACTGTGGCCTGCCGCCGGACGCAGCGCACCAGAGCGCATTACACCTGAAGAGCTTAGAGACATCTTAGGTGTCGATGCTAATGCAGTCGCGGTGCAAAAAGGCTCTAGAGAACTTGACCCCTTGGAAGAACTATTACAGGGGAATTACGATAACGAGTTTAAAAAAATAGTAACCCGTACCGATGGGTGCTTGCAGTTGCAAGACTCTTTGAGAAACAGAACAACACTGGCGGAGCCTCGTTGGTTTAACGCTTTGTCTGTTGCTAAGTTTTGTAAAGATCGTGCAAAAGCTGCACATACTTTATCTCAAGGACACCCTGATTACAGCGCCGAGGCTACTGAAAAAAAGATGGAAGGCATCAAGGGACCGCACTCTTGCGAAGAGTTCGAGGGGAATAATCCCGGCGGTTGTAAAGGGTGCAAGCACAAGGGGAAAGTAACTAGCCCTATTAACCTAGGACAAATAATAAAAGTAAGTAAGTCCAGCCCCCATAAATACTTTGGCAGCTACGTAAGAGGGGAGAAGGGCGGTATCTTTATCGAAGTTCAGGACGAGGTTAAACTGGTTTACGAGTACGACTTGTACATTGAGCAACGTATGGTAGACCCAAACGACGGGGATGTTTCTATATTTAAACTACATACTCCTCGTGACGGCGTGCGTGAGTTCACTGTGCCGAATGAAAAGTTAGAACCTAGGGAGTTGTCTAGGCTACTTGCTAAGCACGGGGTTGTAGCAGGCAAGGAAAATGCTGCGCTACTTCACAAATATATTATAGATGCAGTTAAAAATTTACAATCTCAAGATAAGGCGGACCTAATGCGCGTTCAATTTGGTTGGGCCGACAACGACACTAAGTTTATTGTTGGCGAAAGAGAAGTAACAGTTGACAACGAGTACCATTCTCCTCCCTCTACTATAACAGACGCATATAGTAGGTACCTTGAACCAAAAGGCACGTTAGAAAAGTGGCAGGAGGTGTTTAACATATACAATAGAGAGGGACTAGAGATACAAGCGTTCGCCGCGTTAAGCGGGTTTGGCGCAGCACTGTTAAAGTTTACTGGGCAGAAGGGCGCGATTATAAACTTGGTGCATCCTCATGCAGGTACAGGCAAAACCACCGTACTTCGTATGGCAAATAGCATAGCGGGTGATCCTGAAATGATGTTAGGTACGCCTGACGATACTGCCGTAGGCAGGGTAAACAAGCTAGGCACGCTAAACAACATAGTAAATACTATGGACGAACTCACCAACTTGAAAGATGAAGAGATAGGTAAGTTTGCATACGCTGCTTCTCAGGGTAAGGGTAAAGAGAAAGCGCAGATGCACATCAACGCTAACCGTAAAAACGAAATTACTTGGCGCAACATAACCTTAACTTCTTCTAACGCTTCGTTCTACCAAAAGCTAATGAACTCAAAGAATGCACCTGACGGTGAGCTAATGCGTATAATTGAGTTTGTGTTGGACTACCAAGATTTGAATATAGTTTCTACTCAGGAGGGCAAAGATATGTTTGACCTCCAACTAAATGAGAACTTTGGTCACGCGATTGTTCCCTTTATTCAGTACGTAATGTCGCGCCCAGACCACATGCTAAACACTTTGAAGGGAGTACAACGCAAGATAGACAAGGAACTACGCCTTACACAACGGGAAAGAAACTGGTCTGCTATTCTAGCGGCTAATATAACTGCGGGGATACTTGCTACTGAGATTGGGCTTATTAATTTCAATATGAAACGCATATTCCACAGGGTCTCTCCTGTTCTTATAAATATGCGAAAAGAAACAGTAGCTCCTTCCGACGGCAACCCAGCGGTAATATCAGAGTTCGTATCAAAACATATCCATAATTGCTTAGTGATTGATGCAGGGGTAGATAAAAGGACTAGTAAGTTAAAGCGGCCAATTCAAGAACCTCGTGGGCCTCTTGTTATGCGTCACGAACCTGACACTAAAATTACTTACATACCAGTCGGTAAGTTTAAGGAAGATATAGGACTACGGCAGGTAGACTATAATAAGCTGATAAAAGAGCTTACAGCTTCTGGTGCGTGCATTAGGGTGTTTAATAAAGACATGGGCAAAGGGCTACCTATGGCGACGGGTGTAACTCGTTGTATATGGATAGACTCTTCGCACGCGGATTTCCAAGGCGGAAAAACCATGCAGAAATATATTGAAGAGGGAAGTGAAGATGGAAGTGGAGAGGGTGAAGTACCAGATTAACTGGAAGGGATTCAAGGCAGGCACGTCGTTTTTTATACCGTGCCTTAGTCCCACCCCCGCACGTCAGAAAATAGTAAAAGAAACTAAGCGGCTAAAGTACAAAGTAGTTACTAAAATAGTAATAGAAGACAGTGTGCGAGGCATCCGTGTGTGGCGAGTCTAAGCTGTAAACTCGTCCAAGTACCGCTCGTTTATCGGGTCTCGGTACGCTTTTTGTATTCTTAGCCCTAGTACTAACTCTTGTTCGTAGGCTTTCCTAGACTTGTAAGAACGCGCTAACGTTTTATTGTCTGCTAGTGCAGGAAATTCCATTCTCATTTCGTTAAGTTCTTCAACTGCTTCGCTTATAATTACACTGTCTCCAGCTTCGATACCTATATAATATTTTTTCTTTATCTTAGTTAAACGTTTGTTCTGTTTAGTCTGGAAATTTAACGCCATAGAACGATTCTCATACAGACTAGCTAAGTCTGCGGGGCTAAAACCGAACGCTTGCATAAATAAATTGTAGCCATTTATATCAGTTTCTAATGACGCTCCTCTTCTGGTTGTAGCGCCTTCTAGGAAATACCTACTAGCCTTAAATAAGTTACGCGTTGCACTGGGGGACATAGCTTCTGCGGCACGGATGTATTCTTCATCCGCTAATAGTTCGGGCACACTAGCAATGTTAAATCCGTAGCTTCCCACAGGGCCTAAAGCTTGCATTAAGGCGGTCATCATATAACCCCTTTCTTCGACGCTGTACGGGTCTTCACGAAATAGCATACCGTTTGCAAGTCCGATGCGGTTAGAGAACTCTAGGTTAGTAATGTAGTTAAGTGGGCCTTTATACATTAGCTCATTGGTAACGGCACGTATCTCTTCTTTAGCATTAAACGGTTCGTCGTCATCGTCAAACGGATTTAGAGCTTCTAGGATATTAGCAAGGGTAGCTGCGGCTCCGAAAAAAGGTAATCCGTTTATGCCCCCGAGCGCCGCACTTATAGCATAGACGCCAAGCAATTGTTTACGCGCCATAGTTCTCGTGGCGGTATCTTCTTTCGCTACCGAGTCATAAAAATTCATGCCTGTAAAAATAGCGCTGTTCCATATAAAACTTTTAAACGTGAACGTTACACGCCCAACATCATGTTGCATCAAGCGTGGGCCTTCCGCTGCCATACCTGTGGTATGCACATCTATTACTGTATTGACGGCTTCATCCGCTGCCTCTGCATCTGACTTACCTTTTTTCTTCGCCAAGTTAAATGTTGCTAGTGCTGTAGTAGCGCGACTGTACTTTTCTGTACCCGACATTGGCGCACTAAGCAGGTTCATCATCTTAGCTGCTTTAGAGTTATAGTCTACGGTATCTTTTCTAGCCCCCTCCATTATCTCGCGGTTCAGCGTGTGTTTAAGTTGCCCCCTGTCTTCTAAAGCCGCTAGTAAGACTTTGTACTTAGGATCAGATTGCCACTTGTACTCTATTAGCCCATCTTGTCTTTGACCTTTAGGGCGGAACGAGGGTAGAGCTTCTTTCATAGCGCTAAGTAGTACTGTGTTAGCGTCGCTAAACCCGTAACGTGCTACCAGTCTGGGGTAAGTAAGAAGTAGTATGGCACTGGTGTTAACGAGTCCAGAGGATATGTTGCCCAGAAGGAAGAGACTGTAAGCGCCGGTAGCAAACCTGCTTGTCATCTTGTTGTACGTAGGGTTAAGCATGAAGTCTCTACGCTTTAGTATTTCATTACGGAACGCTCCGCTCAGACCTGTTGTTTCTGTTTCGTTAATCTCAGACAACGCTGCATCTACTTGCGGGCTATACTGAAGTGAATTTACCTTACTAGAAACGCGTGTGATGGTATCAGCCCACGAGCGTAGTATATCTTTTGACTCTCCTTTTGTTCCTTCGTACCGCTTAGTGTTCTGCAATATAGATTCTTTAGGCATAAAGGATAAGTGCGCTTGGTATATTTCATCTCTATACTCAGCAGGCACTGCTTCCATTATTTGGCTTATTAAACTGTCTGAAGGATGGTCACTAGGTCTATATCTAATGTCTTCTAGTTTGTCAGTGCGTTTAACATCTCCTTTTATGTCTTTCGCATTAGCATCTTCAAAATCTTG
>TARA_R110002074_G_C12555300_1_pt1 | contig 10040 bp, 7 predicted proteins | sample TARA_R110002074 | Tara Oceans TARA_R110002074 (sample SAMEA4397215) | marine metagenome | biome: Polar Biome; feature: [MIX] marine epipelagic wind mixed layer (ENVO:01000061); material: water (ENVO:00002006), including particulate matter (ENVO:01000060) such as... | depth 10-100 m
TCAGGCCCAAACGCGGGCTTGGATCTTGGCGCAGAAACCAGACGCTATATTTCTAGCGGCTGCCAAGGTCGGTGGCATTCTTGCCAATGACAGTTTTCCAGCGGACTTTCTCTACGACAACCTGATGATAGAGGCCAATATCATTGAAGCTGCCTATCGGGCGAAAGTTTCGAAGTTGTTGTTTTTGGGGTCGAGCTGCATTTACCCCAAAATGGCGCCACAACCCATTCCAGAAGAAGCGCTATTGACTGGCCCACTTGAGCCGACCAATGAGTGGTATGCGATTGCCAAAATCGTAGGCATCAAACTATGTCAGGCATATCGCAAGCAACACGGTTGCGATTTTATTTCGGCGATGCCGACTAACCTTTACGGGCCAGGAGACAATTTTGATCTGAACTCAAGCCACGTTATTCCAGCACTAATTCGCAAGGCACATGAAGCAAAGTTGCGTGCTGATAAAGAAATAGTCATTTGGGGTACGGGCGAGCCACGGCGAGAGTTTTTGTATGTGGATGATTGTGCATCCGCATGCGTACATTTGATGAAAATTTATTCCAGTACGATGCACGTTAATGTGGGATCGGGAGAAGACCTTACCATTTTTGACCTAACAAGATTGATTTGTGAAATTGTTGGATTTGAAGGTGATATCGCGCGTGATACTTCCAAGCCAGATGGTACGCCTCGTAAAGTTATGAGTAGTAGGACGCTTCGTGATTTAAATTGGAGTCCTACGGTTACGTTGAGAGATGGATTGGCGGAGAGTTATCGCTGGTTTGTAGAAAGAGCTCCCAGCATTTAGGGGCGTACTTAATAAAAGCTGATCGGTATTCGATGATATCATTGAGAGCGAGCGATTTTGGTGATTGATGATTACCTCTTACTCATCTGATTGCGTAGCAGAGACGTAGAGGTAAGGAAAAGAGTTCAGTAGGGGCGCTAGCTTTTGTGAAAGTCCGAGCTGGAAGTTTTCGTTCCGCGAGAACTACAATGATATTCTGTGGGGACATGGGAATCTGAAGAAATTTATCTTATACGTGGCGCGCGCCTATTTGGCGATTGGGCCCAAAATTATAAACCGCTTCGCAAGGGGGGCGGCTGCAAATTTTCTAGGTCAGATTCTAACAGTCTTTCTCCAAATATTTATGCTTCCGCTCATGCTCTACTTGTGGGGGGACGTGAAGTACGGTCTTTGGCTCGTGCTGACGGCTATCCCTAGCTATTTAGCAATTGGGGACTTCGGTTTTTCGCTCGCGGCAGCGAACGCTATGACCTCGGCGGTTGCAAAAGGTACGGTAAGGGAAGCAAACGCAATTTTCAATTCGACCTTGTTCCTAACAACAGCATCCTGCCTTCTGCTCGGTTTTCTTGTTTTTGTTTTACTATCCTCTGTTAGCTCAATTTCAAGTTTTCAAGCGGTAGCGATAGAATCCCCAGAAGCGCTGATAACTCTTGGCCTTTTGGCTGTTTCAACGCTCCTGACCCTATCGTGGAGCGTGTTTGGAGCCGCGTTTCGTGCCGATGGACAATACGCATTCCAGCTGATGGTGCAGAATATAACGCGCGCGGCTGAGGCCGCGGCAATCATAGTCTCCGCATCAGTCTGCGACTCGTTAATCTGGCCTGCTTTAGCGTGTGTCGTTGTTAGATTGCTTTCTTATCTTTCGAGTCTTTACCTAGTAAAGCGTCGAATTCCTTGGATCGACTATCGTTTGGCGGACGTGCAATTCGGCGTTTACAGACGATTGTGGCATCCTGCGCTCGCCGCGATGACTTTCCCGCTCGGGTTTGCATTTGTTGTTCAGGGTGCGACGATTTTGGTTGGGCATTTACTTGGGTTAGCTGCGGTCCCGGCGTTTGTTGCTATTCGTACGTTTGCAAGACTCATTATGCAGGCGACTGCAATACTTAGCTATCCGATGATTCCCGAGATATCGATAGCTTACGGTCAGAATGACTCTGCGGCGCTACGCCGACTCGTAAGGCTGAGTCTTGTCCTCACATTCTTGGTTGCACTGATATTGGTGCCCATGGAATTAATTTTTGGACAAGCGACCATAGGCCTCTGGACCTCAAATGGCGTCTCGGTTTCATTCATAGATCTATCTGTTATTGTATTGGGCACCGCCATTCAGGCAATTTGGTGGAATTTCAGTGTTGTATTGCTTGGTCTAAATAGACAGTCAGAATATTCCTACTTCTTTCTTGTCAGCTCTGGTGTAGGGATCATTCTCGGATATTTTCTTGCCCCAATAGCCGGCATAGCAGGGTTGGGCGCGGGACTGGCCGCCGGCGATCTGATCATGTTGCTTATAGTTGGTGCGAAAATTATTCCCCTAGTCAGAAAGTAGTCAATTTCTGAACACCAAGAGACTCCTACAAATTAGACGTGTGAGCAGCTAAACTTACCGGTGGAGCAATGCAAAAATATTCGAGAACGATCAAAGTTTTTTTACAAAGAATGTTTGCCGGCGATAAGCCATCCATATTAGTTGCCAGCATGGGGAGATCGGGATCAACTTTGCTTCACAGCGCAGTTGTAACTGGTTGGGCGCGAAAAAGATTCGGTGTATTTGCAGGGGGAGCCCAGAGATTTGTGGCTGATGAGGCTTGGCGCCTAGACGAGGTTAACTTGATCGGCGGAGTCGTCTATAAAACCCATGACTTGGCTCAATTCGTTCCCAAAAGTGCTAACATAAAGGCTCTCTTTGTGTTCGATCAGCCGTCTAAAGTTGCAAAATCGGTAGCATCGTGCCGAGCAAAATTTGGATGTAACTGGTTTGAAGAACACAGAGAGCATCTCCGTGGAGATGGGACTTTTCAGGAGTTTCTGGAACGGGACACGTTGCGCTTTGAAGAACAAGTACTTTCGTGGTCGACGCAAGATCATGTTTCAGTTTTAGGTGTTAGGTACTCTTCAATTTGGGAAAACAAGGATGCAATTGAAGCCTTTCTTGGCTTCTCAATTCGATTGCCGCAAAAGGTGCCAAGAACGGCGCCTCAAGTGAGCGCTGACGTACTGGAGCGCATCAAGCAAAGCTATTCTGCATTAGATCGGAGAATAGACATCGTCCCAGATTTATTCGGCGACGGAAAAGTTGATAGATGAAGGCCTGTGTGGAGTGTTTGGATACTTGTTGAGGTGGGCGACAGCGTAACCAAGCGAGTGACTGCCGCATACTTAAGTTTGAAATATGCGGAGATAGCGACGGTGATTTGTGATCATGGGCGGGGCTGCTTTGTTGGTAGGTATTCCTGAAACGTTGGGGTTAGCTAGTTGTTAGACATTCTAATTTTCGCCGCGCTCCCGTTCATCCAGATTGGCGCTTCTTACTATTGGTCGTTTCAAACGTTTCTGACTTTCTTAGTATTGATAAGAATTCGTATTTGGCAGCTTAATTTTTCCAGCATTTGGACAATGTCGGCCGTTTTCATTGCGGGAACAATGTTTTTCTCCCTAGCATTCTTTGATAACAGTTCCGCAATTGAGTGGAGTGACGCGTTTCTCCGAATTGCTCGTGAAGCTGCAATATTTGTAGTGTTAGTAACGCTGTTGGTAAATTTGCGTGGAAAGAAAACCGTAAAGCACGCCCGGCGCGTGGTGCGACTCGGATTTTATTGCGTTTGTGGAATTGCCGCACTGGTAGTTGTGCAGAGTGTTTTTTTCGCACTCGGAAAGTATGTGGGTATCCCCGCCTCCTATTTTATTGCAAATGGCAATACGGTGCCGGGTTGGCGAGCGTATCAATATTTTCATCAAAGGCCAATGGGTACTTACGGCGAACCCTCCTACGCGGGTTACATTTTTCTTTCCTTCGTTGTCATGTTCTATCCGTATGCACATAAATTTCACCTGGCACGGTTGGCGTTGTTTACTGCTGTATTTGCCGGAATCCTGACGCGAAGTTTGGGTTTTCTAGTTGCGTTGACTTTTCTGGCACCGTTCTTGTTGTCGCATGCGATGAAATCAGGGAGTTTCCTCAATTCGAAGAGTCGGAAAAATTTGGGACTGCTAGCCTTTTTATCAATAGTCGTAGTCGGATCCGCAAATTTTGAAATTATTGGCACAACCTTGGGGCGAGTTGGATCTGACGGTGCAGTAGATGTGTCGTCAATCGGGAGAATTGTAATACCTATTCAATTAATGGGTGATTATATTGCGTCACATCCTGTCGGGATGCCATTTGTGCAGGCCGCAATTGAAGTGAGCAGTGCGTATCACTCTGCGGGTTATTCTTCTCCCACATTGGACAATGCTGTTTTCAATTTTTTCTTCGCTTACGGAATTTTTGGGTTTGGTATTTTTATTTGCGTTTTAGGCGCGGCGAGTGATTGGACACTCCGTACTTATCTGTTTCTTGCGGCGAGTTTCAATGGTGCGTTTTTGTCAGTCGATAAGCTGGGCGTTATTTGCCTAGTTGTTGTTCTCTACGAGAGTGGAAAAGTGTTGTTGTTGCAGGAAGGTACTAAGCAGGTGACTGGCCGGTCGAGTGTAATGTCGATAGCATCAAATCCGCCAGAAATATAAGCAGCTTAGGAGATGGAGTGAATGATGTGAGGAAGCGAATTTTCTATTTTGCACCCATCTCAACGGATTCTATAAATCAAAGATTTGGATGCGATTTTCCAACTGGAGCAGCCTCGAATAAGGTTCTCCAAGTTTGCTGGGCGTTAAGATCTGTTGGTGTGAAATCAATTGTCGTATCAAGCGCAATTCCTGTTCGATTCTTTTCTATAGATAAATTGTCAATTAATTTCTATACGGATGATGTTTGTTTTTCAAAGATAATTTCGATTGGCAGTGGCGCATTAAGAAGGTTTTCTGCGTCTTTCTCCTATTTTTTCTATGCGAAATTGTACGTTCGGAAGGATGATGTAGTAATTTTTTACAACCCGTTTCCGGAGTACATTCTCGCTGCGCTATATCTAAAATTGACCGGTAGACCTGCTGTCCTGGATTTGGAGGATATTCCGATCTTTGTTTGGAATTCTCCTTCGGACGTTGTGTACTGGTTATCATGGAAATTGCTCATATCGCTTTGCCAAAGGCGCTATTTAACTGCCTCTCGAAGTATTGGTGAGAGATGCAACTATTCCAAATTCTTACCTGTGCACGGCGTTGTTCCGATAAATGCCAAAAGAACCCCAAAAAGGCTTGATGGAGATCGTCTCGAGATTTTGTTTGGTGGAACCATTAACCAGGGGGCAGGTTTAGGTTTGTTTGTAGACGCCGTTTCATTGTTGTGCGATCTGGAGCCAGATTTACCGGTGAGGTTCGTGATAACGGGGTATTTTCCAATCGACTATTTTTCTGAATTTGCTCGCAGAGTTATGTCGGAAAGCAATTTTGAATTTGAAATTTTGCCTAATCTCACAATGTCTGAATATAGAAATTTGGTCGATCGTGTCGACGTTGGGTTGTCCCTCAAATTGCCAAGTCAAAGCGTTGGCACCACGACTTTCCCATCCAAATTAATTGAGTATGCAGCATATGGATTACTTGTGTGTACCTTGCCTGTAGGCGACGTTCTCGAGATATTCTCGGAGACGACCGCTTGCATATTGGAATCGGAAGACCCCAAGGTTTTGGCAAATGCGATTTTAAGTGTTGTTCGTGAGAGGGAAAAATTTGCAACGATTGCGGGTAGAGGGTGCGATGTGATTTTTGAGAAATACACTCGGCATCAAGTTGGTCGCCAAATTTTGGAGTTTTTGGGTGAAAAAAGTTAGTATTTACTTTTGGGAACCAGTTTTATCGCCGCACAAATCGAGTCTATTTCAGCAACTTTCGGTTCATTGCGACGTTTCTGAGGTGTGGTGTATAGCGCAAGCAACCTTGACATCCGATAGGGTTAGTCAAGGTTGGTCGATGCCAGATATGCCGGGGGTGAATATTGTGATTGCTCCGGACCAATCTCAGGTCACTCAAATTGTCGAGTGTTCAACTCCGAATTCAATTCATGTATTTTCCGGAATCCATTGGGTTCCGTGCATTGTGCAAGGTATCAAAGCTACTCTAAGAGCTGGGCGTAGATTTGGGATCATGAGCGAACCTAGGGCGTCGGAAGGTATACTTGGAGTGCTGCGGCTATGTCATTCTTGGACAACTGAAAAGCGTATAAGACGGAACGCGCAGTTCGTTTTGGCTATCGGGCGAAATGGGCCGACGTGGTTTAGGTCATCGGGATACTCTCTTGGAAAAATCTTTCCGTTTGCGTACTTTCTGACGCCGGTCAAAATTTCTGAGGCGACTGAGCGTTCTGCTAGGGGGCGAGGCCGAATTCGAATTGCATACGTTGGACGACTAACGCGGGATAAAGGATTCCATATATTCTTGAAGGCGTTAGAAAAACTTTCTTCCTTGGTGGAGGTGACGATTATTGGGGCTGGTGAAGAATTGGCACTTTTAGCTTCTTTCATTGAGCAAAAGGAAATTCCTTTAGATTATGTGGAGGCTGTCCCGATGGAGGAGATGCCTGCATATCTTTCTCAATCTGATGTTGTCGTGGTCCCCTCGACCGTTAAGGATGGTTGGAGTGCCGTTGTGAGTGAAGCGTTGTTTGCGGGTGCCGCTGTAGTGGCGACGACTAATGTTGGGGCGTCTATTTGTTTGACCGATGATTTTTTAGGGGTAGTCACTAAATCTGGATCTGACGAAGCCATTGCGCAAGGAGTGGAACATCTTATCAATTGTGGCGCGTTATCGGATATGAACAGGAGGTTGCGTTCAGAGTGGGCCGCAAAACATTTAACGGGCGAAGTCGGTGCGCAATATCTGCTTCAAATATTTCGTCACACTTTTGAGGACGGCGTGCGCCCATTGCCTTTTTACGCAGGCTGAATTTCACCTAGGTATTGAATGTCAGGATTTCGAATGAAGGTGCTTCATGTCATCGCGTCGATAGATCCGAAATCCGGAGGGCCGGTGGAAGTTTTGAAAAGCGTCTCTGATGTGTTTTCAGCTGCTGGAATCTATTCGGAGGTTGTCACGCTAGACAGTGAAAATGCTGAATACCTCGACGAATTTCCATTGGTAGTAACAGCATTAGGTTCATACGCGGCGGGCTATTCCTACAGCAAATTATTGAAATCGTGGTTGCACAAAAATGGAGCGCGATTTGATTTCGTTATCTTGCACGGGCTGTGGAATTACTCCTCATTTGGAGCTTGGCGCGGGTTGCGTGATCTTGAAGTACCCTACTTCATTTTTACGCATGGAATGCTTGACCCTTGGTTTAAAGCGCACAAACCTTTCAAACATATTCTGAAGCAACTGTATTGGCTTATAATAGAAGGCAGAATTTTGAAAGATGCGCGTGGAGTGCTCTTTACGTGTGATGAGGAGCGGGAATTGGCGCGCGGTTCATTTTGGGGATGGAACGCTTATACGGAGTTGGTAGTCAGAACGGGAATTCCTGATGTTCCCGCTGAGGCAGACAGCCTGATATCGGAATTCTTTCAAGTGTTCCCTGAAATAAGTGGACGAAAATTCATTCTCTTCCTGAGCCGGATTCATCCAAAGAAAGGGTGTGATCTTTTGATAGAGGCTTTTATTCGTACAGCCCACGACTACCCCGAAACGGACCTCGTCATAGCGGGACCAGATCAGGTTGGTTTGCGATTGGAGTTAGAAAAACGAGTTGGTGACGCGGGATTGAAAGACAGAGTTTTCTGGCTAGGCATGATTGCAGGTAATGTCAAATGGGGCGCCTTTCGCGCAGCAGAAGCCTTCATTCTCCCGTCACATCAAGAAAATTTTGGAATTGTCGTGGTTGAGGCTCTTGCTTGCTCTACTCCTGTGCTTATGACCGACAAGGTCAACATTTGGCGTGAGGTGATGCTGGGAGGAGGAGGGCTGGTGGAGAATGACGATCTAACAGGGATCACGAGCTTGATCGATTTGTTTGGCAAGCTTAGTTCGGACGAACGTCTAGAGATGGGCCGTCGAGCGCGGCAAACTTTCCTCAACAAATTTGAAATTAGAAAAATGGATAAGGACATACTTAAGCTTGTGGGATTGGCACCATAAGATTTTCTCTTGGGCTTTCTGCGGCGTAGTTTAAGCAAAAAAATTGAAGAATTTTTCAGTCCTAGAACTGGACTAGTAAACTTGGATCTATGTGCCTTGATGGTGTGGTTCGTGATGTTCGGCCAATAGAAGATTACTCTTGTTGCTTGCGGACTGAGTAATACTTTCCATGAAGTTGATAAATTTTGGGGGCCAGACCAAGACGTGAAACATATGATGGTTGAATTGCGAAGTGTTGTCGTATTTTTGGTGCCTGATGACAATCTGCAGGCGTCACAATGGTGAACACCTCATTGACGTCTCAACCAAAAACGGAGAATAGAAAAGTATTTGAAGGCGAACCGAGCTTGCGACGCCCCAGTAGTTTCGCACTTTTGCAGGTGGGGAGAGGTCTTGCCGCTATACTTGTTGTTCTATTTCATACAACGGCGATATTTTCTCTCCCAAAATATTGGAATTCAGATCCGCTTGGCTCGATATTCCTTCCGGGTAGTTCGGGCGTGTATTTCTTCTTTGTGCTTAGTGGGTTCATCATTTTTCACGCGCATTCGAAGGATATAGGAAAGCCAGAAAAATTTTTCCGTTACGTAGGGAACCGCATTACTCGAGTTTATCCAATGTATTGGCTTGTTGCGTTGATTAGTTTGTTTGCTTCAATTGTTCTTTACAAAGAGCAGTTTGATAGTCTTTTTTTGATCGGAAACTTTACTCTGATTCCAATATTGGGCGATAAAGGAAATCTTGCCGTCGCTTGGAGTCTCTTTCATGAGGTTGTTTTCTATTTTTTATTTTCAACTTTGTTGATTAATTTTGTGTTTGGGTGCGCTGTTCTTTCGGCTTGGGCGGCAGGGTGTCTATTGAGCGTATTCTTTGACGTTCCAAATGATTTTTTGAATGTCGTCTTTGCCCCAATTAATCTTTTGTTTTTTCTGGGGCTGATTTCTTACTCTGCACCAAAGTCTGGAAAGCTACCTGTGGCGATGGCATCCGGTGTTTTGGGCATTTCAATATTTTTTACAATGTGGATTTTCGATATCGAATCCGTATCAGATACTGTCTCGTCAGTCGTGATTGCAGGGTTTGGTGTTTCTAGTGCTCTAATAATTTGGTCGGCAGTCTGTATAGAAAACCAGGTTTCCATAAGAGTCCCGAGGCTGTTCATTGTATTGGGTGATGCTTCCTACTCCATCTACCTTATTCATTTTCTAGCACTCTCTCTGTACGCCAAAATACTTTTTCGAATAGACGGTGAAGATTTTCAGTTCGTATTCTTCATCTCGCTTGCGGTGCTAGCGACCGTTTCTGGCGTGTTAGCTCATTTTCTAGTAGAGAGGCCAATGACCCGATACATCCGCACCTATTACCGGTGACCTGAAGCCCGCAAACTCCTTCAGATTTTAAGGGAGTTCGTCTTGTGAAGGAGGTTGATGATGACGCAATCAAAGTCGCGGAAGAGCAGATAATTTTGATTATGCGTGAGTAGAAATACGGTGTTGAGGCGGCGGATGTTTGCCGCAAAAAAGGTATTGTCGGAGCTACCTTCTACAAATGGAAGTCGATGCATGGCGGGCTAGGGGCTTCTGAGGCTCGTCGCCAAGCGGTAGGCAGTCGCACATCTTTGCGCGGATCACCTCATCAGCCGCCCAGGGGCGTTCTTTGATCTGGTCGGAGGGGGAATCTGCGCGCTATCGCGCGCGACGTTCGGACAAACAAGCGATCCGAGATTGACTGCCTGCGATTACAGCCGAACATTGCAGCTTTTGCGATTGCCGCGTGCGTACCTTGCTTGAACCGGAAGGCATCTTCCTGAATCAAAACACAAGAGGTTCCATCGGGGAGAACATCATTAGGTTCGTTGACGCGGTAGTGGTAAGCGTGCTCTTGGAACACCGGCGCCGATGGCCTAGCTCCCGGGCATAAACCAGCGCTGATCGCCAGACTTCGTTAGCGACAGATAGCTGATTGGGCTGCGGCCGGTTTATCGGACACGAAGTTAAGGTGTCATGAT
>TARA_R110002074_G_scaffold147991_2_pt1 | contig 10038 bp, 10 predicted proteins | sample TARA_R110002074 | Tara Oceans TARA_R110002074 (sample SAMEA4397215) | marine metagenome | biome: Polar Biome; feature: [MIX] marine epipelagic wind mixed layer (ENVO:01000061); material: water (ENVO:00002006), including particulate matter (ENVO:01000060) such as... | depth 10-100 m
AACTGCTTGAGCAGCTGAAGGAACTACTGGATCATATAATGTGATATCAATTGGTTGCCATCTCGTTTTTCCTTTAACATATCTTGTTACATTCATATGTTCAAGAATAACTTCGTCAGACTCTAAACTTGGTCTGTTCGCTGTTTTAATTAAATAAGCGGGTATACCATCAATATTCATTATAAACCTATTTTTGAGTTTTGGCTCAAAAGGGGTAAACATAATATCTTGTGGTTCTAACATTTCAGCCATTAAATTTCTCCTATTACTTTTATAATATGGTTACATATTTTCTATATATAAATATAGAAAAACATTAAAAATCATCAAACTATTCTGGGAATGTTGCACCCGAACGCTGTATTGTGAAGTCTAACACAATAAATTCAGCAGTTCTTGTTGGTTGTAAGAATAATTGACCAACCAAATAATTTCTATCAATTGTATCTGGTGTATTATTAGTCTCATCCATAACAACTCTAAATGCATTTAATCCACTCTGAGATTGTATTTGTTCTAAGAAAGGATTAGCAATATCCAAGAATCTTCTTCTTGTTGCAGCAGTGTTTTGTTCAAATAATAAGAATCTTGAACTACTTGCAATAAACTTCTTAACTCTAATTAGTAATCGTCTCACATTTACTCTATCAAGTGCAGATGCTTTTTTCTGTAATGTCTTCTGACCAAATATTGTCACCCCTTGTCCAGGGAATGTCGCAATTGGATTCAAATTAGAATCATACATTTCATCACGATTTGATTGAGTTAATTTTCTTTCAGCTCTTTTAGCAGTATCTAAAGTACCTCTATTCAAACCAGCAGGTGCGAACCATTCGTGAGCAACTTTGTCATTGAATGCATAAACACCAGCTACAGACACAGAAGGTGGCACCCAAACATCTTTACCTAATTGATTGTCTGGTACTTTAACCCAAGGCCAATACATAGCACCATAACTTGTATTTCTAGCTTCTGCTCTTTTTACAGCAGCTGTTACATTACTACCATGTCCTACTGGGTCTGATATTACGAAACAATCACCTCTGTCTTCACATACATCTATCGCTTTAGAAACAACCCCACCATGCATGGATTCTATAATTCCAGGCATTAATAATAGATTAAAATCATATTCGTCAGCGTTATTTAATAGATTTAATGCCTTTAAATAATCATTGTATCCATTGTCACCACTATCGGAACTTGGGTCTAAACCTTGAGAACTATTTTCTGATATATTTTCAAAAAATAATTTTGGATGAGTTACAGTTCCATCATCTCCACCACTAAATGAACCACCAAATGAACCACTATTTGAACCACTATGGAAAGTTGGTAGAGAAGCAGAAGCTGCTGGAATTCTAACAGTTCCATTTTCATCAAGATAATCAGGTGTGGTTTCTAATACTTCAACATATACATATTTTGATATATTTGGATTTGAACCTGATTGTTGTAGAAATGGATTACCATTCTCATCAGTTCTAATAGTCATCTTCATATCACCAATCGCTTTTCCAATATAGTTAGTTGTTTTTGGGTCAAGATTTATATTAGTATAACTTTCAAGTATTTGTTTTTGATTGTTCGTATCATTACCTCTTCTTATTGCTACACTAAATGTTCCTTTTTTGTAATTAACAGTAGATATTTCATATCTTAAATTGTCTTTTGAACCTGAAGGTAACATATTGTTTGATACATCATAAGTTTCACCTGAATCAAAATTTACACTATTTAATATCTCACCATCAGCTAATGTATGTAATTTAAATACATTTGTTACTGAAAGTTGAGAAGGATAACTACCATTAAGTCTTGTACCAACATGTGGTGTAGCTCCTCCTATTTGATTTCCAGTCATTGCAGCTGTGTTCATAGTATCAGATGAACCTGTTGCACTAAATTTAATTGAACTTGTAAAAAATTGTAATTGAGATCCACTAAGAGTTGAACCACCCACAGTACTACCTGTTATTGGTTTACCAAATAATACATCTCCAACATCCCAATTACCCGCGACACTCGCTGTAAATGTTGTTTTTGTCTGTGTAGCTACAGCTCCATCCGCACTCTCAAATGATGCATTGAATGGTAAACTATGAAATGATGAACTATCATTGAAATGAAGTGATAATTGTTCTTCTATTTTTAATGACACATCTTCAGTAAAACCTATTGTACTACTTCCAGTTCTAACATAATAATTTTGAATATCACCACTAGAAGTGTTATACTGATTATGTGAACCCGTAAAAATAAAATTAATTCTAGCAACTGATGAAGAATCAGGATGTTTATAAGAAATTGACATAGAATTGTTTGTAGGTCCCAATGTTCCACTAGTTGCTTGTGTAAAACCAACAGAACCTAAACCAAAAGTAGACTCACCACCCAAAACACCAGGATCTGCAGAAGAAGAAACTGTAGTTGAAGCACCACTAAATCCACCCGCCAGTATTCTAACGACAGTTAATTGACCAGAGTGTCTTAAATAATTTTGAGCGGTTTGAGAAGTTAAATAACTATAATCATCTTCATCAACACCACTACCACTTGAAAAAGTTGTTCCAAAAATTTGTTCGTATTCAGCCATCGATGTTACCATAATTGGTGTCAATGCTGGACCTTTTACAGTTGGACCTACAACTACAGCCCCAATATCAGCAATCGCAGCTGGTAAAAAACTCGCATCAATTTCATTGGTAAATACACCGGGACTAACTATTTTTTCTGCCATTTAAATTTCTCCTAATAATTATTCTGGAAATGTTGCTCCAGATGGTTGCACAGTAAAGTCTAATACTATAAATTCAGCCGTTCTTGTTGGTTGTAAAAATAATTGACCAACCATGTAATTTCTATCTATCACATCGGGAGTATTATTAGTTTCATCCATTACTACTCTGAAAGCATTTAATCCTGATTGGGATTGAACAGTTTCTAAGAATGGAGTCGCCATATCTAAAAATCTCCTACGAGTTTGTGCGTTATTTTGTTCGAACAATAAGAATCTTGAAGATGACGCAATAAACTTCTTAACTCTTATAAGTAATCTTCTTATATTAATTCTATCCAATGCACTTGATTTTTTCTGTAATGTTTTTTGTCCAAACACCGTTACCCCTTGTCCAGGGAAAGTTGCAATTGGATTAACATTTGAATCATATAGAGTATCTCTATCAGATTGAGTTAGTTTTCTTTCAGCTTGGATAGCTACATCGATACCACCACGATTTAAACCAGCCGGAGCAAACCATGGATGAGCAACTTTATCATTGAATGCATATATACCAGCCATTGTAACTGAAGGTGGCACCCATCTATTTGTTCCAACTAAATTATCTGGTACCATTATCCAAGGCCAATACATACCTGCATAGTTTGAATCATAATCACCAGCCTCATCGGTAGCATTTCCTACATTCTTACCATAAACAACTGGGTCGATTATAACAAAACAATCACCTCTATCTTCACAAGTTGTGATAGCTTTATCTATCACACCACTATGTTCAGATTGTACCAAACCAGGTAGTAGTAATAAGTTAAAATCATATTCATCATTATTTGATAATAAATTAAGTGCTGTGTCATAAGCACTTTTACCTGTATCATCAGCTGTTGGGTTAAACCCTTGTGTTTGCCCTTCTATATTATCATAGAAATTAGTCTTGGATGAACTTGCATTATTTTGACCATTTCCTAATGAATCAAATCCTGTATATCCACTATTACCACCAGAGAATGAACCATGCCAAGAACCACTACCCTCACCAGGTAAAGATGAAGAAGCGTCATTAATTCTAACTTCTCCATTTTCATCTAAATATTTAGTTGTTTTTTTAAGAACTTCTACTCTTACGAATTTAGATTTATTATCATAAGAACCACTGTACTCTATATAAGGTTCAGCTGTTGTACCTGCTTGTACTCTAACAGAATCACCCACCATTTTTGCAATATAATTGTTTGCATTTGGATCTAATGAAACACCATTAAATGTTTCTAAAATTTGTTTTCTTTTATTTGTGTCATTACCTTGTCTTATAACAAGATTAAATGTTCCTTTTCTAGGATTAGTACCCGCTATTTCCCATCTAATATTATGTTTTGAACCTGATAATAATACGGCATTAGAACCAGTTAATGAACCTGTTGGCTGTATATCTCCAATTGCCGTAGATGTAGATGATGAAAGAGAATTATTATTCATAATATGTCCATGAGCTAAAGTATGTAATTTAAAACTTGCACTAGCGTCATTATCAGCGTGTACCCAACCTGCTCCATGATCTAAGGCTGAACTACCTGTGTGGTAATTACCAGTTCCAACAGTAACATTTGCTGAAGCATGAGAAAATGTATTTCCAGCTTCTGATTGTAAAATTCTAACAACAGTTAATGTATCTGAATGTCTTAGATATTGTTCAGCAACATGTGATGTCAAAAATTGAACATCGTCTGAACCAGATGATTGTATATCTCCAAATATCGCTTGATATTCACTATAACTCGTAACAACTGTTGGTACTAATGCTGGACCTTTAACAGTTGGTCCAATAACAGCCGCTCCTATCTCACCAACTGCTGCTGGTAAGAAAGTTGCATCTATTTCATTTGTAAATACTCCGGGGGAAATAATTTTTTCGGCCATTTAGATTCTCCTATGTAGGTATAAATTTTTTGTTATAATCGGTTTGGGCAAATAACAGTTACCATATATAAATATATGAATACAATCCCAAACAAAAATATTTATTTATTTTTTTTGTTTATTTGGTGTAAAAACTTTTGTTTCTGGATTGAAACTGCCATCACCATATTTTTTATTTAGCTCCGACATTACTGATTCTTCTTTTTTTTGATTATCAATATATTCTTTTGATAATTTATCTTCGTACTCATCTAACTCTTGAATTCTACTTCTTAAATTAATTTTGTTTAAACAAATTCCACCAAACTCATCTTTTATTCTAATGTATTCAAGTTGAACATTATCTATTTGTTTTAACTCATCATCTGTAAATTTTACTTCTTCTGGCATTGTAACCTCCATTTGTTATATAACTATATATAAATATATATTATTTTTTCAAAACTTAAATTTATTTTTTAAGTTTTTTAATAATAGAATTCATTGGTTTTTGATTCTTAAATTTACCTGAAATATTTGTAAGTCCACCATCTGATTTTACCGCAGGATTAGTCATCACCTGTTCATCTGTCGCATTAGTTTCATATGCAAATGATATTCTAGATGGTGTTATTTCTTTTCTCATATTAGAAGTAGTGTTTGTTATAACTGAATTTATATACTCCGGTAATAAATAAGCACTTGTTTTAAGTGAGAAAGATGATTTAACAAACCGTTCACCATCTGAATTTATTTCTGTAGCATCAGTTATGGAATCGAGTGTACATAGAAATTTATAGTCAGTAGAGTCTCCCCAATAAGTAGAACTCTGACCTATAAAAGTTTCTACTAATGGATTCATTTGTTCTATAAATCCAGTCCATAACATAAATTCATAAGTCATATCAGCATAATCCGGTATACCAGTTACTATATTCTCATTTTTAGGTTGTACACCTGTTAGAACAGAAAATCTATCATATTGATTATCTTTACTCCAACTTGAATTTCTAACTACATTTACAAATTTGTGTTGTACATCATGATCATAACCCATTTCACTTAACGGATTTCTACTCAAATCAGTTCTTTTTAACATAATTAAAGGAAGAATGAGTGAACCATTTCTATCCCTTAATACTCCTCTTTTACGAACTGATTTCCATCTTTCTTCATTACCATACATTACAGTTACATCTATATTTTCATTAGCTTCTCGAACTTTTGGTTTAATAATTTTTTTTACATGATTTAATACCGCAGAATCAATATCTTTTAATGTTACTGAATAATTTTTAGTAAAATCTTTTCCGGGAACTATTGTTGTTCCTCTATTACCTCTTATAGTTTCATTTCTCGTAGAAACTTGATCTACTCTATTAATATTGGTACTGGCAACTACCTGTTTATTTGTTATTGGTTTAATTGCCATTTCGTTTTCTCAATGCTTTTAGTTTATCCTTTTTAGTTTTAACTTTTCCTACAAATTCTTCTGATTTAACTGCACTTGTATCAACCTTACCAATTGCAATCTCTCTTTTTATATCTACCTCAATTGCCTTTGTACCTGTTTGACTTCCTTCAGGAATATTATCTAATTTATTTAACATCTTACCCATCAACTCTTCCATCTTTAAGTTACCATTTGAATCAGGTACATAAGTATGTTTTCTTTCACCATATATATCTGTATCCTCTTGTACATTTCCACTAACTTTTTTCTCTGGTTTCTTTAAACTTTCAGGGTCAAAGTTAGGATTCTTTATATCATACTTTATAATTTTTTTTCCTGTTATTGGTTGTACAGCCATTTTATATTCCCAAATATTGTTTTAATGTTGAGTATAACATATTACCTTCAACATTTTTTACTTTTTTTGCTATTTTTGGTTTATCACCTAAAGTTTTTAAAAATTCTACTTTATATTTATCACTTCCAGTACTAAAAATTTGTACTCCCGACAATCCACCTTTATATCTACCACCACCAAATATAATACCCGTTTCGTGATGTTGTAACCATTTAGATTTCGTCTGTCTTCCAAAATTTTGTGGTTTACCAGCAGTAATTTTTTTTATTACTTCAAATCCTCTTTTGGTTGTTTTTTCTACTATTAAATCTTTTAGTTTAATCATTATTTAGGCCTCTCTTCAATTTGTAATGATGATAATCTAGCCCTATGAGCTGTTGCTTTTATTTGATGTTTAAAAGCTGGATGTCCAGCAAATAATTGTGGTTCTGTTGTTCCATTGATTTCCCAATAGTAATCATTCCAATCCACAATATCACCAGTTTCAGGATAAAAATTTAATGAACCACTTGACAAATTTTCCCTTTGGAAATACATTTCAACTGAAGAATTTAAATCTGTACCAAATTCATCTTGAGTTATTTCAGGTTCATTATATTGAATTAAGCAATTAACTCTAAACCCCACATCATAATATTTTGTTGTTGATTCTCCATATAGGTTTTCATCTGTATTATCTATATTAACTTTATAAATATCAACAGATTGACCAATAATCTCATCAATCAACTCTTCATTTAGTTGATTAATTAAATCAAATTCCTTTTGTGGTATAAAAAATGGTTTTGTTTGACTCATTATGTTATCCTATGTATATTTTTAATGGTGCTTTATTTAACACTTGTTGATTTGCTTCAGCTACCTCTTGTTCTTTTCGTGCCCCCTCCGATAATGAAACGGAATCCAAAAATTCTTTTAATTCTTCTAATGTGTTTGCCTTTTCTTCTCTACCCTCAGCCTTTAAAGCTTCACCATCAAGTGATACTTCACCATTTGGAAGTGGCATTGAAGCATACTTACTTCTGATAATACCAAGTAATTCTTTCGAATTGGCCAATGTGAACTTTCTTATCCATTGCCTACCGGGTGCGTTTATTTCAGAATATGTTAAAAATTTATAGGGTATGTTTGATGGGTCTGATACTTTACTATTTGTATAAGTTCTTGTTGTTGAACCTTTGTCTTCTTTTACATAATATTGAAAATATATTTTGTTACCATCATCAGTTGATTTTGGTTTTGGAAATATTCGTAATTGATTGTTAATTAATTCAAATGAATATGCTGATTTTCTAATCTTATCATTTGTTTCTATTGCTTGTGCTCTAGCTATGTCATATGACATTGGTCTCATAATAAATGATACCGCTGGAGATACATTACCCATACCAAATCCGTCTAACATTTGTCTCTGTTCAAATGAACCTGCAAATGGGTCATAAAATCTTGTTATAGCTGATGGTCCATCATTGAATATTCTTTGTATTTCTAATCTTTTATTCGAATGTGAACCAGTTAAATTTGAATCAGTTTCTAAATTATAAATTTGTTTTGAACTTGTCATAGAAATAGAACCACTATATAATGTTATCCCACCTCCAACATTTATAGCTTCACCATATTGTTCTGATAAAAGGAATGTTGTTCCCATATGTGGAGCTTCTGCTTCATGTGAACCTGTAGAACCCATAGCTGAACCACTTTGTCTATTGGTTGAACCATAATGTTCCCACATCCAATTTTTTGTATTATAATGATGTATTTGTTGAGAGTATTCTGATACTGCTTCTTCTAAACAAGCATATATAGAACCACTATTGAACTCCAATTGCATAACTGGATGTCCAAGTTTTCTAGCAACATATTTACATACATCTACACTTTCTGATGCGAATGTTTCATCATCATCATAAATACCTAATGGTGTAGATTGACTAGCATTTGTAAGTATTGTTGGGTCTTCATATAAAAATTGAAACTTTGACATTTATTTCTCCAAAAATGGTATTATTCTTCATATATAAATATCAACTAAAACAAAAAAGGGTGAGATAATTCCCACCCTTTAGAGTTGATTTTAAGGTTTATAGATTATTAAAATGTTTTAACACCCGTTAATCTAATTATGAACTTACCTGCAGTAAATGTACAATCAGCTGCATCAGTTGAACCTTCACAGAAATACAAATAATGATCATTTGTAGTAGCATGACCAGCTATATTTTCTATTTGAGTACCTACTGCACTTGTAGCACCACCTGATGCTAACAATGTTACATCTCCAACAGCTCCATCAGCAGCGATAGTAGCAGATGTATCTGTTATTAAGTCAAAATCCGCACCTAATGTATTTCCAGTTTGTGTTGGAACTTCGACAGTGATTAACTCTGATTTAACAATTACACCATTTACGGCATCTGTAAGTTGACAAATATATGCACCATTTACACCAGCCAATCCAATTGCATCACCTCCAGCACCACCTTTTGCAAATAATCCAGTTAAGTCAAGTTTGATTTCTGTTATGATTTCTTCACCAACCTGCATTATTTTTGTTGAAGGTGCAATTTCAGTACCAATAGCTCCAGCACCATGTGTTGAAGTTGTAGCACCTGCTATTCCACCAATTGATGTTATTACTCCAGTTGTTGCTGTTGTACTATGAAATGTACCAGTATTAGCTTTAATTAGTTGGTTAGCACCTAACGCTATAGCTCCTCTGCCAGCGTCATCACCTAACCATTTTTCCTGTTCAAGTCTACCTACCACATATTTTCCAGCTTTTATTTTTCCCATTTTTTTTCTCCTATGGTTAAGTGTTAATTAAAATGTTTTATGTCCAAACATTTTTACAATAATCATTCCAGCAGTATACACATTATCACCCGATGTTGCACCTTCAGCAAGATATATTGCTTGACCTTCTGTTGGTTGTCCTACAATTGCTGCAGCACCATCATAACTTTGATAAGTTTGACCTAATGCGATGTTACCACCCATAGCAGTCATAGATGTTCCACCTGAAGCGTCACCATCGTATGTTAAAGTAGTTGTATCGTGAGCTATCAAGTCAAAATCCAAAAGAGCATTAGTTGCTGTTGGAAGTTCAACACAAGATATTTCTATTTTGTGAAGTAGTCCATGAGTAGCTACTGCATATAATGCAATATAAGCACTAGCCGTACCATCTAATCCAATAACATCACCTACATCACTTTTCTTTTTGAGACCAGTTAAGTCAATTTTAGTTGTTGTGATTATTTCATCATTTACAGTTAAAATTGTTTGAGATGGAGCAGTTCCAGTACCTACTAAACCAGCACCAGTTCCTCCTGAAGCACTATTAGTTATAGCAGCAGTTGCTGTTATTAAACCAGTTGCTGCGATTGTTCCACCAAATGTTGCTGCACCTGCTGAACTAAGTGTTGACACAAAACTATTTCCATCTGATAAAGATAAAGCTTCTTCTCGTTTTGTAATTTTAAATTTACCTATTCTATTTGCCATTATTTTTCTCCTAAGTTAAGCAGTTGATTAAAATTCCTTACTTCCATATAATTTAATTACAAGCATTCCCGCTGTAAACAATTG
>TARA_R110002074_G_scaffold160697_1_pt1 | contig 10038 bp, 10 predicted proteins | sample TARA_R110002074 | Tara Oceans TARA_R110002074 (sample SAMEA4397215) | marine metagenome | biome: Polar Biome; feature: [MIX] marine epipelagic wind mixed layer (ENVO:01000061); material: water (ENVO:00002006), including particulate matter (ENVO:01000060) such as... | depth 10-100 m
AATTGGTATTGGTTTTTAATTCCATTGATTCCATTTATAATTTATCCATTCGCGTGGAGTGGACATTACTTTTTCGAGGATAACAAACCAGCTGCATTTAGTAATCCATTATATGCTAAATTGTCTGATTGGATAATGTTTAAAGACATATTATTAGGGAGGTTAAGTATATGGTAAAAGTATTAATAACAGGAGGAGCTGGATATATAGGAACATCTTTGATACCTCAAGTTTTAAATGAGGGATATGAAGTTACTGTTTTTGATAATTTAATACATGGTGGAAATCAGTTACTACCATTTTTTAATCACAAGAATTTTAATTTTGTTAAAGGTGATATTAGAGATTTTGATAAACTTAAAGAGGTGGTAAAGGGTAAAGATGTAATTATTCATCTCGCTGCTATTGTTGGGTTTCCAGCTTGTAGAATGAATCCACAATTAGCAAAGGATGTTAATGTTCAGGGAACTATAAATTTAATTAACGCTTGTGATAAGAATCAAGTTGTGTTCTATGGTTCTACTGGTAGTAATTATGGAGCAGTTACTGAGATTTGTACTGAACAAACTCCTCTTAATCCTTTAAGTCTTTATGGTGAAACAAAAACAGAAGCTGAACAATTGTTATTAGATAGGGATAACACTATAGCTTATAGATTCGCTACTGCATTTGGAGTATCTCCGAGATTAAGATTGGATTTACTTGTAAATGATTTTGCAAACAAGTGTATAAGAGATGGTTATTTAGTTGTTTACGAAAAAAACTTTATGAGAACATTTATACATGTGTCTGATATAGCTAGATGTTTTATTTTTGGTATGAACAATGTCAGTAATATGATTAACAATGTATATAATGTTGGTGATGATTCTATGAATTATAGTAAAGAAGAAGTTTGTAATATGATATCTAAGAGAACTAACGCATTCATCCACTTTGAAGAAATTGGTTCGGACGCTGATAAAAGAAATTATATTGTGAGCTATGACAAGATTAGAAGTTTAGGGTTTGGAACAAAAATAAAAATGGAAGAAGGAATAGACCAAGTGATTGAAACTCTAAAGGTTATAGATTTTGAAAATACATACACAAATGCAAGATACTTATAATAACACAATTTCTTTTGTAGGACTTGGTAAATTAGGTTTACCACTAGCTACAATATTCGCTAAAAATGGTGTGGATGTTATTGGTATCGACAAAAATGATACATTGATAAATCTTTTGAATAATGGAGAGTTACCATTTTATGAAGGGGGATTAAAAGATAATTTAAATCAATCAAGAAAAAACATAACATATACAAGTGAATATAATGGTGTATTAAACAATAGTGATGTATCTATAATTTTAGTAAACACTCAGATAGGTGAAAGTTATTCATCTGAATATGTTGTATCTGCTATATCTGATTTATGTGATGAGTTAAAGAACTCCGATAAACCATATCATTTATTCATTCTAAGTAGTACAGTATTACCTGGTGAGATAGAGAATAAATTAATACCATTAATAGAAAAACTCACTGGTAGAAAACTAAATGATGGTTTTGGTTTTTGTTATGTTCCAGATATTGTAAAGTTAGGTTCTGTAATCAAAGACTTTGAAAATCCAGATGTAATGATAATAGGTAAGAGTGACGACTATGCGGGTAATATAACTAAGGAACTATACCAAAAAGTTCCAATAAATGAACCACCCATTGTTGAGATGTCTTTAGTAGAGGCTGAGGTTAGTAAAGTATCATTGAATGCTTACTTAGTCACTAAGATTAGTTTTGCAAATTTCTTGTCAAATTTATGTGAAAGAATGGATGGTGTTAATGTTGACAATATAAGTAACGCCATTGGTTTTCATAAACCAATATCACCATATTTTTTAAAAGGTGGATTGTCGTTTGGTGGAACATGTTTTCCGAGAGACACCTCGACTTTTATTCAGTTATCAAATCAATTTGGATTAGAGGCTAAACAACTTATAGCTACAGATGAAATAAATAAACAACAGGATATCAACTTATATGAGTTTGTTAAAGATACTAAAAAGGAAAGTATTAGTATATTGGGTTTATCCTTTAAACCAAATACACCTGTTATAGTTGAATCACCCTCAATAAAATTAATAGATAATTTATTGAAAGATAATAAAGTTATCAATGTTTACGACCCATTATGTTTGGATGAAGTAAAAAAAATATATGGAGATAAAATAAATTATTATGAATCATTAGAGGATTGTTTTAAAAATGGTGAACTTGTTGTTGTGGCGTTACAATATGATGATTTTAAATTGATAAACGATGAGTGGAGTACCTTTGATAATCAAATTATTTTAGATTGTTGGAGGTTCTTAGATGAGAGTACATTTAAAAAAATTAAATATGAGTGCTTAGGCCGAAAGAGAGTTTAAATGAAAAAAAATGTGATATTCTTAATAGCTGTAAAGAACAAAGATTTTGAGGAAAAATATGGTGGTTTTGGTTGGTTTGAATATGCCATAAAAAGTTGGACATATTGGTGTGAAAGAAATAACGCTGAATTGGTTATATATGAAACACCAAAAGAGTCTGATATTAAAAAATACAGAATCACTTGGCAAAGATGGTTTGATGTGTTTGACATATTAGACAAGACTGGTATAGATTATGATAAAGTTTTTATGAATGACGCTAATTCTATAGTTAGGTGGGATTGTCCTAATTTTTTTGAACTAGCAGAGGGTGATGATAGAATAATAGGATTCAAAGATATGGATAATTTAAATTGGATATATGAATCCGTTCAAGGTTATAAAGAATTTTTTAATGGATTTAATTTTAATATAAATAAATACGTTAATTCAAATATAATTTTTAATAAAACACATAAAAACTTTTTTAAAGAGTTTGAAAAGTTTTATTATGAAAACCATGAAACAATATTTAAATTAGAAAATGAAATTGTAAAAAAAGGAACAGATCAGACACCATTAAATTATTTTATTCAAAAAAATAATATGGATGTAAATATGTCAATTCCTTGGATTTATAATGTTACACACCCACACAGAAAAGAATTGTTCTCACACAATTGGCAATTAGATGAGGATAAAACACCATTTTTTATTAAATATGGATATCATTGGAAATTTAGTGGAATGGCAAAAGACGCCAGAACAAGTCTTATGAAACAAACTTGGGATTTGATAGGTAATAAATATCAATAAAAAGCTTGTATAAAAGTAAATTATTTTGTAAATTAATTAAGTGTAAAAATATTAGGAGAAAAATATGAAGTGTTTAGTTACAGGTGGTGCTGGATTTATAGGAAGTCATCTTGTTGACAAGTTGATAGAAGAAGGACATCAAGTTCTCGTCTTAGATGATTTATCTACTGGTAAAAAAGAAAATATAAATGAAAAAGCAGATTTTATGAAGTGGGATATTTCTAAAGATTGGAATGAGATTAGTATAAGTATTGAAGAAATTGATGTCATTTTTCATTTAGCTGCAAAAGCTAGAGTTCAACCATCAATAGAAAATCCAATTGAATATCACAATGCAAATGTCAATGGAACATTAAATATGTTGGTGGCTGCTAGAGACGCTGGTGTTAAAAGATTTGTATTTAGTTCATCTTCCTCTGTTTATGGTGACATTGAAGAAAAAGATTTACCGACATCAGAGAATAGTGCTTTAAATCCAATGAGTCCTTATGCGTTACATAAATCAATTGGGGAACAATATTGTAAACTATTTTCAGAATTATATGATATGGAAACTGTGTCATTGAGATATTTCAATGTATATGGTGATAGCATGAGTCTAGAGGGTGCTTATAAATTAGTTATACCTATATTTACGGAACAAATATTAAATGGTGAACCAATGACAATTAATGGTGATGGAGAACAGAAAAGAGATTTCACTTATGTTGGTGATGTGGTTCAAGCCAATATATCTGCTGGAACTTTAGATAGAAAATTTAATGGGGATGTATTCAATATTGGTCACGGTGATAATAGAACGGTTAACCAAATCGCTGATTACATAGGTGGAGATAGAGTGCATAGAGATCCAGTAATTGAACCAAAAGCTACATTAGCTAACAATAAAAAAGCTAAAGATATTTTAAACTTCAACCCATCAAAAAATATTGAGGATTGGATACCATCTTGGAAAAAGGATATGGGATTATAAATGTTTAGTTATAACGAATATAAAAATATTATTAACTTAATAGGTCAACACATACCATTTGTTGATTTTGCTGATATAGATAAAGATACAGATAAATTCTGTGTTCTCAGACATGATATTGAGTATTCTATTGATAGGTCTTTGGACATGGCTAGATTTGAGGCTGGTGAGTTGGGTATATCATCAACTTATTGTGTTCAACTGAGGAGTAATATTTATAATGCTATTTCAAATAAAAATATAGATGTTATGACGGAAATAAAATCTCTTGGACATAAAATTGCATTACATATAAATCCACCAGTAATGGATTTATCGGATGTCAAAGAGTACATTTCAAATGACATCAAAACACTGGAAAGACATTACGAGTTTGAAATCGATAGGTTTTCATTTCACATACCAAAAAAAGAATATTTGAAACCATATATTCAGATTGAGGATAAGATTAATTGTTATGATAGATTGTTTTTTCATTATTTTGATGAAAAAAAACCTAGTAAAGTAAGAGTATTGTACTTGGCTGATTCAAATCATCAATGGAAATACGGACACCCACTTGACTTTGATTTTTCAAAAATAAAAAAGTTACAATTACTAACTCATCCTTATTCTTGGACTAGAAATGGATTTGAAAACTTTAAAAACACTTCAAATTTAATTAGAGAAAGAACTCATGAACTAGCTGTATCTATGAGTGAGATAAAAACATTTCCTAGAGAGTTATTGGAGACATTAAAATATGAATAAAAATCTAATGAAGTTTAATAAAATATTAGCTCTAGCTCCACACACAGACGATGTTGAGTTAGGGTGTGGTGGATTGTTATCCAGATATAAGGACTCAGCTGAAATAGATGTTGTAGCTTTTACATCAGCTCAACCACTGTCAGATGGTAATCCAGTTGATGAGTTTAATTCTGCTATGAAAATGATTGGAGCTAATGTCAAATTTTTAAATTTTGAACCAAGAGTTTTAAATACACAGAGACAGAGGGTGTTAGATACCCTGTGGAAATTAAATCAAGAAAAAAACTATGATGTTGTTTTTTGTCCTAGTACATATGATTGTCATCAAGACCACAAGGTAATTAGTGAGGAATGTTTTAGAGCTTTTAAAAAAACTACAATTTTAGGGTATGAATTGTTATGGAATTGTAGAACATTTAGAACAGATGTCTTTGTGACATTGGAGAAAAAAGACTTGGAGTTAAAATTCAAGATGTTAGATTGTTATAAGACACAAGGTGAGAGAGTTTTCATGGGTAAGGAATATATCTATGATATAGCAAGAACAAGAGGTTTACAGATAGGTAAAAAATATGCTGAAGCTTATGAAGCTATCAGAATAGTAATTTAAAAAATGCTTGATTTTTATATATTTTATTCGTATATTATAAAATACATTTAAATCATTAACACAGGAGAAATAAAAATGTCAATGAAAGTATTAGTAACTGGAGGGTCTGGATTTATTGGAAGTCATATCGTTGATAGACTTTTAAATGATGGTCATGAAGTAACTGTATTTGATTTATGGGAAAGTGAAGAGGTAAAAACCCATTATGATAATGCCAATTACACATTCCAAAAAGGTAGTGTTTTGGATGATGATTTAGTTTCAGAACATATGGAAGGTAAAACTCATTTAATTCATTTAGCTGCGGTATTGGGAACAAGTGAAACGATAACTACATATGATGTAGAACAAGTAGCACTAACTAATGTTGTTGGAACTATTAAGATGTTCAAACACGCTAGAGATAATGGAATAAAAAGAGTTTGTGTACCAACAACACCTGATGTTCCTTGGATAAATCCATATAAAATAACAAAGGCTGCTGTTGAACAATTTGCAAAGTTATTTTCAAACGATTATGGTGTTGAAGTTGTAGCACTTAAACTTGGAAACATTTATGGTTCTAGAGAGAGGTGGTTAGATGGTCCTAAAGAAGCTCCATATAACTATCAGAAAATCATTCCAACTATTTTGATGAATCATTTAAAAGGTGAATCTTTACCAGTATATGGAAATGGTGATCAAAAGTCAGAGTATATTTTCGTGGGCGATGTGGTTGAGTCTTTTATTAGAGCTTTAGAATCTGATAAAGATTTAGGTGGAGAAATCATTCATGTGGGTAGAGGTACAAATAATTCTGTTAATGAAATTATAGAAGCTGTTGAATCTGCTTGGGGAAGAAAGATTGACAAAGAGTATGTTGATATGAGACCAGGTGAGGTACATATTGAGATAGCTTTAGAACCATCAAAACTTAAAGAACTTTTAGATTACGAATTACAATGGGATTTGGAAAGTGGTTTAAAAGAAACATTTAAATACTATGAAGAACAACATGAAAAGGTTATGGCTAAATGAAAAATGTAGTTTTCATGATGGATATAGATATAGGTGGTGAGGGGAGATGGGCTAGTGATAGATCTAAACCATATAAATACTCTGTAGCAAGTTGGAGAAAATGGTGTGATAAGAATGATTGTGAACTATTTGTTTTAAATGATTTAATTGTACCTAATGATGAAATGGCTGTGTGTTGGCAAAGATGGTATATATTTGATTTGTTAGAAGCTAATGGTATAAAGTATAATCAAATATTATCTGTTGATGCTGACACAATAATTCACCCTGACACTCCTAACTTTTTTGAAATGACTAATGACAATTTTACTGTTGTTGAGTTTGATGGAAGTTGGGATTGGGTATGTAGAAGTATTGAAAATTATTCTAAGTATTTGTTTGATGGAAAAATGATAGAGTGGTGGAAATATTTTGACAGTGGATTTTGGATTGTCAACAAGAAACATAAAGATTTTGCAAAAAGTATGACAGATTTTTATCATAATAATAAGGATTTAATCTTACAAGTTGAAAATACATTTCATGTTGGTACAGAGCAAACACCACTCAATTTCATGATACAAATGAGTGATAATAATATTACACACTTACCATATGAATTTAATATGAATGACATGTCTAGAAAAGAAATATTAAATGATGACTTGGTTTTTACTAAAGTGGGGTGGGTTTATCAATTCAATTGTATACCTGACAATCATGGAAATAAGTTTACAAATTATTTTATGAAAAAAACATATGAACATTTTTATGGAAAATTAAATGATTGAGTTAAAGAATAAATTTGCGATAGGTTGTCTTGTACAGTGGTATGAGATTAAAATTATTGAAGAATATATAGAGAGTGTTAAATCTTCCTTATCTGAAATTGATAACAAAGAAAATATAATTATTGATTTTACATTTGTAACTAATCAAGATTTAGAAAAGATTGACGATGAACACGAAATAAATGCTTTAAGATTTAAATTTCAGAATATGATGCAAGATTTTGATACTGATGTTGAATGGAGAGTTACAGACGAATTACATACTATAGCAGATTATCGTAGAGATTTCAATGACAAATATTGTGAAAAGGTTGATGTATTGATGTGGGGAGAAAGTGATTCTTTAATTCCAAAACAAACATTTCAAATATTGGATAATTTACATGAGGGGGTAAAAGAACAAACACCAAAATATGTTTCATTTTTTGGAACTTGCAAGATGTGGGATGATTCTTGGACGCCAATAGAACATGTTGATTTTACTGAAAAACCTTTCATTGAAAATGATTACGATAATTGGTGGAGTCTAAAGTATACTATGAACATTGATGAAATGAATGAGATAAATGATAAAGTAGATGATATAGATGTAAGAACTTTAAGTCAATATAAATTTAATGGTTGTGGTTTAGTGATGTCTTCTGATGTAATCAAGAGTGGAGTTAACATACCCCGTTCTGTATTTTTTGTTCACGAAGATACTGCATTTTTAAATAATATGGTTAAAATGTTTAATGGTTCTATTCCTCAATATGTTATAAAGAATGTGTTATTGGTACATAACAGAAATCACCCCAAGAAAAGAATGTATGTTGAGGGTGAAAGAGAAGATGGAACGATGAATGAAAAGAGAAGAAGCAATGATTGGTATGTAAAAGCAAATAAGTTGTGTGAACATAATGCATATAATATGTTCAATCAATCTAAAGTATTTACTTGGGGGGATGTATTTGATGAATCATAACATAGCATTCTTTAGTGAATCAAATTTTGATGGGAAGATATCAAGAGACTTTAACAATATGAGAACAGAGTATGCTTGGTATGTAGCACTTAATGCTACACATCATTATGTAGGACACCTTCCAAGTATGGAAGAGAAGATGTATGATTTGGGTATAATCATAATACCTAAAAAGAATATTAGTCATTTAATGCAAGTCAACTTACTTGAACAAATGAGAAGAGTTTGTAAGAAGATAGGATTTATGCAAGAAGGTCCTTATTGGTATTTTCAAGACTATCCTATGGAACAACAGATATGGTTTTACAATACTCTAATGGAAATGGATGTAATATTTGGCCACAATAAAGCTGATGTCGAATATTGGAAAGGTTTAACACAGAATAAACATATATATCAAAATCAATCACTAATGATTACAGATGAAATTAAACCTTTGGTGGAAAATATAAGAGATAGAGAAGGTACAATCATTGGTGGTAATATGGTTAGATGGTATGGTGGGTTTGATTCTTATGTTGTTGCTCAAGAATTTGAAGAAAGTATTTATGCCCCCTCAATGGGTAGGAAGATAGAAAGAGAAAGTGAGATGGATATAACTCATCTACCATATATGAATTGGATTGAGTGGATGAACAATTTATCACAATTTAGATATGCAGTTCATTTGATGCCAACACATGCTGCTGGAACATTTGCATTGAATTGTGCTTATCATGGAATACCTTGTATCGGTTATGAAGGATTGGACACTCAATCACATTGTCACCCACAATTAACTATAAAAATGAATGATTTAAAACACGCTAGACAACTTGCAAATAAACTAAAGAATGATTCTGATTTTTATAGAACTCAAAGTGAAACTGCTAAAAATAATTTCAATATGTTTTTTAGTGAAAAAGAGTATATTTATAAAATGAAAAATATTTTAAAAAAGGTTATATCTGAATGATTAAAAATAAAAAAGTATTGATAGTAGGGGGAACTGGAGCTCTTGGTAAAACACTAGTTGAAAGATATCACGGAAATAATGATGTAATTGTGTTATCGAGAGATGAACATAAACATTATTTTTTGAAAAAGGACTATCCTAATATAAGTTCTGTGATTGGTGATGTAAAAGATAAAAACTCCATAAAGAATTGCTTGTTAAGATTTAAACCAGAAATAGTTATCAATGCAGCTGCACTAAAACATGTACCAATATGTGAAGATGATCCGTTTGAGAGTGTGAAAACTAATATAATTGGACATCAAAATATTATTGAATCTGTTACCGAAGTTGGTGACATTGAAACATTAATGTTTGTATCTACTGATAAAGCTTGTAATCCTATAAATGTTTATGGTATGTGTAAATCTATTTCAGAAAAATTGTATATCGAATACGCTAAACAGAGAGATGTTCCAAAAGTTGTTTTGGTTAGATATGGAAATGTTCTTGAATCTACAGGTTCAGTAATTCCATTTTTTAAGAGTTTGTTAGAAAGTGGCTCTGATTATTTACCAATAACACATAAAGATATGACAAGGTTTTTGTTAACATTAAATCAAGCTACCGAATTAATAGACTGGGCTTATCATTCTGAAAATTCACATGGTAAAATAGCAGTTCCTAAGATAAAAGCTCTTAAGGTTACAGATGTAGCTGATGTTTTAAAGAAATCTTATGAAGTTGATATACCACTTAAGTATATTGGTATCAGAAGAGGGGAAAAACTACACGAAGAAATGATTTCAAAAGAAG
>TARA_R110002074_G_scaffold400618_2_pt1 | contig 10037 bp, 11 predicted proteins | sample TARA_R110002074 | Tara Oceans TARA_R110002074 (sample SAMEA4397215) | marine metagenome | biome: Polar Biome; feature: [MIX] marine epipelagic wind mixed layer (ENVO:01000061); material: water (ENVO:00002006), including particulate matter (ENVO:01000060) such as... | depth 10-100 m
TGGGTCGTCTGGAGGCCGTCACGGCCGGGGAGTCGAGTGCGCTGATCAATGGCTTGTTGCGTGTCTCCGGTCGGCCGTCTCTCGAAGAAGGTACCGGCGAGACCGACTTCGCGCTGGCCCGTTACGGCGTGCTGCGGATGCGGTTGAAGGCCAGTGATAACCTACTGTCACCGACGCGGGCGCTGGAGATTGCCTGCAAGATCCAGCTCCATCAAGTCTTGCTTCACCGGCGCGAGACGGCGAGCGGTCTAACCAAATTGAAGCCTGAACAGCGTGACCTTTTCGAGGCGGCTGGCCTACCGGCACCCGCCGCATCCCGCTTGTAGTGCCAATTTTGAAAAGGTGTTTTCAGGCTAATCAGCGGCTTACGCTTCTAACTGTCAAACTCGGGAGAACCCGGACACACGACTACGTTCGTTATGGCACCACAACCTTGTTTGCGGCCTTACCGGCGAGGTCATCGGACGCCTTCATAGGCGGCTTCGGGCCAAAGAGTTTATGGCTTTTTTGAATGCGATTGACCGGGAGGTTCCAATAGATCTGGATATTCAATTGGTTATGGACAACTACGGCATCCATAAGACCGCAAAGGTGCGTGCCTGGTTTGCTGCCAGGCCCAGATACCACGCTCATTTCACGCCAACATCAGCGGCGTGGATCAACTTGGTGGAACGGTTCTGTTCTTTGCCTTGATCTCAGGGCGTTGGATCAAACGAAACTCGCATCGCAGCACTCGTGAACTGGAAGCTTCAATCAAGGACTACCTTGCAACGTATAATGACGATCCCAAACCGTTTGTCTGGCGTAAAACCGCCGATCAAATCATTGAGTCAATCGCGCATCTATCTGACAATCTCAATAATAAGACGAACTTTTGTAAAGGAGCACTAGATCCTCCACCGGCCCGTTCTTACGGTGTACTTTTTGCTTAATGAAACGCAGAGCGGATGGAAGTTAGTTTACTCCAATAACTGAAGATTAAACCGGCCGCGCTGCGAGATACTAAGATCACTAAGAGGTCGATGCCAAAGCCGCTTCTCGGCGTTTGAGCCCGTGCTGTTTCAGCCGCCAGAGGCAAACTTCAAGGCGGTCCTGACCAAAAAAAGGCTCGTTGCGGAACACCAACGTTGGCACTCCCCAGTGCCCCGCATCATGCAGAGCGTCTTGATTCGTTTGGATCACGGCATCGTACTCATCCCCGTTGCCCTCGATCGCCGCACTTAACTCCGCCAAATCCAGCCCAGCCCGTTCCGTCGCCTTCGCCAGATGATCGCCTTTGTTCCAGCCCTTTACGCCGCTACCGAATAGTAGATGCGCAACTTCTTGGATGAACTCTAGCCCCTGCCCCCGCTTTGCGGCTTCCACGCCGAGCCGAGTAAGTCGGAAGATGTGTGGCTGATCCTGTGGAATTTCGAGTGTGTCCAGGTTCTGGATCACCGGATCGGGACTCGGCCAGCCGGTACATTGAAGCCCCAGGTACTCCGCTTGCCGTAGGACGTCATGCTCAAGATAGCGCATCCACAAGGGATCCATTCGCTTGAAAAACTTTGGGTCGCGGATGGCAATGGGATAGACCGGCCGAACGTGGACGTCGACATCGTATCGCTCAGCCATCCGCGCAATACGGTCTACGGCTAAGAATGAGTACGGGCTACGAAAAGACCAAAACAGGTCAATTTTTAAAGTCATAATACACCTCGTTTGCTTAACAGAGTATTGGGGCCGGGCCCCTCTGGAGCGCCTAATTAGGCGTCCACACATTGGGCGTTTAAGGCGCTGGAAGGTCAGCGTCCAGATTCTTGAGCGCCCGCCTCATGACCTTACCGGTACTGGTCTTCGGCAGATCAGAAACGAATTGCAGAGCACGCGGAACTTTGTAGTTCGCTAGGTGTTCGCGGCAAAAATCCATAATTTCCTTGGGGTCGGGGTGAGCGTTAGCTACCAGCACGATATACGCCTTCGCCAACTCACCTTTTTCCTCGTCAGGAATACTTCCGACGGCAACCATGCTCACCGCCGGATGGGCCGCGATAACACGCTCAATCTCTGCAGGGTAAATATTGAAGCCTGCCGTGATGATCATGTCTTTCTTGCGATCCACCACAAAGACACGCCCTTCCTCGTCCATGTACGCCACATCTCCCGAATGCAGCCAGCCATCTGGTTCAAGCGCTTCCCGCGAAGCTTTCTCGTTACGATAATAGCCTTGCATCACAATCGGGCCACGCACCATCAGTTCGCCCACCTCACCGGTCGGTAGGGTCCGTGACGCGTCCTCCAAATGGGCAATCCGCACTTCTGTGTGTGGCAGAGCGATGCCGATCGAACCGTGTTTGTTGGGACCGTAATACGTGTGGGTCGTACCCAAGCCGCCGACCTCCGTCATCCCCCAAAGCTCGATAAGAGGGCAGTTAAACTGGTTCTCAACCTGTTCCATCTTGGCAATCGGCATCGTCTGACCGCCGACGGTGCACCGGGTCAACGAAGATAAGTTGTACGAGCTAAACTCTGGGTAGCTAAGTAAAAACATAAACATGGTCGGTACGCCTTCGAACATCGTCGCGCGGTGCGACTGAATGCTCTCCAGAACCGGTTTAGGATCGAAGACGCGGTGGAGAATCAATGTCATACCGTAGAGAAAGGCGGCGTTCATCACGACGTTGCCGTAGACATGAGCACAGGGTAGAGCCGACACCACACGATCAGCGGGGCTACGTCCATGCATCACAGCGGTCATAGCGCTATTAAGTAGGATGCCCTGGTGTGTAAGCATTGCGCCTTTGGGATGACCGGTAGTACCTGAGGTATAGCCTATAGTGGAGATGGAATTCGACTCGACCTGAGTAGCCCCATAGCCGGGCTTGTTTTCAGCCAAAACCTGATTGAAAGATAGGGCGCCGCTAGGCGTATCGTCACCAAACAGGATCAAGTGTGTTACGTCGGTTCGGCCCTCGATGCCGACTAAGGCCCCACCCTTTTCCTTAGAAGCGAGCACGACTTTGGCCCTGCAATCCTCGACTGCGTATTCAGCCTCCCTGGCTGTCAACATGACATTAAGTGGGTTGATTATGGCGCCAGTTTTGAGTACGCCATAATATGATACAACCCATTCCCAGCTATTGGACGAGTAGAGCGTGATGCAATCACCCGGTTGAATACCAATGGCGACCAGTCCCGCTGCCATTTGATCTGACAAGTTGTTGAGTTCAGTAAAAGTGAATTTTTCACCCTCAAACACAAGTGCGATCTTATCTCCGAATTTTTTCGCCGCTTGGGGAAGAACTTCTCCTAAAGAAGTTAGCATATCCGCCTCCTGTTATTGTATATATCGTTTTAAAGTGTTCTAGATCGCATTCATAAATTCATATATCGAATGAAAAACTATTAACCACGCTATTAACCCATCATGTTATTCGGGAGCCATAGCGACAGCTCTGGGAGCATAATCAAAATAAATAAGACAAAGCTCTCTACAACAAGAAAAGGAAACACGCCACGGAACATCATAACGGACGAAACCGAGCCTTTTGACGCACCCACTACGGCAAAAAGATTGAGGCCGACCGGCGGCGTAATCGCACCAATTTCTGCTAGTTTGATGACTATTATTCCGAACCAGACGGGATCCAACCCAAGACCTTTCGAGATAGGAAACAGGAAGGGCAGTGTCAAAACCAGCATAGAAACGGTGTCCACAAACATCCCGAGCACGATAAATATCGCGACGACCGTCAACATGAACCCGGTCACACCAAGACCGCTATCCACGACCAAATAGTTTAGCTCTGCGATGAAACTGGATATGGTAAGAAAGCGTGAAAACAGAAGGCCGGCAATAATAATGGCGAACAGGACTGCAGTTATCCGGGCTGCCTCGAAAAGAGAGTCGCGCACGTCACCAAAATTTGTTCGCCGCCTCATCGCAGCTATTATCAGAACGCCGGCCGCGCCGATCGCACCGGCAGAAGAGGGTGAAAAAAGTCCGCTATAGATGCCACCAAGAACGATGACGGACACCAGAAGAATACTCCATATGTTCACCAACCCTGATAGCTGTTCTTTAAACGTGAAACGGATGTTATTGACGGGTGCCAAGTCAGGTTTGAATATCAGTAAAATCCGTAGGCTCACCATGTAAGCAACCGCAGTCATCAGTCCAGGGACTATACCTGCAATAAGTAACCGGCCGATGGAAGTATTGGTGAGAATCCCGTAGAGCACCATTACTATAGAAGGGGGAATTAATGCTGCCAAAGTTCCGGCAGCCGCGATACAGCCAGCAGAAATGCTTCGGTCGTAGCCAAACCTAATCATTTGGGGTAGCGCCATTCGAGTGAATATACTACTACTCACGATGGTGGACCCCGAAATAGCTGCGAACCCAGAGGACGCAAGAATAGTCGCATAGAATAAGCTGCCTCGGGCTCGAGAGCTAATACGATGCGCTGCGGTATAGAGCTGTTCAATAAATCCTGCTCGCGCAGCGATGGCTCCCATGAATATGAACATCGGAATCACCACGAAGGTGTATGTTGAAGCGCTACTCCATGGCATGGCGGTAATGATTGACAGGAGAAAAGCCTCTCCCACCACTAAATACATACCCACGATTGCAACCAGCCCCATCGCGAAGGCGACTGGAACTCCGAAGGCAAGCAATAAAATCAAGCAAGCAATAGCGATAAAGCCAGTAAGAAGACCGGACATTTACTCGCCCCCCTTGCGCGGCTTCTTTAGTAGGACCGCGAGTTGCCAAGCCAGCACTACCACTGTAAGTGTCACACCGATGGCAGCTAGTATCTTTGCCGGATAAACAGGGAAGGCCAGGATTGCCACTGCTCTCTCTTTGGCCAGCCAGCTGTGAGTGGCATGGACAATCAGTCCATAAGTGATTACAGAAAAGAATACGAGGCCGCTAATCAGGTTCAGAAAATCGCAAGCACGCTTCATCATTGGCGGCATCGATGCGGTAAATAGCTCTACTCGAATGTGTGCAAGGTGCTGCTGCGCCTCAGGCCACGCAAGGAAAATGGCTGCACCGAAAAATACGGATGAAAGCTCTATCGCTGCCGGCACTGGACTCGTGAAAATCACCGTGCCAACAACGTCGGAAACCCCGATGATCATGATTAAAAACAGGAGAAGGGCGCTCCCAAAAAAAGCTAAGCGGATAGGAAGCAAAGCGCCACGCCTAAGAAAGCTGTTTTTTGTGACTGAGGGTATTATCATAGCTTCACCCGAGTAGTGAGGTTAAAAAGAGCCGGGTGCTACATCAATGGCCCGCTGCGAATGGTCTCCACAACCGCCTCTGCTGAGTCTCCTTTACCTTCTTTCCTAAGATCATCTGCCCAGGCACCCAAGAGGTCGGGTAACTGTGCCTCAAAGGCGTCCTTATCTTCGAAGCTAATGAACTCGACGCCTTTATCTCTTAGTCCCTGCTTGGCTTTTTCCGCCGCAGTCTGGAGCGCGGCAAGTTCCTTACTTATTGCCTCAGCAGAAATCTCGCGCATCAAATCCCGAACAGCCTCTGGCCATTTGCCGTAAAAGTTGTCGCGATTAACGTAAATCTGCCAAGTCGCAAGTGAGCCTGTGTTGATGTCGATGGCGTATTTGGCTACCTCGTATGTCTTGGAGGCGAAGGCATTATCAACGGTCATCCAGCCGCAATGGATGTTGCCGTATTGAAGAGATTGGTAAACTTCACCGAGAGGTACTGCGATAGGCACCGCCCCGACGGCCTCCCACACCCGCGGATGATAATCACCAGCACTTCGAATTTTCGTGCCCCTAAGATCTTCCATTGTCCTGATGGGTTTGTTGCACTGAATCTGATATGGATTCGAGCTGTGCGAGAACAGGGGTTCAAGGCCCTCTGCTGCCCACTCAGCTTGCACACCCTTCAATTTGTATAGTGCCTGAGTTTGCTCGGCGGCAGCGTTGGCTGTTGGGAAGAGCCGGGGCACTGCACCGCCTACGCTGGTTAGGGGGAGATCACGCGGCTTGTATGTGGCTGGAAAGACAGCGAAGTCGATCACGCCGTCGCTGACCATTTGGTACATCTCGTCGGTTTTTCCCATGGAGCCCGCCCAAAAGATTTGAACTTTGACCTTCCCGCCTGAACGCTCCTCGACCTGATCCGCCCACCATTGATCCCATTTTGCTCCAGCCGTCGTGGCAGGCACAAAATGAGCCATTTTGAGATTCATCGAGGGATAATCAACCGCTTGAACCGGCAGGGTGATAGTAGCTACGGATGCAGCGAATGCGATTACCATATGATTCATCTTCATTGGACATCTCCATACGTTTTGGGCAAATACCACTGTTTATTTTTTTTGAGATACTTGATTATTACCCTAGGGTAGCTGTTTAATACTGTCAAGTAGGAAATAAAAACCATTTAGTATTTATTTAAAATCATATACTTACATTAGTAAAGCCAAACTATCGACGATGGGCAAGGTGAATTAAAGGTAGTAGTAAAAGCAGGAGAGAGGTTATGATACTGGTCAGTATTAGGCCCTGCGACCTCTTGGAAACATGATCCACAGTGCAGCCAGAGCTGAGTAGAGTTGCCTCTGCGCTAAGGCAATAGCAGGAAAGCAAATGATGGAGGGAGGCACGATCTTGCCAAAAGTCACCAGCGCACATACGCTTCAAAGATCCAGAGAGTCGATGGAAGACGAAGTGCTTTCAGTCAAACGCAACTACATTCTTGTAGAGGCGGTGAACCTGTTCTATGAACGTGGGTATCAGGGGGCGACCCTTGACGCTCTCGCGCAGCGATTAGGCGTTACTAAGCCTTTCATTTATAGCCACTACAAAAACAAAGAAGCGATCTTAATCGAGGTCTGCGAACGCGGGGTGATAACGGCAATTAATGTCGCTGATGAGGCTCTGGCATCTAGTGGGCGTCCAACCGAGCGCCTCCGTAACATGATACAAAAGTTTACAATGGTCGTCTTGGAGCACCAACGTAACGTCACAGTCTATTTCAGGGAGAGCAAAAAGCTTCCAGACGCGGCTGTGGAGCGAATCGTGTCACTGCGCGGAAACCTCGATCATAAGCTCGCTCGTTTGTTGGAGGAAGGAACAGAGGCGGGCGAGTTCGAGATTGAGGACTCCCAGCTCACTGCAGTTGCAATGCGGGGCATGGTGAGCTGGGCCTACACTTGGTATCAGCCATTAGGCCGGCCAACGCAGGCGGAAGTCAGTGATAAAATGGCGCAATTGGCCTTAAATATGGTTCGCGCAAAGTAATCTTTGTGGTCTAAGGGTCAGCGTGCCAGAAGCCACCTTCTGGGATAAGTGGAAATTCTTCAGCAGCAGGAAGACTGACGGGAACTACCTTCCGCCAGTATTCGCCCGACCAGGAATAGCTCCTTCCCCCGAGCCTGAACGAATGGCTGATTGAGGGGCATCAGGCCTATTTTGTCAGCGATGTCGTCGAGGAATTGGATTTAAGTGCGTTTTACACGCGCCACGAAAGCAGTGGTCAGTGCAATTCGCCCCTCGCCGGTGGATGCTGCTGAAGGTTCTGATTTACGCCTACGGCACCGGCCTTTTCTCCTCACGGAAAATCGCCTGGAAGCTGGAAGAATATGTAGCCTTTCGGGTTTTGGCGGCCGGTAATTTCCCCTCCCCCCGGAACCGCACGATCTGTGATTTCCGCAAGCAACATCTGGCTGCCTTCGAAGCTGTGTTTGTCCAGGTGGCCCGGATCATCGAGGTGATGAGCTGCCCGAGGAATTGCAGCACCCTCAGAAGCGACTGGGCAAGATTCGGGCGGCGAAGGAGAGGTTGGGAGCGGATCAAAAGGCGAGAGGCGAGAGGCGAGAGGCGAGAGGCGAGAGACGAGGCCAAAGGCCAGCATCCGGACGATGATCGTCGTTCTCCTCGGGGTGGCCGGAACTTCAAGCGGGATTACGGAGTTCCTGAGGACAAGGATCAGAGTAATTTTACCGACCCCCAAAGCCGGATCATGAAAACGAGCGAGGGATTCCAGTAATGCTATAACGGCCAACTGGCTGTGGTTGGCGAGTTCCAGATCATCATGGCCAACCGCCAGGACAACAGTCCCAGTGATAACGGCTGTCTAGTACCACTGCTGGAGGATGTCAAAGACACCCTGGGACGTCACCCGGGGCAGTGTCTGGCTGATGCGGGTTACCGCAAAGAAGAAGACTTGAAAACCCTGGAGGCAAATGACATAAACGGCTATGTCTTGCTGCGTCGGGAAGGCAAAAAGACCGGAGATATCGACGCGAGCCGGTATCCTGCCACGGCCCGCATGGCACAGAAGCTCGCCACTGCGACAGGGCGAACGATTTACGCCCAACGTAAGCGCGTGGTTGAAGTGGTCAACGATTGGATCAAGCATGTTCTGGGCTTCCGTCAGTTCAGCGTTCAAGGCCTCAATGCCGTGCAGAGCGAATGGAACCTGGTCTGTCTGTCACTGAACCTCAGCGAATGAGCTCGCTGAAGAGGCTTGCATAGGCGATCTGAATCCACTCTTGGGCGTAATTGAGCAGTAGGTGTGCGGTCAGGAATGTGTTTATAAACGCTCTGACGGACTGGACAGAAAATCGCGACTCGATGTGTGTGGTTCGATATTATGCATGTGTTCTCCCGGCAGCCCGTGGTTCGGCTCGACAGAAGTGATTTTTCATAATCATAGGTAGACTGGTGTTGGTGCGGAGGTGTCACTCAAGGGGAGAGGCAGAGCTTGCAGGAAATATAGGCGGGTAACTTGGCTATTGTAATCTTCATGCTGGCGATTGTGTTTGTGTACCTATTTCTGGTTGCACAGTACGAGAGTTGGGCGCTGCCCATTGCCGTTATTGGCACCGTACCTATCGCCATTTTTAGTGCCCTGGCAGTCTTGTGGCTAGCCGGTCTTGGCAACAACATATACGTTCAGATGGGGTTGGTTCTGTTGATAGGACTCTCCACCAAAACGGCCATTCTGATTGTTGAATTTGCGATACAGCTACGTGAGTACCGAATGAGCGTAGCAGCGGCGACGAACAAAGCTGCTGTGTTGCTGTTCATAGCGGTGCTGATGACCGCCTGGTGCCCATCTTTTACAAGTGGGTTCAGATGCTCCGGGATCGCAAGGAGGCCTGATTCAGCCTGTCAGGGAAGGTGGTTGCTGTTTGCCCTCAGCTCCGCCAGTAATTATTGGCCGCCGCTATAGTTTGAAAATTGATCGCTATGACTTGCGAGGCGGCTGTCAGCCCATCCGCAGAGTTTGCGTAGTCTGGCCGCAACTTCTTCAGAGTGTCCATATCCGGTTGGGTATATTTCACGCCATGGCGGCTAAGGGTGATTGCGAGCTCGTAGCCTTCTTGCGGCGTTTTGGTTATGAGTGAGGGTAGCCTGCTCAATCTTCGGGGCAACTTTGTGCATGGTGTTGGTGCAAATCAAGAGAAAGTCGGCGCCACCGGCCTTAACGGACTGCGCTGCCACTATCAGTATCTTTGCGGTTCCTTCCCAGTCTCCGTTACGTTGGAGTGCTTCAATCTCGGAAAAATCTACGCTGTAGAGAACAAGCCTGGCCGAGTGCAACCCGCCGAATTTTTCCCACACTTTCTGGTTGATCAGGCGGTAGTGGGTCTGGGTTGATTCCCAGCTCATTCCGCCGATTAATCCGATGGTTTTCATACAGTCTCAAATGTTCAGCAGATATTCGCAGCTTTTGGCGTTACCATTACTGCGGTGACGCCGGGGTCACTGATGCTTATTAGCCCACAAACATCTTTTTCGCAAGAGGCAGGCCCTTGAGGCCACTGACGGCAACGGTTGTCAGCAAACCCCCGAGCATCGCGCCTACTACACCGCAGGTCATGATGTCCTGGCCTGTAAGGTACAACCCGGGAATGCGGGTTTTGGGTTTCAGCCAGTCCAGTTCGAAACGGTCAGGGGTGTGATCCAGGCCGTAGATTTCCCCCTTGCTGTAGCGGCAGAAGTAGTCAGTGGAAAGGGGAGTGGATAGCTCGTAGTAATCCACTTTGCCTTCCAGGTGCGGGAGCTTCTCA
>TARA_R110002074_G_scaffold145707_4_pt1 | contig 10032 bp, 12 predicted proteins | sample TARA_R110002074 | Tara Oceans TARA_R110002074 (sample SAMEA4397215) | marine metagenome | biome: Polar Biome; feature: [MIX] marine epipelagic wind mixed layer (ENVO:01000061); material: water (ENVO:00002006), including particulate matter (ENVO:01000060) such as... | depth 10-100 m
GTCAATAAAATTCGTCTGAAGTTCCTCTACCCGTATGTACGCCACATTCGATGTCAAACTAGCGTCTGCCGCGGGGTCTGGTTTGCGGATGCTGGCGGAAATTATTGACGCCTCTACTACATCCTGGAGGGGGCTGGTAAGGGTAGCTGTAAAAGCCGTATTACTATTGGCACCCAGGGAGCTGGTGTGAATGGTAAATGTTTCGTAGTTACAATTTGGTGGTGAATGTTCCATTTAATACTATATTACAATAATTTAATTGTTCATTATTGACCCACCAATGCCATTGGTGATGGAGTACTCATGCATGGCAGCATTCACAAATGCCTGGTCACCACAGATACCACCTGGAAGAAGGCCCTTGGTGTAGTATGATCCCTTGGGGTAAGGTCCTGGGACGCATGCCATGGTGTAAGGGAGTTTCAGGAGACTGCTACCAACGGACGCATTCTGCACCTTGTCGTCGGTGGCAATGGGGGTTGGCGACAGGACATATTTTTCAGGCCGGCGATTGCCCTTCAGCTTGGAGCACAGGAGAAATACGAAGAGCACAAACGCGAGGGCGAACATCATGTTTTTCTGGGAAGTATTCATGTTAGTTTGATATTATAGCACATTTTTTTTAAATGGCCTGACACCGATGATTGCGTTAAAGATTTAATAATACTTTCTATTATTTCATTAATATGACGGATATATTAATAGAAAGAGACGATCCTGAGATGGCCCTGGATGACGACGAAATGGCACTTCTTCAGGAAATTGAAATAGACGAGAGGCCTCTTAAAAATAAGAGGAGACATGTTCATAGAGCCATGCATCAGGAAGAGGAACCTGTAGAAATTGCAGATGCATTTATGAATCCTGAGAAACATAGGAGTGCACCACCACCGCAGCGAGGTGGGCACGATGACGATGTCCTGGACTATGGTGAAAACAACGAAGAAATGATGTACGAACCAAGAGAGGAAAGGGTAATGGGCGAAATGGGCGAACAACCATCTCCCGGGTTTGCTTCCATTGACGACGAAAAGGCCGATATTCTTAATAAGCTTCAGCGTCTTGGTAACAAGAAGAGCTTGAGAGTGAACAACAAGTTAAACATGTATTCTGATATTACAGAGTTGCGGTCTGAGGTCAAAAGAGTACGGTACAGTATTGAAGTTGATCAATCTGTTAAGTTTTCACGCAGAGCAATGGTGGCCTGTATTACCGGTCTTGAGTTTCTGAACAAACGATATGATCCATTTGATTTGAAACTCGAGGGATGGTCTGAGACTATGATGGAGAATGTGGAAGACTATGACGAGGTATTCGAGGAGCTGTATATAAAGTACAGAACATCGGTCAATGTAGCACCAGAGATCAAGTTGATTATGATGGTTGGAGGTTCTGGTATGATGTTCCATCTTACAAACAGTATGTTCAAATCGGTTATGCCCAATGTAAACGATGTAATGAAACAGAACCCAGACCTAATGCAGAATATGATGTCTGCGGTTCAGAATACATATGCCAATAACCAGACAGCCGGTGATCCCCGCCCTGCTCCACCCATACCTGCAAATGGCCGAAGAGAGATGAAGGGCCCGGGTATAGATATTGGGTCTCTTATGGGTAACATGATGCCACCACCACCCGTGAATACATTTAATGGAGATGTCGACCAAAATACGATTGAGCAGCCTCCCATGGATGACGACATTTCGGACATCGTATCTGTTGTGTCAGGAGACAACAGTGATGTGAAAGAGGTCAATCTGAAGGCTGGTCCCAAGCGCAGAGGGAGACGCAAGAAGACTGACCCAAAGAACGAGGTGTCTATATAAAAAAATATACATTACTTATAAATGGCCGTTGATTATGCCCTAATAGAAGATATTGATACAGATGTCATTGAACCTGTACCAATAATTTACAAGAAAAGTGCACCTCCAGCACAGCAACAACCAAAGAAACAACCAGTACACAATATGTTCCAGAATGATGGAACAGAGTGTAATATGTTGGTTATGTTATTTGTCGCTGGGGCACTTTACATTATGATGTCTAATTAAAGATAAAGGTGTTATAAATACTAAATGTCGACACAAGAGGGAATGAATACAGATCAGCAAGCGGCTCTTGCGGCCGCCAACATGGGAGCACTTAGAAAGATGCAGAATGCATCCTCGTGGTCCGATCATATGGAGGAGCTTATGAAGGCCTGGGGGGAGAAGGCAGCCGGCCTTCGGTGGATTCACTCCAAGGATGCGGGGGCCTGGAAGGGTTTCGCAGATAAGCTGTCGATGTGGGGTATCATATTGACCACCGTATCCAGTACGGCTGCCATTGCCACTGCAGGTATGGATTCACCCGCCGTGACATATACCATCGGTGGCATTGGTATGGTGGCCACCCTCATTCAGTCTGTAAAGAAGTTTTACAATGCTGAGGAAAAGGCGGCTGACCACGGTGCTGTCGCAAAGCAGTTTGGCTCTTTCTACCGTTACATGACATTGCAGATGGGCATGGGCAGGGAGGACCGCAAGCCCGCTGATGCTCTATCTGAGTGGGCTCTTACAGAGTATGAGAGACTCCAGCAGGAGTCGCCTAATGTATCGGGTGCTACTGTTGGTGCATTCCATGCAAAATTCGGGCATGCGGAAAACATCCCGGATTGTGCGGAAGATGAGTTTATTATCAAGATTCAGGGGAGAGGTGATGATACATCTAGTGTCCAGTCGGACGACGCTTCTTAATATTATTCTTACCAACATAAAATGGATTATTCATATTTACACTTTTCCTAGTCTTGCCATTCTTTAATACAAGAAACGCACCAACATTAGCGATATTGGGATTTTTACCCATGTAGCCAAAATTCGTTTCAAATAATGTCATTTAATAGTATACAACATTTAAAATGACATTATTTGATGATTTTATTTTAGACCATTTATTTGATTTATGGTAATTTAAATATTTTAATACACTATAATGAAAGATCATATAGAATCAGTTGCCAGAGCCTTCGGTGTTTTCTCGGGTGTGTTTATTGCCACGCGGTGGTCTGCAGATTCCAAACCAACCTACGATACTATGTTGATGTTATTTGCGGCCATATTAGCTATAATTCTTGCGCGCTAAATTAGATAATATGCACTGTGAATAATATGTGGCTGCAATCTACTTGGATGTATATAGGTACCTTGTGTTGATATTACTGTACTAATAATTCTATCTTTATTATAATTATATAATTGTTCAGTTGTTACTCTAACATATCCCTCCCTGTTTATTTTAGATAATACGATCTCTTGTTCTCCATCGTACAGAATAAACCTAGAATTTACAGTTTTTCTTTTGCTACTTGTATAAATACCCTGCCGATGAAATGCAATGTAAATGGTTGGATCTGGGGCCAGAATCAATAGATTATCAGAACCGGGTGCGAATGTATTGAATTTACCGGTTTTAATCCACCCATAGAAATGATAATGATCAAGTTTATACTGGGGAGATATAAAATGCCGCACTACCAAATTATATCGTTTGGACAGATTGTATAGACTATCTTGTGCGTATTTTATGATTTCTCTTATGGATGTATACATGTTTTGATAATTTGAATTATCAACCACAATTTGTCTGAGCAAGTCAGTGACAGTAATACCAACCATTGAAATTATATCGTATTCCTCGCGATCTCGTTGATAAATACGCTCAACTCTTTGAAGATGATTTTTAAATCGTTCTTCGGAGATCTCCCCCTTAATGAATAATACTCTCTGTTCGTGATTATTTTTCCTTTGGGGCGCCTCATAACCATTTATATCACACACAATATCTATGAGAGTAATTGGCCATTGCCGTGACCAGTTATGGCGATGGTTATCAATACCCAGAGCAGTTGCGAGTTCCTGTCGCCCCGGCAACCCCCCACAGGGAATATCGCCCAATTCTCTAGTAGAAATACCCGCCCTTCTCCTTGCCTCGTAAAAGTGGGGATTGTGGATTCTACCCTCGATAATTCTACCAGAATTCCAGTCAAAGGCAGTATTGCATTCCGTGCACCACATCTGCGAACATCCACTGATCTTGAATATCAAAATACCACAGCAGGGACATGGTTTTGTGTCCTTCCGCAAGAGTTTTGCAGTTTCAACATTTGCGGGGTCACATGTGTGATCAGCATCTCTTGACTGTCCCTTTACCTCGTTACATTCGGGACAAGTCCAGTTAGTACAGATATCACATTTCCACTGAGTACTTAGAAACCCCTTACAACCCTCGTATGGACACTTTCGCTGGAACTTTCTTTTGATCGTAGAACCGTCAAAATTATTTGCATGTAACATTTGAGAAAGTTGTTCAACCTCGTTTCTCTTTTCTTCAAGCATTTTGCGCAAACTTTCTTCTTCAAGTTTCATATCATTTCTCTGGTTCTCGTGGGCTACCCAGATCTGGGCGGCAGGTAGTTGACATCTTTCCTTTTCGAAAAGAAGAACTTCTCTATGTTTTTTTAAATCACTATTGATAAATTTCTTAGTAAGATTCGCATCAAGAAATTCCCTGTTCCATTCATGATTACAATTCATACAACTGGGTTCATTAATCTTACTGAGTAGATATTGTTGAACACATTCCTTGCATGCACTAAAATCACAAAAATTACAATCTGTTTTTGAATGTTCCTTTTTATTGAAAGTCTCACAACACACGGCACATTCCATACCAAATAGTAGCCTTTTAACTCTAAGTATGTGTGAGGCACCCTTATGATATGCTCGTAGTATAAGTATAGAGAACCAATAATCATGGAACGCAAAGCGAGTTTTAAATTTCTTCAAAATATTCATGACACGAGAACGGCTATTATAAATGAGGGGACATTGAACCCAAGTTACATCAAGGTCACTACCATAACAATAACTTCACATTTCGGACACGAAGTGGATGTGGATATGGTGAGGGACTATTTTAATAGAAATGAAAAGATTTCTATTAAGGTACAAGACAAGAAGATGAAGTTTAATTGGCATTTGTCCAATACAGTCTTTTATAATCAGGTGAGTATCTACCACGACGACCATAAGAGCAGGAAGTCAGTGAAATTGTTTCCGAACGGGGCCATCCAGGTGGCTGGCTGCAGCGACTTGTTTGACTGCCAGGGGGTTCTGGAACAGGTGTCATTTATCGTGAGCAAGATTACCAAGCGCAAGAGCGAGGCCACGGACTACACGGTCCACATGATCAACTCAAACTTTTCGCTGAACTACTATGTAGATTTGAACGAAATTTTCGAGACCTTTTCTGCCAAGTATGTGACTACATTCAACCCGGACAGGTATTCCGCGGTCAAGATCAAGATTACCCCTTTTAAGGATAGGAATGTTACGACAAGTATTTTTGGTTCAGGTAAGATTATAGTGACTGGAGCAAAAAACCTCGAAGAGGTGTCGTTGGTTTACGAGGAACTCCTTCGTGTGATTCTCTCCAATGGAAATATTCTGGTTGAAAAAAGTGATCAAGTGGAGGAATTTAGTATGTGGAGGGGGAAGAATATCCCGAAATGTGTTGAAAAAATATCGCAGCTAGTAATATAAACAAATTATGTCTCAAAGACTCGGTATGGCAGATGGAAGATGTTTCACAATCGGCACAGCAGCAACATTATTTAATGATCATATAGCTTTACAGAATGGGCTTATGCTCCAGGACAATTATAGTTTCAGAAATCTTCTTCAGAAGGCAGGCCCCGCGATCCTTGATGTAGCACCAATCAAACGCCAGGGACCATGCATCCAGTGTAATCAGCCCCTGTTAGTAGTAAAAAATACATATTAAAAATTAAAACTTAATACATATTAAGTATGAAGATTGTAATCGATGGGCTCATTGGTGCAGGAAAGTCAACTCAAATAGAGTTACTCAGTAAACACATGAAATTGAATGTTTACAAGGAACCAATTGAGGAGTGGCCATTAGAATCCTTCTATGAAGATCCATCAAGATGGGGATTCATGATGCAAATGGCTGTCTTGAATTCTTACACAAATGCCAGATTTTACGACGGGATTTTCGAAAGATGCCCAGAATCCTCAAAAAATGTTTTTTGGAAAAACTTGGTAGACAATAAAACGGTTACACAGCAAGAAGACGAGATCTTTCAAAGATGCTTTGAAACTTATACATGGGAACCAGATGTTCTCATCTTCATTGACAAGAGTCCCAAGTTATGTTACAAACACATCCAGAAACGCAAGCAAGAGGGTGACGCCGGTGTCACACTCGAGTATTTGGAGAATCTTCATGCCTACTACCAAACTTTCATGAAAAATAATGCAAAGAATACACATATTATAGACGGCACTCAGAGTATTGCTGCCGTTTCAAAAGATATAATTAAAATAATAAAACCTATACTAGCTAATAACAAATGCAGTGCACTCATTTGACCAAAGTAGGTAGCGTTTGTAAACGAAAATCTATACATAATACACAATTTTGTACCATACACCAAGGATCCGAATGTCCCGTGTGCTTCGAGGTGATGACCAGTCATAAGAAAAAGACTCTCACTTGCAACCACACTTTCCATACCAGTTGCATACTTAAATGGTTTGTAGAAAACAACACTTGCCCGGTCTGCAGGGTTCCCCAACCAAATGATGAATTCGTGGTCTTTGGAAACATGGTAGCCGATAACATTAGGGAAAAATACAGAGATGCTATTCTGTCACTTGAAAATGAACTCAAAGAAAGTAGACTCCTGAGACGACTAGTCTTCTACGATTCAGACTCAGACTAATGTGTTTTATTTCTATCTTTTAATTATAACGGAAATAGTATGTATAAATGTTGTGCCAACACAAATCATGGGACTCCATGCAAAAATAAAGTATCACAGGAAGGGCATAATTGTTCCTGGCATGCTGTAATACCTGATACAAATCCAGCATGTAGTATTTGTATGGACAATATGAATGTAAGAAATTTTAGAGAACTTCCTTGCAAACATAAATTTCATAAAAAATGCCTTAATAAATGGAAAATAGAAGGCAACAGAACATGTCCTTTATGTAGAGAACCATTTGATGTTCCCATGTTTAAAGTCACAGTGCATGTTGAACCAACATCATCAGAAACCCATGAAAGACGGGAGTTTGATATGTCAAGATTTGCATTAGAATTCATAGAAACTATGGGCATGGATATGGATGACATGCAACATTTTAATACAAATATGTCTTTTGAAGCTGAAGATATGGATAATCTTCAGGCAGTTTTATCTGGAATAGGTCTTGAATTATTACAGACCGACCTTGATACGCTTATTAGAAGAGACGCAGAATGAATTGCAATATTTACTGTAATTTAGACCATATTTACGACATGCTTTACTTGGGTCCTTTATGACTTTACCACAACTATCTACTAATAATGGCCCAGTTGCCCACCCCATCTTGTGGCTAAACAAATTACATTTGAACACAATAATCTTACCGACCCTGGGGGTTAATCCAACAGCATTTCGTATCCTCTGAATAGGAACATCAAAAAACTTGGCTAAATTAGCAACTGTGTCACCCCGGCGCAACTTGTAATTTACAACACCATGTTGTTTATAGAAATGAAAATCCCCACCAGGATATCCATTTCTAGTCGTAGGAGCCACTACCATTATAACCTTGTAATACCCCTTTTTACACTGAACATTAGGCTTCCGCACTAAGTAAACTTTTCCGGGGTTGTCAGCTAATATCTTCTTGGCAATTCCCTTACAGTGCATGAAACTGTGATTAATTCCAGTAGTCCTGTCCCCAGGAACAGACTTCTTTATTCTCATTCGACGCATGTCATGGAAAGCATATGCATAACAGTTATTCGCTATCTTAAATTTTGTCCATGGTTTATGGACAAATGGGTGTTCCGACCCATCGCCAGTGAGTGGTAATCTGCGCACCATTGTTTATAATAATTAAACATTTTATTATTATAAATGTCTGGACCATTAATACAATTAGTCTCACAGGGTATTCAAGATGTATATTTATCTGGGGGGAATAATACACAATCAAATTTTAGAAATTTATTTTCAAAATCTGTAAATTTTTCACAAGCAGTAAAGCCATTGGAAATAGTAGGCAAAATTACAAATGGATCTTTAACAACTATAGAAATTCAGAAAAAGGGAGATATTGTAAATCATGTATGGTTTGAATCGTCTACGAATATAATCGACGCTTTATCTGGTAGTACATTTGAACTTTATATAGGAGGAAAACTCATAGATTCACAAACATTCGAATATTGTGCTGATATATGGCAAGTATATCTCGCAGAAACAAAAGTCAAATCAACAGTTATTAACAATAAAGTAGCATTTTCAGATACAACATTCTTTCCATTACATTTCTTTTTCAATGATAATAATCAATTTTTACCACTTGTGAATATTCCATACAATAGTGTAGAAATTCGCGTAAGGTGGGGTTCCAGTATATCTAATGATATCAAATGCTATGCAAACTACATATTCTTAGACACAAATGAAAGACTGCAGTTCATAAACAAAGACATAGACATGGTAGTTACACAGGTTCAGAAATTAGAATTCAACAAAACCGATGGTGATGTCACTCTGGATATATCATCACTTAATCACCCCGTCAAATCATTATTCTGGGGGTATGAAACTAAAACTGATGAGTTGGACGATGATTATATTACTTTTGATAGTGCTACTATTTTACTCAATGGATTGCCATTGCTTGAAAATATGAGCCCATCGTACTTTCACACAGCCCAGGGATACTACAATACACAAAATGCAATGGTAAACTTCGTACCATCAGTGGGTTGCCCATTCTACACGAGATTTTACATGTATAGTTTTGCAAAAGACACGACCGATTTTAGTTCTTCAGGGTCGTGTAATTTTAGTAGATTAGATTCAGCCCAGATAAGACTTAAAAATTTAACAAGAATAGCGGGTCGCGCGACAGATACACTATATGTATATGCACTAAATTACAATGTTTTGAAATTCAAAGCGGGACTGTCTGGAATTTTATTTAGTAATTAATAGTAACAATGTCCCACGCAGGGTCAGATATTAACGTTAAAAGAGTGAGGTTTAAAACAACAGGAAACCCAACACCTACTACCGGTGTTGTGGTCGGCCCCTGGGGAGGTTCTATCAGTGGAAGAGGAATATATTTGGATGGAGAGCTTGTTGGTGGGGGTGGCCCAGCCGGAAATCAAGGAACTACTGGGAGTCAGGGAGTCCAGGGAGAACAGGGAAACCAGGGAACTACTGGTACTGGAACCCAGGGAATCACAGGAGAACAGGGGATCCAGGGAATTCAGGGAACTACGGGAGAACAGGGAACTATTGGTACCGGTACACAGGGAACCCAAGGAGAACAGGGGATCCAGGGAACCACGGGAACCACTGGTAATCAAGGAATCCAGGGAAATCAGGGGATTTATGGAAATAACGGCCCCACTGGGCCCATTGGGCCCATTGGACCTAGTGGAGGAGTCCAGGGAATCCAAGGTGAACAGGGAACCCAAGGAATTCAAGGAGAACAGGGAACCCAAGGTGAACAGGGTATCCAGGGAACGGGTGGAACGGCCGGATTTGACGGTAATTCGGCAGTGTGGGAAGGTATCACGTATGCCAGCGCCGCGCCTGCTGCCGGTAAGTTTGCCCTTGCGGCGGCGGGATCCAATACAACACTGTATATAAATAAAGTAGATGCCAATGCCACCGACCTGCAGGCCTGGTTAGGTTATGCTGTTGCCGGTGATGTTCTTACTATCAGAAAGGTGACAGACCCGGCGAATGTGGGATATTTTGATTTAGTTTCTACCATATATGATGTCCCTAGTGTTGGATACGTTGCAACCATGACTCATATCGATGGTCCTATTACGACCGCCGTAGTCCCTGGCACCGACTATTATGTGGGATATACGGTAACCGGCGCCCAGGGAACCCAGGGAACCCAAGGAACCCAGGGAACCCAGGGTATCCAAGGGGAT